>Ga0074193_1002330_pt1 | contig 17589 bp, 10 predicted proteins | sample EPASupsiteHSE605_FD_64523 | JGI IMG/M metagenome (GOLD analysis project Ga0074193, IMG submission 64523) | Bioremediated contaminated groundwater from EPA Superfund site, New Mexico - Sample HSE6-05 | ecosystem: Environmental > Aquatic > Deep subsurface > Groundwater > Contaminated ... | reverse complement strand
AAATGACTCCCTTTGGGGTATTAGTACTGCCCGAGCTGAACTGGATTAAAGCCGGCTTTTCAGATGAGGACAGATTTATTGAACCTTTTATTGAACTTTGCCTTAGAATTGCCACATCATACATTGGCATATTTACACAATCCGGATAGGAATCATTGCTTTTAATACTTTTGATCGTGTCCGCATCACTGATTAGGATTGGTTCTTTAAGCGTATGCCACACATTGATGAGCTTTTCTAGGGTTGAATTTTTTCCCTGGAACGATGAGGGAGGAGAAATTGGGGCGGGTATAATTCCGCCTAAAATACAAGCCCAGAAACTCACAACAAAATCAATATTATTGTCAAACGATAGCATCGCAAAGTCATCTTGTTTTAAACCATATTCTTGGAGTTTACCTAAACAGTTAATCGCTTTTTCCAATATTTGTTTATAGGTTAGGAAAACTTCGGGCTCAACGTTTTGAATAAATAGTATTCCTTTGTCCTTTTTGGTTTCTGAGGCTTCTGCAGCTTCTAATAATAAGTTACCGATATTTAATTTGCTGCAATACTTACCTGTAATCGGTTTCCCCTGGGAAATTGACATTTTAGTATTCAATCTGCGCATCTCCTTAATCATAGTTCTTCAAGCTATTGTACTAGATGACAGTTATCACTTTGCTAGACAACTGGTTTCGTATAAAATTGGTATTTCCCTCTATTGAGATAGGTTGTTAAAAGGAATATCACAAAAAATAATAAACAGACACTGAAAATGTAACCATCTCCCCACAGACTCATCGCAGTGGATGAAATTAAGGGGCCCATAGTTGACCCTACCCCATAAGAAGAAGTAAACAAGGCGGTACCGGAGGGTATTTCTTGTTTGTCCAGGTTTTGGACTGTCACTGCTAACGCTAGCGGGTAGATCGGGCCGATCGTGGCACCGGATAAAAACGAGAAGATTAATCTTACTGCCAAAGCATCAAAGGCTATAATTCCTAATATTGTAAATATTGCTAAGAGAATACTAAGGATCAATATTTTCTCGCGCCCGAATTTATCAGAAATATACGTCATGGGTATCGTACCTACGATACTTCCTACGACAAATATCCCTAAAGCGTATCCCAGGTTCGCTAGGCTATATGCTTGATGAAGAAGAAAAACCGGATAGAGGGTAATCAGGGTCGTTTCAGTAAACCCATAGGAAAAGGCACCTTGTAATCCAATAGAAACTTTTTTCAAGACATTTCCCTGGGGCTTTTCAGGTAATACGAGCTTTTCTCTAAAATTGAGGCTAATAATTATAGGGCAGAATAGGAGCGTAACGATAGGGATCATAAAAGGAAGCTCAGCGTTAGTAAAATAGAGCTGGGGACCTATTACAGAACTGAAGACAAACCCTATCGCAAAATAGAATGAATACATACCACTTACGATGCCTCTGGTATTATCTTCTGTTAAATCTTGAAGCATTATCTGAGCTCCAATTATATTGAAGCTTATCCCAACTCCCATAATGATCATCAGTAAAAGTAAACTAACCAGATTGGAAACTAAGGGAAAAATACCACATGCGGCTGAAGTGACTAATGATCCGACTAAGATAAGGCCCTTGATGTTCTTGTTTCTCATTTTCTTATCTATAAAGATAGAACCTATGGACATGAAGAGGAAAAAAGAAGAAGAAACTATGCCTATCCACAAAGTTCCCACGTTATTTTTCTCCAAGTGAGTGGAGGCAAGGGGATTAATAATCCCCATTGCCATTCCAATCAATAAACCGACGGTATAAAGAACCCATTTATTTTTTTCAAATAATAAAGGCAGCTTTTCTTTTAAGGCCATATAGCTGTATAACCTCCTTATTACTCATTCAATACAGCCTTACTGATTCAATACAGCCTTGACGACCGGTATTTGCTGAGATCCAAACCAATACATATCCTGTTTGCCAAATATTTTAATCGCTTCTCCGGTAATATAATCTGATTTATCCGAAGATAAGAAGATAACTAATTCAGCAACTTTTTCAGGGGGCATAGCATTTTTCCTGAAGGCACTTGGTGCCATATTAGTATCCACGAAAGCAGGACAAATTGCGTTCACCTGGATATTATTGGTCTTCACCTCTTCTGCCAAAGATTTAGTCAAGCCGATAATGGCATGTTTGGACGCTGAATAGGCAGTCATTAAGGGATAGCCAATAAATGATGAATCGGAGCCCATATTAATTATTTTTCCTGACTTTTGTTTGACAAAATGCGGGACAACTGCGTGGCACAGATTAAACGTACCAAATAAATTAACCTCCACTATTCTCTTCCACTCATCGACTTGAGCATCCGTAAAAGGTTCCATTTTTGTTATCGCCGCGTTATTTACAAGAATATCCACTTTACCATATTCTGAAATGATACGATGCACAGCTTCCTGGACAGCATTATAGTCACTGATATCCGCTGTTAGATAGATAACTCTACCGCCAAGCCCCTGAATCACTCGTGCTGTTTCTTCCAGCTCAGGTCTTGTTCTGGATAGAATAGCTATTTGAGCGTCTTCTTTGGCCATTTCAATAGCGATCGTTTTTCCTATGCCTCGTCCTCCACCCGTTATAATGACAACTTTGTCTGATAAGCTGCCAATTTTCTTATTTTCTTTGATTAGTAAAAGAGGCTTTATAGTCTTATGTGGATTTTCTTGCTTTTTAACAAACGAAATCATTTCCTTAGTAGCTTTAATGTATTCATTTCCAAGCTGCCTTATAGTAGATCGATCGTACATGTTTTCGGAATATTCAATTTCTAGATTTAATTCTCCTTTGACTATCGAGAAGAAGAATTCGATGGCTGAAATTCTCTTTTGTTCAGGATGTGAATATCTTCTATCCAGTCCATCCTTCGAAAACTCAAAGACTTCATATTGAGGAAGATCTCTATTCCCCAAGTAATTTGCCCTTATAGGGGTTAAATTTAAGTCGGGATACATGTAGGCCGGCAACTGATCGGCAACTAAGTCATAGCTTAGGCCTTTAAATGGAACACTATCCAGGCCGATGGTAATCTTCTGAACTGTTTCAGACCATTCTTCGTTGTGTCCTATCGTGATTCCTAAGGGAAAGTTGATGGCAAAATTGCCTGCTGTCTGAAAAAAGGTATTGTTATTTCCCAGATCTCGGCCATTCATTCTGTGACTAACAACAATCCAAGAGCTGGTAAATCTCTTTTGCAACATTTTATAGAGTGGGGCCAGAAGAATGGCATAGACATTTGTTCCAAAGCATTTTTTGGCAGTCGTCAGGAGTTGATGAGTTTCAGATTTTTCTAAAGTAAACATTTCCAATCTGGCGGATCCCTCAGTGTTATTTCCCAAGTTAAAATCTGGGGGGATCTTAAAAGAATACAATTCCGAGGGGAATTGTCTTTGCCAATAATCCACAAATTCCAAACACTTATGTTTCTTTTCTTCGTTAACCTGCCGAACAAACTCCCGATAGGATTTTGATTCTTCAAGTACAACTTCTTTATTTTCCATAAGCTGCCCGTAGATTTTCCAAATTTCCTTAAACATCAGTTGATTTGTAATAACATCCGAAATAAGATGATGACCTATGACGGAAATATCATAAAGAGAACTATCTACCTTTATAACAACCACTTTCCACAGAGGCCATTGGTCTACTTTTAGTTCCGAAATAACTCTGTCAATTAAATCTTTGACCTCTGTATTTCTTTCCTCTTCATTCATTTGAGAACCGTCATAAAAATCCGCTTCTACAATCTGGTCTTCAGACAAGAATCTCTGCAGCCACTTTCCGTCAGTATTTACGAGAACACATCTTAAGGCCTCCTGGCTGTTTGTTAATATAGAAAGTGCTTTATTAAACAAGTGATAATCTAGAGGTTGTTTATACAAAAATCTTGTATAGCCAGTCCATTGGTACGGATAAGCAAAATAATTCATTAACCAATTTTGGGCAGGTGATAGGGGGATTTCGTTGACCATAAAGTCATCCATGGTATCTCCCTTGTGCTTCCTTTGAGACAGTTCATGCAATATCTTCCGATCGAGCTTCCCGTTAGGCGTCTTTGGCAAAACATGTAACTTCTCGAAGCGGTGGGGGATCATATAACGGGGGAGCTTTGCGGCGATAAAATCTTTCAGTTCACTATCCGTTGCTTTTTTCCCTGAAATCCAAGCAATCAACTGTTTCTGACCTGCGCTATTGTCCACCGCAAGCACGGCAGCTTCAGCTACGGAAGGATGGCCAGCAAGCACAGCTTCGATTTCTCCCAGTTCAACTCTAAATCCCCTTATTTTTATCTGGTTATCGATTCGTCCATGATATTTATAACTGCCATCTGCCCTTCGGGAGGTCAAATCTCCTGTTCGATATAAATAATCACCCGGAACATCGTCAAAAGGATTCGGTTTAAACGCTTCCTCTGTTTTCTGCCGATTATTCAGATAACCCTTCGCCAGCTGAATACCACCCAACCAGAGTTCTCCTATGTCTCCCTCAGGAAGTTCCTTCATCTCTTGATCCAGGTTTTTAATCATTACATTAGTAATTGGCTTTCCTATGGGAATGCTATTTTCCCCATCAGCTCCAGGCCTCTTGTCAATGATGTGACAAGTAACATCAATGGAGGCCTCAGTAGGTCCATAAAGGTTGGCAAGACCTATGGTCAAGCCATGTTTATCAATCCATGTTTGGATTATGGGCATAGGAAGAGCCTCTCCACTAAAAATAAGCCATCTTAAATCCTTAAAAGTATAATCCTCGGCCTCTAAAGCATTGACAAATTCACCAAATAAGGAGGGTACGAAATGCATAATCTTAATCTCAGTATCGATCAGCCAATTTGCTAAACTCCAGGGATTTCTCACTATTTCATTTCGTACAGGACACACTGTCCCCCCATACATTAAAGGCCAAAAAAGCTCCCAAACTGAGATATCAAAACAACAGGATGTCTTCTGAGCCACTCGTTCCCCTAACTTCAACTGAAAGACTTCCTGATGCCATTTCAATCGATTCATATAACCTCTGTGCCCAAGCATAACGCCTTTAGGATTTCCTGTTGAGCCTGAAGTATAGAGCACCGTCATTAGATCATCCGGTGAATTAATAAATTCAGGGCAGCTATCCGAAACAGCTTGCCATTGTTCCTTGGAAACCTGCTTATAGCTAGGTATAGAATTCAACGAAGGGCCATCGTCCATGTGAACAAGAGTCTTTACCGGAGAATCTTGGTTGATCAATTTGTCCAAGGTCCCTTCTAAGGCGTGTTCAGTAAGCAGAACTTCCAGACCTGCGTTATGAAGTATATATTGCACACGTTCCGTTGGATAAGCCGGATCTACGGGAACATACGCTGCACCCGATTTCATAATACCCAGCATACCAATGAGCATTACCGGGCCTGGCAAAACCATGATTCCAACAAGAGAACCTCTTTTAATCCCTAGATTTTTGAGATAATTAGCAATTTTATTTGATCTACCATCCAATTCCCTGTAGGTTATAGTTTCTTCATCGTTATACATAATAGCTGCGGCATCTGGTGTTGACTTACACTGTTTCATAATTTGCCTATAGGGAATTTGTTCTTCATTCTCACAGCGAATTTTTGTTAATACTTGCTTTTCATGATCCAGACTATTATTTTTTTCAATTATTGCAGCCATTTCATTTAAAGTACGGCATCCGAAGAGAGAGTTTTTATCAACTTCCCCATATGACCTACTCAGTCTCGTAATTATACGAATAAGCTGTAGTGAATCAATCCTAAAATTCAATTCCAAATCCTTGTGCAAGTCCTCTAGATCAATTGTTGCACCGCATACCTCCTGAACAATTTCCCGAAGTTCCTCAAGCAACATTGTATCTTCTGCAATCTTTGAGTTTAGCAGCTTAGGGTTAACATCTGATTTGACATTGGCAAGAGAATAAAGATTATCAAGGAATTTACTGATTAATATGTCTATATCATCTTGATGGAAATGCAAACTATCGTAATTAGAGGTAATAAGCATCTTCTTTTGGCATAGCTCAATAAGATTATCTATGGTACCTGCATTTGTAGAGGTATACGCTTCATAACCAGTAATTTTTAAGTCTCCGTATGTATCTTTAAGGTGAGTATTACCGACGTAAGAGAGATACAAGTTGGATTTCAAACTTGAACGCACAAAAGCTGCTGTTGTTTTAGGCATTTTTCCAGCTTCAAGCATATCCTGCTCTTTGGTCATTTTTGCGGTGACCTGGGTTTGGGCTCGATCGATTCCTGCGCTTAGTTTGTCTTTTAGTTCTTCCTCTACCTTCGTTACTAAGTTCAACCAGTTTTCATCAGTGGCTTCTAGCTTAAAGCACAGTGACATATTCTGGGCAAAGCAGCCTATAAGTCCTGTCGCATCGACATTAGGATATACCTTACCACCCGTGGGTAAATTTAAGATTATTTGATTTTTTTCTCCATCCAATTGGACTATAGATTTTAGATAAGCACTGACAACAAGCGTAAATAAGGAAACTCTCCATGCTTTTGATTTTTCCAAAAGAAGATTGGTTACCGTTTCGTCGAGCCAATATTTTTGTGTTTTTACATCCGCAAAGTGATTATTTGTATTTTTCGTACGAAAAGGATTGAATCGGTACTTTGTTTTCCCGTGAATTTGTAAATACTTTTCCAAGTTTTTATGTTCTTCGGGATCATTCCAGCTATTAACTTCTGAAGCTACTTTGTTATAGTCTGATATTGATAATCTTTCTGGCAGCTCTGCCTTGATACCTTTGATTTTTGCTGAATAGATCTCCAACATTTCCCCAAGTATTTGCTGATTTCCCAATCCATCTGAGACCAAGTGATTATTTGCTAAGATTAGCTCATAATGAGTATCGCTGATTTGAATAATCATAAATTGATGAAGTGGATATTTAAAAATATCAAAAGGTTTATTCAGAACCTCTTCAATAGTTTTCTTGATTGTCGCGTTTTTCATTTCTTCAGGTAAACTTCTTAGATCCTGTACTTCAATTTTAGGTAAGCTTGGATTGCCATATACTTTGAGGCTATAATCTCTAAAACTCTTCGCTCCTTCCTTTACTTTAAATTCGGAGCATAAACTCGGATGTCTGATAACTAATTCAAGCCAACTTTCCTGTAAGAGCTCTATAGATTGCGGGCCTTCAATTTTCACTCCGGAACAAATCGTTAACGTTCCTACTGACCAGTACGATGCTAAAAATGCATATTGAGCATTCAAAATTATTAACTCGTCTGTTGCAGTTTGTTCTGATGCCTTAGTTTGATCTAATGCCTTAACGTTGTAAAAATTCTCAAACATAAGAACAATTTCGCCTATTGTTTGCAAGGATATCAAATATGTAATAGGATAAACGGCTGTAAAATCATCTTGCTGCTCGGCGGGTACAAAATTCATTATCTGGCTTATCAAGGTTACCATTTTAATAGAATCAATTCCCAAGTCACTTTCAAGAAACATTTCACAATCAAGGTCCTCCGTTTTATGGCCCGTTACATTTGAGATGATTTCAAGTACCTGTGTCTTGATGTCTGTCGGATTTATCTGCTTAATATACATTTTATGTTCCCCTTCCCTATATCAATTACATCCCCATGATATTTAATCCACAATCCACATGCATAATTTCTCCTGTAATCCCTTTGGAGAGATCGCTTAAAAAGAACACTGCCGGCCCCCCAATATCTTCATGGTCAATCCGTCTTCTCAGAGGAGCCTTTTGGTCAGCTGAATTAAGTATGTAGTTAAAATCCTTGACGCCCTTTGCAGAAAAGGTCTTAATTGGACCAGCAGATATTGCATTGACCCTTATGCCTTGATGTCCTACATCTTCAGCAAGATATCTAACGCTAGCTTCAAGTGCTGCTTTAGCAACACCCATTATGTTGTATCCAGAAAACACCCTTTCCGAACCCATATAGGTTAGAGATACAATACTTCCGCCTTTAATCATTAAATTCTTTGTCCTTTTTGCTACAGCCGCCAGCGAATATGTACTTATATCCATCGCTAAGGCAAATCCATCCCTCGTTGTGTTCACATAGCCGCTCTGAATATCTTCTGACCTAGCAAATGCTATTGAATGGACCAAACCATGAATTACTCCATATTTTTCTTTTAATTGGGTAAACAAACCGTCAATAGCTTCATCTGACGTTACATCGCAGCTAAAAATTAAATGATTGCCCAGAGAAGATACTAAATCTGACACTTCCTCTTTTTCCCTTTCTCCAAGATAAGTAAATATCAGATTTGCACCCTCTTCATGTGCCGACTTGGCAATCCCCCAAGCAATACTCCATTTGTTTCTTACGCCCATAATAATTATGTTTTTGTTTGAAAGTAGTGAGCCCATTCTCAACCTATCCTTCCTTGAAAAATAAATCCCATTGTTTGCCTTGTTTTCCTTTATTATATATCGTGTTTGTTACCCCGCCATGAACTTTTCGTAAACAATAGGTTAAACTTATTATGGAAATTTTGATTTTATTTTACTATTAAGGATAAAATGTTAAAATGAACCCGGCCTATTCAACTCCGCCACAGAGCATCAAGGGGCAATACTCACGGAAAGCTCCATCTGATGAACAAAGAACCCTCGCTTTTAAGCGAGGGTTCTCAGAGGTTTATCGGTTGTGTTGCCGGCATCTGTGTGTTTTAAAGATTCATAAGCATGCTGCTCATTCACCCTCGTCAATCGGTTAAGGGTTTGTGTTGTTCGATCAAGGAAGTTAGTTAAGCGCTCTTGAGATCGTCCATTTTCAATATAATCAAGCAGAGTTTCAGAAATCCAGGATACTACTTCCTCATCTGTAGGAACCTGACCCACGAGTTTGGCAAATTGTGGGTGTCGTCCTACTCGACCACCTAAACGTAATTGCCAACCGCTTTCCCCAGCTATCAATGTCCCTGATGGGCAGGCCCGCAGACAATCCCCACAGTTGAGACAGCGCGTAGGGTCGATAATGATCCCGCTGGGCTGCCAGCTTATGGCGTTTTCTAAGCAAGATCGGACACACGCGCAACATCCCGAACACGGTGCAGTGGTAATCTGAGGAGTTACATATCCGGAAACACCAAAATCTTTAATATTTGGCTGTGAACATCCATTTGGGCATCCTGCTAAGCAAACTTTCGGAAGATGGTGGTAAAGTACGGGATCAAACCTATTTTCCAGTGTTTGCTGTAAGTTTAGAGCAGTTAGAGTTGTGGTCAGAGTGTTGTAAAGATTTTGCCAGTTTCCTGCTGATTTGGGACAATTCGGGCGACAATGTTCAACGTAAAAGCCTGTCTGTTGCATATAAATTCCCCCACCAATCTGTAATCGTTAATCATCTTTGCTTAGTTTAGCAAAAATACTATTAATACGGTGTGCTTTGAATCACGGTATGTGACCATGAATATTTCAGAAAACAAGCCTATTCCATAGTTGCCTACACGATCGTCATACTCAAAAAAGAAAAAGACGGCTTTCGCCGTCTACGTCTAAGGGTAATTAATTGCTAAGTTCCAATTAAGTGTAGCCAACTTCTCCATCGGCTTGTTGATATCGAGGCAGTCTGTTATACCAATTCATGATTCCCTCAACCTAATTTTCAACGGGTTCAAATTGATCCTTAGTTGCACCACATACAGGACAAACCCAATCTTCCGGGATGTCTTCAAAAGGAGTGCCAGGTGCAATGCCTGAATCGGGATCCCCAACGCTAGGATCATAAACATATCCACATATTGAACACTCATACTTTTTCATTTTCTTTCCCCCTTATGGCTTTTCTTGGTAATTATCGCAACAGGACTTTCTTATGTCTGTGATTATATTTTATAATTATTTTAATTATTAATCAATAAAATATTTCTTTTATTCTTCGAGTTTTTTCGACAGAACGATAAGGTTTCAATTGAATTGCGATAGGGTTAAGAACAGTATCGCATTATCACATACAAATATAATCATATAGATACAATACACTCTAGATAGATCGTTTAGAGTATTGTATAATAATGGTATGAGAAAAGAATTATTCAGTCCTAAAGAGGCTGCGAAAATCCTGGGAGTATCCGTTATGACCCTACAGCGTTGGGACATTGCAGGGAATATCCAAGCAGTAAGAACCCCAACCAACCGAAGGATGTTTCCCAAATCGGAACTCGATAGGTTATTAGGTACTAGCAAATTTGCCGCATCCGATAGGGCTCTTGTAATTTACGGCAGGGTATCGTCGGGTGAACAGAAAAAGAAAGGAGATTTAGATCGGCAAGTTCTGTTTATCAAAGAAACGTTAGACTTAAGAATCTATCAAACCATCACCATTATTACCGATGTCGGATCAGGTCTTAATGATCAACGAAAAGGTTTAGTAAAACTTATGGAATTAGCTAAAAAGGGCGAATTGACGGATCTGGCGATTCGTTACAAAGATCGATTAACAAGGTTTGGCTTTAATTATCTTTCCGTCTTTTTTGAGAGCTATGGTGTAACAATTCATATCCTTGATGAAAAATCCGAAGACAAAATAATTTACGAAGAACTTACGGAGGATTTATTATCCGTCGTAACGAGTTTTTCAGGTAAACTCTACGGAATAAGAAGCGGCAAAAACAAACTCTTGAAAGAAAAAATCAAGGGAGTTGTCGAAGATGTTGCTAACCTATCAGACCCGAAGACACTGTCTTCGCACGGATTAACCTTCTTGCAGATTAAACATCAGGAGACTCATTATCTTGATAAAATGGCAGCGTTTTCCGGAATGATCGAAAGAAAACTGTTTGTTGACTCGTTTATTAAAGGCAAGACACGAGCTGAGTGCAAGAGAGTCTATACGAAAAAGTACGGTATCACAGCTCGGCAGTTTAATGCGATCTATATTCAACTGAATGGAAAGATGCAATCCATCATCGAATTGCACAAAGTTCACTTAACGGAACTCCGGGATAAAATCAAATCACTGGAGAAGTTCATCGCCCAACAGATCGAAAAGGCCGTCAGACTGCATGCGAAAATTACCAGACTGGAAAAGAAATTTCCCTTTTCAGTGAACTTCAAGAAAACGGTTAAGCAGTACCGTAATATTAAGTTTTTACTGCACCAGAAGAAGCGCAAGTTGGCCCTTTGCAAGAAAAACCTTGAACGATTTGGCTATGATGCTCAAAACAATCGTCTACGGATCTGTTTTGGCAGTAAAAAACTCTTTCAAAAGCAGTTTAACCTCGAAGAAAATGGGTATCAATCGCATGAAGCGTGGAAAAGAGACTGGCTTAAGGCCCGGTCTGCCCAATTCTTCTGCATAGGATCCAAGGACGAAACAGCGGGGAATCAGACCTGTACTTATTCATCATCCAGTAACGAATTGAGACTTAGGGTTGCCGATAACTTCCTTAGAGAGTATGGGCACTATATTATCTACAAGGATATCTCCTTCCCCTATGGGCAAGAGGTTATTGACCATGCTCTGAAGACTTACAGAGGAACCACTTCAGGAGGGAAACCTGCCAACTACGTAAATTCCGCGATAAGCTACCGGTTTACCAAAAACGAGCGCGGTTGGTATATTAACGCTGCCGTTGAATTGGACACCCCAGATATCACGACGACAATCTTAGTCGGCAGTCTTGGCGTTGATCTGAATGTCGGATTTATGAGTTTGTGTGAAGTCGATCGATTCGGCAATCCTCTCTACGAGGAAACCATTCCACTTAGGATGTACAACCGATCATCCGACCAAATCACTGCTGCCCTCGGCGATGGGGTTAAAGCAATCGTCGATAAGGCTATGAAGACTCAGAAACCAATGGTGATAGAGGTCTTGGACTTTTCAAAGAAAAAGTCCATGCTCGGTGAAGAATCGAAAAAGTATTCCAGGATGCTCTCAGGATTCGCTTATTCTAAATTTAAAGAAATGCTTAAATCGCGGGCGACTAAATACGGCGTTGAAGTCATCGAAGTGACCGCTGCTTATACATCCGTAATAGGCCAAATGAACTTCATGAAACGCTACGGACTTTCTTCGCATGGTTCAGCCGCCTGTGTTATTGCGAGAAGGGGCCTGGGACTAACCATTGAAAAGCCTAAGTACGACAGTATATTGGGTAATTATACCGATACGATGAATCACCGACCGTTAAAATCCAGGTGGTCTTCCATATCGTATCGTATTAAAAAGAACTACCGCTATTTTAATGAGCGAATCGAACTTCTTAAGCTCGAAGCCTGATCGATGTTATCCATCTTAATTTAAGAAAGGTAAAACCCAATCAAGAATTTCGCAAAAGGTTAATTCTTCGGAGCAACGCTTTTACTGCGCTCGTGAAGATGTCGTGAAACACGTACTTTGGTAAAAGGATTAACTGGGAATTTCTTGATTAAAAACCAGCGAGGCTAACAGCCTGGTCAGAGCATTCCTTGCGAATCGGGTGGGTAGGCAACTATTCCATTCGTTCCCTGTGATCATCGTGATGAAATTACATTGGGTTGCGACTGAATGTCAATGGAGTATGGTTCTGATTCCAGAGTGTGATTCTCTGGCGCGATTCCATAGAAGCACTGTTCGTCTATGGTCTTACAGAGCAATCTGTAAATGAATTGGGAGAATGTATTGTCGTTTATATTTGTTTATGTTTTTAGGAACGGTTATAGAATACTCGACATCATTGGTTATCTTTAGTTAAGAGTGTATTACACGATTGCAGGACCCGTCCTTGCTGAGTTTGTACTTGTTTTGCATTAATTTGTGTATAATATGTTCTTATAGACGAAAAAAAGAAGGGCAAAGAACCAAGGGAATTATTAGAATCATCGATAATATGGTCTCAGTATGGTTAGCTGACCCCAAGATGAACGTTCGTCTTTGTCCTGAGACACTATTGGGAGAAATACTTGAACGCTAATTCGTCATCGAAGAGCGATATTAAACAAAAAGGCATAAATAAGAAAGACGACAAGTACGAAAAATTCTATCTATAGTCCATAAACCGAGCTTGATGTTCATCAAGCTCGGTTTAACTTTTACTACAAGGTATAATCTCCCTAATACTTCTAATAGGGCACAGTATAAGAATAATGGGAAGCCTGGGTTAAAGGAATGTTGGTAGTTATTGTAATAGGCATAAAAGCCTCCCGGCTGTGAGAATGACACCAGCAGGAGACTCTTATGCCTTAATTAATGTTGTATTAGAATTCTACGGTCAGTCATATCGGGAACTTTTTCCAATCAACCGTTTCAACCATTAATTCTGCTCCAACCTTAACCAGCATAAGAAGTTCCGTGACAAAATCTCGGAAGGTCGATGTTAAATCTGCTCTAGAAGTATTTGCCACAGCGATTCCATATGTTGCGATTATATAGGCTTAACAGCTGTAGAATGGGGGTTATAACTAATTTATCGCTGACTGAAGGTTCTTGTGTTTCGGATACCAAAACTTTTGTCATTCCAGGCTTGGAAAGGCCTTCGTATAGCCCATAGCGATAAATCTTGCTACGGGCTATTATGGTTAATCAGTTTACTCTCTCTTTCCCTCTGATTTTAGCAGAATGAGAGTTCTGACAAAAGCTCTAAGAAACTCCGAATTTGATAGGCTTTTGAATTCGGTAAAGTTGCCGGTGACATCAATGGTTTGACTACGGTAGAGACTAAAGTGCTGCTTGATGTAGGTCAAAGGGGTTATTGAAAGTAATGCCCTATTTGCTATTTTTTCTCCGTTAGTCCCTCCAAAAACATATCTAATTTATATTTAAGGTTTTCCATGAAAGGAATTTGTGAACGGCTGGTTAGAGCTGATTTGATCAGTACCATAAACATCTCAGTCACTATTTCAATTGGAATAGTTTTTCTAAAGTCCCCTTTTTCCTGACCCTCCCGGACAACATTAGCCAAAATAGTTTTGAACCGAGTACCGTGGGGCTGTTGCCTTGCTAGTGAAGAGTCATGATGATGACTCGTGAATAAATTGAATAATTGTTGATTATCTTCATATATCTTTCCAAAAATCAATAATATTTGAGAAATTTTTTGGGGAGGGCTGATCAATGATTGGTTCAGTTCTTCCATCGAGCTTTTAGCCTCGTCGATTTTCTGAGCCAGGACATACTTGAGGATATCTTCTTTAGATTGAAAATAGTTATAAAAAGTACCTATACCTACATCCGCACCTTCGGTAATTTCAGATACAGTTGTTTCCTCAATGCCTTTCTCTATAAAAAGTTTCATTGCAATATCAACTAGAGATTTCTGTGCTTGCAGTTTTTTCCTTTCTCTGCGGTTCATTACATCCCCCATAAGCTTATCCTCCATAAAACAAAATTCAACAATGAATCTATTCATTTCTATTATAAGCAGAATTATTTCATCGTCAAATAATGAATAACTGTTTACCTTCTCATTTTTTTTACCGCAATGGCTGTAATAAGTTGTAATATATGTTTCAGACCATCCACATGAATCATTGCACCAAATCGATATGTGAAAATAAGCCCCTAAACCCACCGATAATAACACAATGATACCGTAAACAAGGCGAAAGTAACAGTCATAGGTACATTCTTAACTTGCCAGCCACACCTCTTTTTAATATCCGCCAGTCAAATGTGTGTATATTACCTTGTAGTCCGCAACAGAAATTATCGATTCCCAGTGACCAGTTATCTTAGCAAATTGGATGGCACCGAAGAATACTAGTATGAACAATACTGAAAAAGCTAAAGGACTTATATGATACCTTCCAAGAATTTTAAGCTCCAAGGCAGATTTTGGGCACTCCTGGACACAGGACATACATCCCGTACATTCAGTCGAAAAAACAAAACTATTAGCATCCTTAGTGTTGACTTTATTTGGACATACATTGTTACATTTGCCACACATAACACAATTGCCCGTTTTTTTGCGTAACACAATGGGAGAAAAGAGACTAAAAATCCCTAATATTGCACCATAAGGGCATAGGTATCTGCACCAAAAAGACTTAAAAAGAAAGCATAAAGCAAGTACGATGATACTATGTGACACCAACCCAATTGTCGGATTAACCCACTTCAAAAATAGTATAAGGTCTGAAGTTACATAATTTGGTGACTTTAACAATGCAAGAGCATCCGCAGATGAGATCGTGAAAAACATAGGAATCAGAAGGTATGCTGCTGCAAAGTATTTTAAAACTAGGAAAAGCTTGTCTAGCCATGAGGGTATTGTCAAATTCCTGCCTATTACCAGATGACCTAATATACCCAGGTATTGAACCAGTGTACCTATAGGACAAATCCAAGAACAGAAAGCCCGCCTAAATACCCAGGCAGTGAACAAAGTTGCAATCAGAATTGTCAACCCGGCTGGGTGGATTGAATCAAAAACACCGGTGGCGAAAAATGATTTGAGAGCAGTAATTGATCCTAAGAAAGGCAAAAATGCATCACTAACAGGTGGTCGATAAGGAGCATTGACTATTTTATTTCCTACCACATAGTAATAAAAGTTAATAAACTGCCAGGCAGCGAATACCATAACCAACATTACGAATAATCGAACTATGCTTCGCAGGTAATACTTTGATGATTGAATTTCAAGAACCTGTTTAAACCGAATTGAAATGTTTGCCATAATATTTCACCTCACGAAAAAGCCGCATATTGGTTATTGGATGTGGCTTTTCATTAAACCAATTTTGACTATACCCTATTCAGATTCTATTGGTCCCGAGTCCTTGGTCCACTTAGCCATGCCACCCTCACTACTCAGAACACATGGGTAGCCATTGGTCGCCAACTTTTGTGCGGCGACACGGCTGAATATTCCGACGTAACAGATCGTTACCACCTTAGGGCACACGGGGATACGGGCGAAGGTATCATTGAACTCAAAGTATGGGATATTGAGCGCCTCTTTAATGTGCCCTTCTTCGTAATCCTCTGGCGCACGACAGTCCACGACCATCGGTGGTTCAGGCGAGGCCAGCAACTTGGACAGCTCTGTTGCACTGATATTTTCGTATCTGCTGTGTTGTAGATATGTCCCCACAAAATCGCCAACGGCCTTTACCGGTTCTTTTACTGATCCGTACCCCTTCACGGTCATCATCTCCTCTATTAATAAATATAAGACGCAAGCATTGCGCATAATTGCAATTTCAGAGTCAAAAAATTCATAGAATTAGACACTCCCAAGCAATATAGGGATAATATCTTAATCATTATTTTGCCAATCGCCAAAGAAAAGTAAGTTACCACTATTATGAATCTTCATTTAAATACTGGGTATCGCCAACGAAACCGACAAAATCTATGTTAGGCCGATAATCCCAAAAGCGAACATATGGAGAATAAAATCTCGTGGAGGAATTAGGAATTAGTAAGTGCAACTTAACAGAATTTGTTAAGTTGCACTTATGATTATCCTTAATAAAAAGATAGGCTTACCAAATTTCTTCTACTATCTGTATGGTATCCCTAATTACATTAAAACATATTTTTTCGCCTATCTCTAACTCCTGGGCAAGTTTAAAGCTTTCTGGCTTTTTGAAATCTAAACCCGTAAGATCTTTGCATGTGTAACATCCATGCTTTGCTATAATTCTCTCGATTAGCTCTTGGGTAAGAAAGACAGTTTTACCTTGAGAATCTGCATCGGAGAGACCCTCATGATTTCCATGTTTTAATCCTATGGCTAAAATTGCACCACTAACAGCGCCACAGATATCACCTTGACATGCTATCCCTGCACCTAAACCTGTAGAAATCTTTAAAGCTAGTTTCCGTTCTAAACCAAGCTCTTCACTTAATGTAGCAAAAACAGACTGACTACATAAATACCCACTTTTCATCAACACAACAGCCTTTTCAGAAACAGACATATTATACCCCCTCATAATAATGAATATATTCATTATTGATTATATTCATATATAATTATTGTGTCAATGGTGAATGAATTCATTATTTTAGTTAAGTTAAAATAAGGCTTGATCGAGGGTTTAAACGTTTCTATTTTTTGCCTTTTCGGGCTGATTAAGTATATTTTATACCTAAATATCAAATTTTTTCAATTTACTCTGTTTACTATTCGTTTGTAGAAATCCTCTCTAAATCCAGCGGTCAAACTTGCTTTATTCTCTGACACAATTGTTGGTTTGAAAATTATTTGGTTCGCTAATCTCCCATTTAAAAGAATGGTTGCTAATTATCCGAAGTTAAGCGTAAAAAACTCAAGCCCAAATTTGAGCTTGAGTTTTTTGGTTTTAATATCCATACACCAGCAACAATCAAATGAACTTCCCATTGGATTTCGCATCCGCAGGATAATCTGCCAGCCATCCTCTTATTATGAGCATTCGGTTAAGCAGGTTGAAACCGCTGAGGCTTTCGTTTAACTAACCAATATGAATGATAATAAGCAAGGATGGATGGATGCCAACACGAGGAGGAGAAGTATGATTAGCGTAGGGATTGATGTCTCAAAGGGGAAAAGTACAGTTTGTTTTTTGAAGCCGTATGGAGAAATAATTCATAGACCATTTGAGGTAAAACATACGGAAAGTGACTTGAAACATCTGGTAAATCAGATTAG
>Ga0074193_1002329_pt1 | contig 17590 bp, 11 predicted proteins | sample EPASupsiteHSE605_FD_64523 | JGI IMG/M metagenome (GOLD analysis project Ga0074193, IMG submission 64523) | Bioremediated contaminated groundwater from EPA Superfund site, New Mexico - Sample HSE6-05 | ecosystem: Environmental > Aquatic > Deep subsurface > Groundwater > Contaminated ... | reverse complement strand
CTGTTGTCGTACTGGGTGTTAACTTCTTGAGCATTATCTTTGAACCGCAAGAGACAAATTTAGCAGTATATGGAATAGGCTATGCTTTACCTATTGCAGCTCTTGCTTACTTCATGAAAGTGCGTTCACATATTAGTAAAGGAAGTAATGAGGGGGAACATTTGGAAACTATAGGCGAAGTGACTTCTGTGAATAGCGAATCAAATTGGTTAACAAATGAAAAGAGAGAATGAAATTTAATTCGTTAATCATTCTCTTCCTTTTCTTTGAGGCTTGCGTTTACTGACTGCTATACCAATCACTGATAATTTTTTAATGGATTTTTCGCTGAAGGTTTAAAAAACCGGAGTGAAAAATCTCTTTTGTCCCAAATAGCTTGATTATTTTTTCTCAGTACGATACTTGAAGTAAATGATAAACCGCTAACATAGGCAGGCTAAAACAACAATAAATGAAATGAGATGAAAAATATAAAAGTAAACTTATATTTATGTGCAAGTAAATAGACTAGAGATATAGAAACGCTGAACCATGAGCCAGGAAAACGGTTTTGCGAGTTCGGAAAAGGTAATGGCAGAACAGAAATTCATGATATTATACTTGCCGGAACGTCTTAGCGACAGTGAAGACTAAAGAAAGAGTACTACGTTTAGGGATAGCTATGGCTGTATATAATATCAGGCCATAATATCAGGCAACATAATATCAGGCAACATAATATCAGGCACCTTATCTTATCCCTGCCTTGCCCAAAGTAATATTGTTGGCATTATAACAACACTCACGAAAAAATGAAGAGTTCATCTAAGTAACAGAGTGGCAGACTTCATGGTACTCTCCAAACTGGTTACAAACAAAAAAGATATGAAATTAAAGTCATTAGTTCCTTTCCTTTTTGCACCTTCTCCTCACATATCACTGTAGTAATAATATAAAAGTAATTTTTATTAGTTTACGCAGAAATCAAAAAGTCAAATCGGATACTCAAATCGGATACTATACATCATTACGCATAAAAACCACGTCTTTATTTTTTAACTGGACTGGAGAAAACAAAGATGAATGCATCAAGAAAACCCTGGCCTATTTCACTTGGGATTTTTACAATCTGGCTGATTGTTGTTGTGGGAGGAGGACTGCTGCAGGTTAAAGGCCAGCCTACTCAACTTGATGAACTGGTTAAAAGTCAGCTTATTTATGGAGTGCTTGCTGCAATAATCTTTTTGTCCGGGATAATTACCTATTTTAACTGGTGGAATAAAATTGGATGGAAAGGCCCTAATAGTTCACGGAATTTGCGCCTTTTATCGTTACCGGCTCTTTTCCTTTTTATCATGCTACTGATAGTTTTATTTACAGGCCTGCCGTCAACCCGTGTACTCTTAATTGTAATTATAAACACCTTGATGGTAGGTATCAGCGAAGAGTTAATGTTTCGGGGTGTACTGTTTTATGGCGCCTCTTCATCATTTGGAATCTGGCGTGCAGCATGGATCACAGCGGCTATCTTCGGTTTGGTTCATACGTTAAACAGCTTAATAACCGGAGATTTTAGTGCAAGCGTACTCCAGGCTTTTTTTGCAGGTATGTTTGGAGTCTGGGCAGTAGCCTTGCGGGTTCGCCTCGATACAGTCATTCCATTAATCATCATTCACTGGCTATGGGATTGCCTGGCATTTCTTGCAGGTTCCTCGGAAAGGCTAGGGCTGGTATTGTTATTCTTTTCTTTTCTTTTATTCTTTTACGGCATCTGGTTATTACGAGGCTTTCGATCAACCGTTGCGCCGTTTGATCAAAACCGTTGCGCCGGTTTATCACGCCGATAGGGTTTGGGGATAAGGTACTCAAACTTAAACGTTTCTTGGGGTTTTCGCTCAAGCCTTTTTTTAAAAGGCTTGCGGGCAAGCAGTTTTTTGAAAAGGCTTGCGGGCAAGCAGTTTTTTGAAAAGGCTTGCGGGCAAGCAGTTTTTTGAAAAGGCTTGATACCAGAACCCAGGATGAGTTTATCTTACTCTTCTTACTTATGGCCCTTTATTCAGGAACGCTCTGTGTTTTACTTTTTCTGCTTTGGAAACTTGGATCTTGGGCTCACACATCAGTCCGTGGAGGAAGTTCATAAATAAGTAGACGTCTGAGAAGTTTGTTACAAGGCCAAGTGATACACGTATGCTTGCCATTTTAGTTTTTACGGCAAGACAGGATTCATGGTTCTTGCAGTCTGAGCCGTAAGGATACATGCTAGAAGGCTTCAGATTCTCAAAACATGAAGCCATTTCATTTCTGGTAATATTATGGCTTACTTCACCGTCTCCAGGATTGCAGAAGCAGCCGGTTCGTAAAGAGATCTTTGCCTTATTTGCTGCATCCTGTACCACCTGGCAATCAAAAGGTGTTCCGTCTGCATGATAGAGATTAAAAGCAATCGTTCCTCCCCGTTTCTCGAGATCGGACGGGCCATGGATTTTTACAAAAATCTGGCCATTGGTATATTTTAGAGCCTGCATATTATCCAGCAGCCAGCCTGTAAGGCACATAACTCTTTTATGAATAATATCCATTCCAATCCGTTCTATGTATTTCAGTCCTATTTCAATAGCAGGTACGCTGAGATAATTAATAGTTCCGTCTTCAAAGGCTTCAAAGGCTTCATCGCCCTGTTGCAGGCAATACCAGTTTTCTTTCTGGACAGAAACTATGCTAATGGTACCTCCGGAAAACCAGGGCCTTTTCAGTTTGTTTAAAGCAGCTTTTCGAGCAAGGAGACAGCCAAGACCAGTTGGGTAGCCAAACATCTTGTAAAATGAGATTGAGATAAAATCAGGGTTCCACTGGCTTAAATCAAGGCGGTTGGTAGGTACGAAAGCAGCACAATCCAGCAAGACGTCCCAGCCTTTTTTCCTGGCTTTCTCAATCCAGTCCAGAGGATGCTGTACTCCCGAAAAATTGGATTGGGCAGGATAAGCAAACAGGTTATTTCCCTTAAGTTTGGCTTTACCAAGATAAATTTCCAGCTTTTTTTCGTCCACTCTCAAGTCAGAAGGTTTTACAGGAATGTAGTTTACGGAAGCTCCTTTACTTTCTGCAAAAACTCTAATCCCATTAACTGAGTTATGATTATCTACGGTCAGCAAGAACTGACCTCCCTTCTCAAACGGATAGGCTTCTCCTATCAGCCTGAGGGCACCTGTTGCATTGGGAGTAAAAATAATTACATATTCATCAGGAGACGCATTAAAAAAGCTTAATATTTTGTTCCTGGCTCGCTCCACAAGTTTTGTCATAGCCATTGAAGTAAGGTTTTCCGAGTGAGGATTTCCAAAAACATTGCACTGGAGCAGTTCCATATGTTTGATAAGCTGACTATTGGCATATAGCCCTCCACCAGTATAATCCAGATAGATCTGGTCCTGCCAGTCCAGGCGTGCGTACTCAAGTTCCCTCAGCTCATCAAGAATATGTGTTGTCTCAAATTCCGGATAATTTTGCTTGAATTCCGTAAAAGAGCTATTCATTTTTTCCGGACTGAAATCGGAGTTAACTTCTAGAGGTTTTTCTATTGCACTCATTTATCCTCCAAAAACTCATTAAAATTCAAAATTTATAACCTTCTTTACAAGTTTCAGCTTTCTTGACAGGTTTTAGTTGTCTTTACTGATTTCAGCTTTCTTAACAGGTTTTAGCTTTCTTAACAGCTTTCAGTTCCCCTTTAATTCCTTTCTTTACCAATCAGGAGCAGCCTTTTTTGAATAATCTAATAACCCAGTTCATGAAGTGCTTCTATAAGACGTTTCATTGCCTGATCGGAAACAGATCCGTTTCCATACTTTTCGCTGGCAATGATTAAAACAGGAAACTTTCGTGACATATTAATGGCACCTCTGACTTCTGATTTTTAAGTTCATGATCAAGTTAGGAGATCGGTTTTTTCTAAAAAATAAGTTTGCTGAAGTGTAAATTTTCAGCAAATATGAGCCATGTCATTTTCAGATGGGCAGGATTTTTTTGTTCCGGATTTGTTACCATTTTCAAAAAATTGACATGCATTTTCGATATCTTTGACAAGAATTGTCGCCATGTCCGAAGTGAAATTTTCTCTTACGACAATACGCATTATCTCGATATCTGCCGCATTTTCCGGAAGACAGTAGGCGGGAATTATCCAGCCTTTCTCTCTCAGCTTATATGAGAGCTGCTGCAGGGAATAACCAGTTTCCTTTTTTTGTTTGAAAGCAATTATAGGAAGCCTTTCTCCTTTGTTCAGCATTTCGAAACGGCCCAAGTTGTTAACTTTTCTGGCAAGGTCCTGGGAAACCTCAAGGATATTCGTCATTATTCCGGTGTAGCCAGCTCTTCCGAATCTTAAAATATTATAATATTGAGCCACAACCATTGCACTGCCTCCTGAAAAGTTCAGGGTGTAAGAGTCTTCCATTTCTCCAAGGTAGTTTACATGGAAAATCAGCTCTTCGGGAAGGTCACTTTCGTCACGGAAAATCAGCCAGCCGAGGCCAGGATAAGTCAATCCGTATTTATGCCCTGAAACGTTTATCGATTTTACTCTTTCCAGCCTGAAGTCCCACTTAAAATCAGGCTCAGTAAATGGCAATATGAAGCCGCCACTTGCAGCGTCTATGTGGATTGGTATGTCCCAGCCTTTTTCTTTCCTGTATTTCAGAAGCAAATCGTTAATGTCCTTTACAGGATCGATTTCTCCTGTAAAAGTTGTTCCCAGAACACAACCAATACAGATAGTGTTCTCATCAATCTTCTTTGAGACAGCATCTGCCGTAATTGTACGTACATCTTTGTCTATAGGAATTTTTCTAGCCTCAACGTCAAAGTATTTGGCAAACTTATCCCAGCAAACGTGAGCGTCATTTCCGAAAATTATGTTTGGCTTGCCTGTGCCTCGCCCTGAGTTTTTCCAGCTCCATTTGTGAGCCAGCAAACCCAGCATTATGGCTTCAGAGGATCCTGCTGTTGCCGTGCCCATGAATTCGGTATGATGCCCATTAAAAAGACGCCCAAGCATATTTACAATATTCCTGTGAATAACTTTGTCAGTTTGAGGATACTCGAAAATATCTATGATATTTTTATTGATATTTTCCATGACAAGCTTGTCTGCTTCCGGTTCCATCCATGTGTTAACAAAACTTGCCAGGTTCAGGAAGGGATTGCCGTCGAGACTCTGCTCGTCATGTACCAGTTGATAAGCAGCTCTCGGACTCATCCCTTCTTCAGGGAACTCATACTTTGGAATTCCTTTTTCTTTGACCTTTGCGATATATCTGGCACTGTATGCGCCGACACGATACTTTTTAGATTCATCCAGAGTTTCCAGATTTACTTTTCTAGAAATCATAACTTTAACCCCTCACATAGAGTTACAAATTAATTTTCCTTATCCAGCTTACTTTGAATAATAAAAAGAAAAAAAATTGGATGCGGGCTTATGCTTCCAATTAATGTATCACGCACTTTTCTGAAAAAGTTCCTGGATAAGACTGGTTACTGCATTATAGAAAGTTCCCACTGTGTCTGCCTTAAGGCATTCACTCCCGGTATGAGGGTTCAATATAGTAGGCCCTATAGAAATACAGTCTATTTTACCATCATATTTTTGCACAACATAACTGCATTCAAGGCCTGCATGGATTACGGTGGCTGCATCTTCTTTATGATAGATCTCTTTGTATACATTCTGTGCTTTATCAAGTAAGTCAGAATTACTTGGTTCCCATGGAGGATAGGAATCACTTGTCCCTACCGAGTACTTGAAGAGTTCACCTATTGATTTTTGAATTTGAATTAGGGCGTTCATGGAATTTGCATCCGAGCTGCGATTTGAAGCGTTGATTAGCATATTTTGCAGGGCGATATTTGCCAGGTTGCTTGAGGTCTCTACCAAACTAGTTTTTCCCGGAATCATGTGGATGACTCCGTGGGGTATCTGCTGAAGTAAGCACAGAAGTGCATCTGTCGATGCTTCATCAAGAGAGTTTTGAGTTATTTCTTTAATCTCATAAACTAAATTCTCCTCTGGCTGAGACTGTACTTTTAAAGCTTCACAGTAAACTGTGAAATCATTTACAAATTCTTCCTTATCGCCACCAGGAATAGCTATTATGGCGCTGGCACAGCTTGGAATTTTATTTGAGATCGGATCTTCGTCCCTTTGCAATGAAATAAGACGCAGATCATAACTTTTAATACCTTCACTTTCAACATCAAGATTTGTGAGCCGCTTATTAAATCGAATGAGAATTTCAGTGAGGACCTTGATCGCATTGAGCCTTCCACTATTGATATTGATGCCGGAATGTCCTCCAAGAAGCCCTGAAATCGATAACTTCAGGTTAGTATAACCACATGGAACACTTGATAAAGCAAAGTTTCCTTCATACCGGACATTGCACCCTCCTGCACTGCCGTAAATAATAGTGTCTACAACTTCAGCATCAACATTTATGTACTTTCTACCGATCAGGAGGCTTTTATCAAAGTTTGCAGCTCCCCCCATGTCGGTTTCTTCCTGGACAGTAAAAAAACACTCAATTGGGTAGTCTTTGAGATTATTATCCTCCAGAATGGCAAGGATAGTTGCTACTCCAATTCCATCGTCTGCACCCAGGGTAGTACCTTTTTTTGGGTCAGTAATGCTGTCAGTATCTCCGGCTTTTATCCATTTTGCACCTTCGTTATCAAGATAACCAAAGACTTTTAATGGAAAAATATTCTTGTCAGGAGAACACACCATATCCATGTGCGCCTGTAGAGTGACATAAGGATCACTGGCATGATCCCCTGAGCCCTTTCTACGAAGAACAATCACTCTTTCTCCGGGATCTTTAGCTTCTGAATCGTAGTGAATGACTTCTACGCCTTCTATCTTTCTGGCACATTCCATAACATACTCACGAACTTGATTCTCCTCACCAGACGGGTGGTATCTTGTTGTTAGTTCCATAAAATGGTCATGTACTGCCTTTGGCTCAAAAAAGTCGTCAAGTATTTTGAGTTCAGGCTCCTCTGTCTTACTTATAAGTAAAAGTTCACTTGCTACTTCGGTTCCTGGCATGTAGATCTAACTCCTGAATATTTATCACATAAGCTCTTTTGCTGTATTGATCATTCAGAAGTACATCTCAAAGAAACCGGCATTTGATCTTCTTTAATCCGGAAAGAAAAGCAGTTCAACTTTTACATAATTGTTTATGGATAATGATTCCCCTGATATGTTATCCAATTGAACAAACAGCAATGTTTTATTTTTTTGAGAGAATTTTCTATGAGAACATTTTCTATGTCTCTGCTGTTTTTATTTCAGTACTATTTACGTAAGGTTTTAATAAGAACCTTGTAAGTATTATTAAAAACGTTTGACCGAGTATAAAATACTTTCCTCCTGTATTAACCACTAATAACTTCACTCCAAAAAGGTAAATTTAGTAAAAGAAATTTGATCAAAAGCTTTAATCAGACTTCAGAGAATTTAAACCTCTGGTTTCTATCCAAGTTATAGAGTCGAATATAAGGTTACTGATCGTGGAAACAATTTAATGTGGCATAGTTTCAACTCAGTATATATAACTAAACAATTGAAAATTTATATGCAAAAAACATAAAAAATGCGTCATTAAAAAGAATACTTGGATTTAAGTGTTTCTATCTAATAGAAAAGCAGTACGCAGAGAATATATTCCTGGCTTATGGACAGGTAAAACGCCTCAAATTCAATTTCTCTTTTTTTCAGCACCCTGACCCCTGTCTGTTTTTCTTCGCAGGCAGGGGCAAAAAGAAATCCAGGTGCTTTCGAAAATCTAGGAGGCGATTTAGATTTCGTGTCTGTTTGGTAGAGACACTTAACTATACTACAAACTACTATTTAATACTTTTGATATCTTTTTTGCTACTTTATATTACCTATTATAAATTTTGTTTTACATATATGAGAGAAATATTTAAGGGACCACTTTTAAGCAATTTTAAACAAGTTTGATAGATTCGGTTGACAGAAGATTACGTGACTTGAGATTTAAATCGACTGTTGACAAATTTCGGAAAATGTTTACAGAACGGAAGGTGTGCCTTGCTTGTAAAATCCAGGTAGTCTGTGAAGACTGTGCGAAAAATGTAGTGTGAAAAGGGGGTCTTCCTCAGTTCAACTCTGGAAAAAGTCCTAAATATGCCGTTGGAACTAATGTAAAAAGAATAAAGAAAGACAGCTTCAGAATCAGAGACGCGAATAGTATTCCTTATTAGAGGTCAGAATGAATTCATACAATATCGTTAATTAAAGTACTTGGTTAAGACTGTCCAATGCAACTGCGGACTCGATAATGATGTTTGCAACTACGATAGAAGAATTTTTAAACAATGTTTTCTTAATAAGTTATGGTGTTATGCAGTTGACAGATTCTAAAACCGATATTCAACGTAGAAGAAATAGCTCTAAATTTCCTTCTCTACATATAAGAACTATTATCCGAACTTATATTGTTATAATCTGGCTTATGATTGCGCAAATCCTGTTGATTATCGCTGAGAGGGTATCTTATGAAGACGTAAAGTACTTCTTCTGGACAGAATCGGTTTTAGTGCCATTACTTTATGTGCTGTACACAAAGGGAGTACCGGACCAACTATCCAGAGAACAGGAAAAAGAACAGAAAAAGGAAATCTTTGTGCTTGTCTTTTCTTTCGCATGTATGATAATGGTGATTTTTATGGCTATGTTAAACGGATACTAAGATTTGTCCGAAGGATGAAACCTGTGTACTCGATTCTTCAAATTATGATTCCTTATAAGAGATTCTGTTAATTTCGATTAAATACATAAGTTATGCCAACCGTATTGAACTGGAATTGTTCTGGCATTGCTTCTGCAAACCGGTTATGCTTTTCGTGCAGCTATCGCTATCCAGTCTCCACCTTTCCGGTATAACTCTCCGGATAGACTATTCCATGCCTGTTCAACTTTAAACCCGCTCTTTTCAAGAGTATTGCTTATAGTTTCAAAGGAATAGTCATGCAGCCATAGCCTGTAAACCTTTACAGTCCCATCTTCATCCACGATTATATACTGATTTAGCCAGGTGTCATTTTCCGGATAATCAAAGCCTTTTTCCAGCAAAAGGTGTCTGCCTGGTCTCCAGAACCCACCTTCTGAGAAATACCACATGTTCTTAAGTCCTTCCCGCATGCGTAGTTCTCTTGTGGACACATCAAAGACGAAAACTCCGTTGTCTTTAAGTGCCCTGTGGACAAGGCTCAGCAGCAGGTCACGTTTTTCATCGGAAAAAGTGCAGATTTCCCCATAGACCTGAAGAACGGCATCAAAGGTCCCTTCATAATCGATGTTGAAAAAGTCTGCACAGATATAATCGATATTATGACCACTTCTTTCAGCCTGAGCCCGTGCATAGTCTATAGATCTTTGGGATAAGTCGATACCGGTTACTTTCATGCCTTCAAAACACAGCTTGCTGCTGTACAGCCCTGGCCCGCAGCCTAGATCAAGTACCCTGTCTCCGGTTTTCAGGAACCCTGAAGTTACGAGATGGCAAACTGTTTTTTCGATCTCAGCATTTCTTCGGCTTGCTCCATCATGGGTCTGGTTAAGGTGGGCTTCAAGCATGCTTTTCGAAATGTATGGGTCGTCCCAGAAGCGAAGCTCGCCAGGTTCGAAAAGAGGAGGTTTTAAAGGTTGAGAGAATAAGTGGAAAAGATTATGGAGCATTTACATGATTATTTGAGTTCTGACATATAAAGTAAAGTAAAGTAAAGTAAAAGTTTTTATAAAAATCTACAGTAAGAGTTTTTGTAGATCTACAAAATAATTTTACTGACTGTCTGCTGAGTCACAATACACTTTTCTACGTCTAAGGTTTATGTTCATACATTTATCATTATAATGACTGTCTTGTTGATAAGTGTCTTGATAAGTGTCTTGATAAGTGTCTTATTATTGTAATAAATATTATTCAAATGAAAAAGATATGGGAAGCTAAATTCGCACTCATGGGCGAATTCTTCCTTTCTGTATAGTAATCCAGCACCTTGAATTTAAAATATAACAGGATCAGATTGAAATAAGAGAACTGAGTTTGAAATAAAATTTCCCGGAAAATTAACCACTCTTCCGGGGAGTTGGGGTAATACCGAACTGTATCGAATTCTCCTCACAAAGAATAATCACTCTAAACCGAACCACATGGGACTGACACTATGGCAAACAATTTTAAAGAAAATAGAAACGAACGACAAGGAAAACCGGGTAGAACAAACAAGACCGGTAAAACAGAAGGAGCAGGCAAAATAAGCGGGTCAGGCAAAACAGATAGAACAGATAAAATAAAAGGGGTAGGCAAAACAGGTAAAAGTGACAGGACAGGCAGGGGAATAAGCAGGAAAAGTACAGGCAGAACCGATAAAACTGAGACATTTTATGACCGTCTGAGTAAAGCTCTCAAACCTTATGAAAAAGCCCTTGAGAAAAAACCTGAGGATCCTGCAGCCTGGGCTGGTAAGGCAGCAGTGTTTCTAAAGTACAGAAGGTACAGTGACTCCCTAAAGGCAATTAAAAAAGCTCTTGAAATCGAGCCTGAAAACCCTCATTACCTTTACGAAAAAGCTTTTGTGCTCCTGCAGCTCAACAGGGAAGGAGATGCGTTACAGGTCTTTGACAGGTTGCTCGAAATAAAACCTGACAGTGATAAATCCTGGAATCTCAAAACTTCAGTCCTTTGCAGGCTAAATCAGCACGAAAAAGCCCTGGCAGATTCTGAAAAAGCTCTTTCTGCCAATCCAAAGCTTGCAGGAGCCTGGCACGCAAAAGGTTCTGTGCTTGCGGACTTGGGCCGATATGAAGAAGCTATAGAAGCTTATGACGCCACACTTAAGCTTAACCCGAACCTTGCAAGAGCCCTGATGGATAAAGGTTTCGCCCTATATAACCTGAACAGACCTGTGGAAGCCACGATAGCTTATGACGCTGCCCTCAAAATAAACCCTGACAATGCAAAAACCTGGGTAGGGAAAGGACTTGTCCACCTCAAACTCGGCAAATATAAAAGAGCACTTGCAGCCTGTAACAAAGCGATTTCAATAAAGCCAGATTCTTCCGACGCCTGGTACTGTAAAGGCATGGTCCTTTCCGGTCTGGATAAAAATGAAGAAGCTCTCAGAGCCTTTGACAGAACTCTCAGGCTCAATCCAGACCATACCGAGGCTAGAAACGCCCTTGCTTCCGTAAATTCCAAGCTCGGAATAGCTCTCGATGAAGACGAAGAAGAAAGAATGGAAAACGAGAAGCTGAAAGTGAAGCGAAACGTGTGGACAAGAAAAAAGCCAACAAGCGAAATTATAAAGAAAAGTCTGGGTCAGGAAAAAGAGAAAAGAGGAAAAACTAGCAGGGAGAACTTACGAGCAAAGAAAGAGTAAAAAACCGGTGAACCTGAAAAAAGCGTAATTATACCAGGAGAGAGAAAAAGAAATAATTTATCTTCTTTCTCCTTTAGAATGAGGAATTAAAAGATATCTCTAATTTGAGGGATGAGCAGGTTTTTCATATATTTGTAAACTAATTTGTCAGCTAGCTTAATCGCGTTTTTCAACCCTAGCTTAATTGCGTTTTTCAACCTATTTTAAAGTTTTAAACCCTGATTTCGGAGATCATCATTTCTGAAAGACAAGACAAGTAAGAGCGTGTCTGCAAATTAACCGAACCTTATAGTAAATTCCGTTCCACTTTCTCTTTTCAGTTCAAGTTCGCCATCTAATTGATCTACCAGAGAAGTTACCAGCTGCATTCCAAGACTATCAAGGTCTTCAATATTGAGATTTTCAGGAATGCCTATGCCGTTATCGGAAATGGTCAGAATGAAACTTGTACTGGTACTTTCGCAGTTTTCTATTTCAAGTTCTGTGGTTTTTTCCCTATGAAGTTTGATTCGAATTTCTCCTCTCTCCCTGTCGGGAAATGCATGTTTGAGGGAATTGGAGACAAGTTCATTGACAATTATTCCTAACGGGACTGCAGTATCGATATCAAAGAAAAGGTTCTCTTCCAGATCCATACTTAAACTGATATTGGTATACCCAAGCCTGTATGTCTGGAAAAGCGTACTGGTGAGTTCTTCAATGTACGGCGAAAAGTTAAGTTTATCAAGCTCTTTACCTCTATATAATTCTTCATGAATAAGAGCCATGGATATGACTCTGTCCTGGCTTTCTCTAAAGGCTTCGAGAACTTCGGAATTCCCAATACATTCTCTGTTTTTGAATTGTTCAGCCTGCAGATCCAGCAAAGAGGAGATTACCTGAAGGTTATTCTTAATTCTATGGTGAATTTCCTTTTTACGGGCAGTTTCAAGATTTGCCAGAATTTCTTCAGCTTTCTTGCGCTCAGTAATGTCAGTTAACATACCCAAATAGCCTATGAACTTGCCTTCCTTATTGAAAAGAGATTTAGCGTTTATAAGTCCCCATATAAATGAACCGTCCTTACGTACTAACTTCAATTCATAACTATCATCGATACCCCTCCGCTTCTTTTCAAAACTCCTTTTGGCAACAGGCTTGCTTTCCTCACTAATAAAGTCCCATATAGGTCTACCAATAATCTCCTCCAGAGTGTATCCTGAAGTTTCCATTGTTTTATTAGCGTAAGTAACCTTAGCTTCATTATCTACTAAGTATATACCTTCGTTAGAAGTTTCAACAATGTTGCGGTATTTTTCCTCACTTTCTCTCAGTTTTTCTTCTGCTTCTTTTCTTCCAGTTATATCCGTAGCAATGACCGAGACAGCGGTTATCTTTCTCTGGTTGTCAAGAACTGGAAAAATAGTAAGTGAAACATTTATTAGCTTCCCGTCCTTTCTCAATCTTAAGGTCTCATATTGCCGGATCTTTTCTCCCTGTTGAACTACTTTACATAATTTTTCTGTTTCTCCTGTTAATGTAGGTGGCTCTAAGATTAATATGGACTTTCCTATAACTTCTTTCACCGAATAACCATAAACCTGTTCTGCTCCTTTGTTCCAGCTTGTGATAATACCGTCAAAAGACTCAGTTATAATGGCTTCAGCTGATGATTCGACAACGTTGGCTAAATTCTGAATTTTTTCTTCAGCTTTCCTATGCTCGGTTATATCTTGAACTGTTCCAATAATTCGAGCAGGATTTTTTCTCTCATCAAAAACAACTTCAGCTTTCTCATGGACTATGCGCTCTTCCCCATTGGCTGTGATAATTCTGTAATAAATATCAAAGGGCTTTCCTTTTAATGCCTCTTTAACGGCACTTTCTATGAGGTCTCGATCTTCTCGACGCACGTAACTTAAGAAGGTATTGTAATCTACTTTTGACTCCTGTGGTCTAAGCCCAAAAATACGATATGTTTCATCAGACCAATGAAGTTCATTAGTTGCAAAGTCTCGTTCCCAACTTCCAATATGAGCCATTTCTTGAGCTTCAGCAAGATTTCTTTCACTTTTTTTCAATGAATCATAAGCTTTTTGAAGCTCTGCTGTACGTTCTTTAACCAGTTTATCTAAGTTATCAAGTGTCTCTTTCAACTTAGCTTCTGCTTCTTTACGCTTGGTAACATCTCTGATGATCAGGACTCCTTTAGTGAGGCCATTTTTATCTTTGAAAAACGAACTCGATATCTCACCTGGAAAGGTCGTCCCATCCTTTCGTTTGTGGTCAAGTTCCCCTTTGAATCTGCCTGTCCTGGCTCTTTCCTCCAGGAAATATTTAAGCTCTGGATTAGATGCACCTACAGTTCCATTTCTTCCGGCTTGAATAAGTTCTTTCTCTGTCATCCCAAACATCTGGCAGGCAGCTGGATTGGCTGCAAGAATAGTTCCGTCCGGGATTGTAATAAAAATGCCATCGAGACTACTATCGAATACTGCCTTATACCTATCCTCACTTTCTTGCAGTATTTTTTCGGTTTGCCAGCAGTTATTAGTGTTATTCCCTGAACTTTCTATTTTCTCCCACTTACCTTCTTTTTTAGCCAAAGTAAACCTGTGGTTTGCAATAAGATCCAGGATCTCAACTGCACTACACCTGTCAACTGGATAGGTGCAAAGAGCCATTATCGGGTATTTGCCTATGACAGAGTCCAGTAATTTTTCATGGCTCATAAAGTCATTTCCACTATACCTCAAACCATCGTATCCACTGGCTAGAGCTTTACCGGTTTTTTCAATCAAGTAGTTTGATATCGTTTGTGGATCTAAAGCATTCTCTTCTATGCGCCAGTAAGTATAGGAAATAATCTCGATTTGCCCATTTCGTAGATAAGCGTCAATATTCGGAATATCTAGTTTTAAAGCTTCTTTTGCTTCATCTTCATCTATAAGTTCTGATACGATCCACAAACAAAACTCGTTATTTTCCAGTCCTGCTTTAAAATAGGGAACAGTTATGTCAATTAAGTCTTCTTTTGTCTGGCAGAACTGGCAGAAATGTATTCCCCAAGGCACGTCCCCAATAATGTCAATACCAGAAAGTCGGTTGCGTTTTCTCATATTGCTCTCTGATCTGATGTCAGTCAAAAGTTTCTTTTTTCAAATGTGATTTATCTAACCGTTTTACGTATATTGAAATTCTTTTTGCAGGAAAGATTTTTTAATTCGGTAGTTATATAAAGATTTGCTTCTATAAACTTTTTATTATAAAATAATCTTTATCATAATACATCTAGAAATCGGTGTTATACTTTTCTCACAAATTAAATATTCTTGAGCATGAGTAGGTCACCAGGTAATGTGCCGAAAATTTTGTAAGCTGTCTAACTCTATATTCTTTTTATTCTTTTCCTTCCTCACGAAAAATCATGATGTAGAGCCGGGTTAATATGATCTCATTTATAAAAATGGCTCTACGCTGTTTTGTGTGAGCTAAAACAACTGCTCAGTTGAAACTTGACTATCCTGAAGACTCAAAGCCCGACAATTACCGTTATCTTGTGCAAGTCATAAAATTCCGATAATTCCAGCCGTTTTAGCACGTCAGTAAGCATAAATACCATAAATTGCATAAATTTATTTAAAAGTTAACGGATGTTAATGAATGATAGGTACAAGTGAAATTATATTGATCTTTGGAATTGTCATATTTTGGATTCCTGTTATTCTACTAATTTATCTGTCAATCAGATATCTTATTAACCGAAGCAAGAAAGTACATGAAGAAAAAACTGCACTGGATATAGTAAAGGAAAGATACGCAAAAGGTGAAATTACTAAAGAAGAGTTTGAGGAAATAAAGAAAACTCTCGATTCTGCGTAACTTCGTATAATATTTATATCCAGCCTGAAATCTCTCTGGCAATACATGCTGTCACATAACACGGGAAAAAATATTCCATTTAAATATGCCTTTACCCATCCTGGCATGTCATTTGAGAGGGACCTATCTGGGCAGGTATACTTATACTTCCTGCCTTTATACCTCTAGAAGTTAAGTCAATTCCTTTGATTTCCGGTCTTAGTTTTCAAATGAACATCTGCTTTTTTTGGAAAATATTAACAGGGATAAAACAAAAAAGTAAGAATTAAGCTGAGATCACTAAACTTCCATAAAATCACTAAACTTCCATAAAATCACTGAACTTCCATAAAGTATTACGCAATTATTAATTTGCTATTTTGACCTTGTGAGCTGCAGACGAGAGCGATCTGCAGCCCGTAAGGAGATCTGTCTGGAAGTACAAGTGCATCGATTGAGAAAGAGGTTACTTTCGAGACGAAGTATTTTTGTTGAAAATAAGAGTTGTATGGATCCTGGGTTATTTGTTTGAATCGAACCACTTGATACCTCCAAAATATAAAGAAACTTAGTTTCTTATATATTTATTGGATGTATTCTATATAGTTAGAAGTTTGCTATTGAGAAAAATAATAGCACTGATACAATAATTGTGTGAGTTTGCTCATAAAATGAACAGGGATCAACTATAAGCGGTTCAAAATGTAATAGAGTTAAATGGTCAGAAGAAGCCAAATATACTCATAGTTTGCGGAATGAGTAGGCTTTTAACCCAATCATCAACATATGCAGAAATTCAGACGCTCATGATGAAAGCGACATTGTATTAGTGTCAAATTGCTTATTTTAGTGAGTATTTTTAGTGAGTATTTTTAGTGAGTATTTTTAGTGAGTATTTTTAGTGAGTATTTTTAGTGAGTATTTTTAGTGAATTTACTCAAAGGAATTTTACGGACTCTGCAAATTTATTCTAAAAATTTACTCGGAAAATAAGATATAATAAACGGAGAGACAGAACCTACCAATGGACTTGAGATAAAATAGACCTATCAGATTATCCGTATAATAACATCAGTTTTAAAATTACTAATTTTCTTATTATTTAACTTTTATTTCAAATCTTAACTATCTCTCGTGTATGAATAAACCAGTTCAAGTATTATTCTCTTAATATCATTTTTTCCAACAGAGTTTTGCATGTTTTCTCTTTTTCTCCCTATTCATTTCATGTTCCCTAAAATTTTTATATTCCTAATGTTATCCGTTTTTCGGATATCGGAATTTTTTATGAAACAAACTGAGAGATATGGACAAAGTTTATTCCCTATAGGCACACGTATGAGTAATTTTTACATTTTTACTTATTTTTAAATTTGATATCTTCAGGCTCAAACATTAATTTATTATCTTTATCTTCGTTGGAGTAAACTGATAAACTTTAGACTATGTTTTGACAATTTTGAGCGAAACATAATCAAGAGCATTATTATTGGAAAAAAATGTCCCCTATTTGCAAAGTTAAGGTTTAAAGTTCCTCGCCTAATTATTCAGTCCCGATCAGATGAGAAACTTCAAGAGTAGAAGAACTCTATTTTTCTTCTTTATGAAAATCCAGTGCATTCAGTGCAAATCGTGAGTATGCAGCCGCTGGGCCACCCCCCATTTCGATGGCAACGTCTATAGTCTCATATATCTCTTTATCTGATGCACCTGCTAAACAAGCCTGTTGAACATGCCATTCAATACAGGGTTCACATTTAGTAACAATAGAAATAGATAAAGCCATTAGTTCTTTATGTTTCCTTGAAAGGCAACCGGCTTCAAATGCTTTCTTTTCTAATTCAAGAAAAGAGCTATAAGTACTGCAATTCTCCGAAAACCGGAAATGATGTTTCTTTCTATCACTTATGCTTTGATTTATTTTATCTTTGATGAACTTATCCATGTAGTCACATCCTGATAGATAGGATCACTCTAACTCTACTTAAGTATGTACTAAGTTTAAACACTAAACTCATCCTAAAACTAACTTAGATCTAATGTTAATAAAATTTTCAAAATTGGTTTTGATAAATTTATTTAATTTTCATATTTAATTGAAGGATGTATGCCCAACATTCAATATGGTATGATGCTTTGCCCGATACATTCATTGCATTCGATATTTTTGACAAAGAAAACAAGAAATTTTTGTCTGTAGAAAGAAGAAATGCCAAATTGAAAGACACTGGAATATCGCAAATTAGAGAAATTGCCAGAGGAAAGTTCAAATCACCAAAAGATTATGAAAGACTGATTCATCAAC
>Ga0074193_1002327_pt1 | contig 17603 bp, 11 predicted proteins | sample EPASupsiteHSE605_FD_64523 | JGI IMG/M metagenome (GOLD analysis project Ga0074193, IMG submission 64523) | Bioremediated contaminated groundwater from EPA Superfund site, New Mexico - Sample HSE6-05 | ecosystem: Environmental > Aquatic > Deep subsurface > Groundwater > Contaminated ... | reverse complement strand
CCCAACCAGCCGTTTTGGGATAACATCAGCCACAGCGGAGTTTTAGCACTGGTGGCTTCAGCTATCGTAGACCAACCGCATTTGGTAATGGCAACATCACAGGCCGCCAAGTAATTATGCGAATCAGCTATATCCTCCAAAGGGTGGACGTTGGCTGCATTCGGTACGTCGATCCCCATGGTGACCAAATAATCCATATCCTCCCGGAAGGGAAACTGTTCTACGCGCATTGATCCCCCCACACTTAAAAAAGCCAGCGGCCGCTCCCCCTGTTTGTAATGCCTACGGATCTGTGCTACTTTTAACTGATCAAAGGGACGTACTGCAGGCCCAACTTCAATTTTCGGGGTTATCGGAATTAATTTTCCCGTGGCATAGGGGTATACCAGCATACAATCTGCCTGTCTATACATATCTAACAGTTTATCCAGCGCCGATTCTTCGCGTATAAAATCCGCACAGATCTCATACCAGGTAAAATTGGAGATACCAATCCCTGTCCGCTTAACTTGTTTTGCCGCCGCAAAAGCTTCCGGCACAATATCGCTAAGCACGAGCTTTACCCCGCTGGAAATAAGAAAGTCTCCTTCCTGCTCAGCTGATGCAGCCAAGCCAGCAAGCCAGCGAAGAACATCTTCTCTAGTGGCCTTAAAGTCAACACTGAAGGTTGCAGGGTTGGTCACAATTGAGAAACTCGAATGAAAAGCATGTAATGAGAAACGACCCGAAAATTTTTCCAGATATTGCCCAGCCTTTGCTAACAGACGCGGGTCCGCTTTGATCATAATATGTATATCGTCCCGGGTGGTTAAGATGTGTTCCATCACCGCCAAAGACCGCGTTAAATGCCCAAACCCAAACCCGGATAGATAATAACAAATTACTTGCTGCATTACTCTCCCCTCCCGTTGAATTGTTCTGCTTATCCTGATAATTGTCCTGCTTAGGGCAATAAGAAAATCGGGGTATCCCAATCACGTTTGGGACACCCCGATTTTTCCAGTGTTCCTATTCCCTACTTGTGGGGAGATTCTTCCTCTGGTAATTGATCCTCTTCTAATTTTTCCCGGCGGATAAATTCTTTAAAGCTCATTTCCCCCTGCTTAATGCTTCCGCTGGTATCATTGGGAATAAAGTCGGCATTATCCACAATCCCCTGATGCTCATTGGAATTGGCAAACAAGGCTTTGTAATTATAGGAACCAGGAATATCCTGGGGAGAATCGCTGGTTCCGAAACGTGCAACCGCCTGCCAGCTGTCTTCCCCGTCGAAGCCGACATTATCGATATCATCATTATCCAGAAATGTACGGGCAAAGGGTGGTGACAATAAATCCTCTTCAAGGGGTCGGGGTGTAGGATCAATGGTCTCTGTCTGCTTTTTACAGTGCATACATTCATTCGCCCAGGGTAATGCTTCCAGGCGGGCTTCATCTATTTCCTTCCCGCAGGTACCGCACTTGCCAAAGGTGCCATCCTTAATCCGTTCTAGGGCATTTTCCACATTTTCCAGGGTAATATGAGCATTGTCGCGCAGGGCCAAGTCTTTACTGCGTTCAAACAGCTCATCACCAATGTCTGCGGGATGATTATCATAAGTAGATAATTCGGATAGTGATTCTCTCATCTCACTGCCTAAACCCGTCTGCTCAAGCCGGCCCATCAAGCCTCTTAGCCGGTCTTTTTCATCCCTCAGCTTGGCCGCAAAATATTTCAATCTCGCATTATTCATATTATGCCCCCATCAATGGATAAATTTGACCACATCGTTCATACGCAGGCGTTCTTTTGCGGTGTGTGCTTCGTCACTATAACCCAGACAAATAATCGCCACCGCCCGCAGACGTGGAGGTGCTTCCACAATAGTTTGTACCGCTATTTCATCAAAAGCGCCGATCCAGCAAGATTTGATACCCAGTCCCTCGGCGGCTAAAATCATGTTTTCTGCAGCACAGGCCGTGTCTTGAATACAATACAGCTGGGCTCCTCTTTCATCATATCGTTCATTAGATCTGGCGGGGTCTGCTAATATTACAATAACAGCAGGTGCACCGGCCACCTGATCCTGATCAAAACAAGCCTCTGCCAGCCGTGTCTTGCGATCATCACCGGTTACTACATAAAAGTACCAGGGCTGCAAATTGCCTGCACTGGGCGCCCAACAGCCCGCCTCTAAAATTCTTGTAAGCGTAGGCTCCGGAATAGTGTCTGGCTTGAAATGTCGTACACTATGGGCATCCCTCATACAATCAAATACGTCTTTAGTCATAATTAGTTTCCTCCTCAATTAATGTCCGTTTTGTTGTTCCACAATGCGAATGATTTCCGCCACGAACGAACCAATTCCGGGAATATTCAAGACTAAAAGCTGCTGCAGAAATCTAAGCATAATGGCCACTAGCAGCGTGGCCCCTATCGCAATTCCCAATCCTCGAAATAAGCCGGCAATAAAATTAAGCACGATTAGCTTATGAGGTTTTTGTAACAAATCCACATATTCAGCGATCCGCATTCCTTCGAGATATCTCACTAGCTGTGTCATCCGCAATTCCCAAAATTCCAGCTTCTCTTCCGGTAATTCTTTGCTCATATCTGTCAATCGCTCCTTAGGTAATAATAATTTCTCCCAAAAAGCAAAAAAAAACCCGCGGGTTTAAAAAATTTTAACCACAGAGGCGCAGAGGGCGCAGGGAAAAAAAATATATAGCTTAAACCTTTACTCCTCTGCGTCCTCTGCGGTTCGCAAAATTGATACTCCCTTTCTTAACTCACAAAAAATCCGGGCTGTGCAAAACCTCCTTGTTTGGAAGTTCCACACAGCCCGGATCTATTAGGCTTTCTATTCCTCAGCGATAGGTTGTGCTTTGACTACGGTAGCACAACGTTGGCAAATAGCCGGATGTTGTTCGTCTTGGCCGACGGTTACGCTATAGTTCCAGCAACGCTCACACTTTACACCAGTTGCCGGCACTACTTTAACGGAGAGCTTAACATCTTCGCCGTTATACGCATCAGCCGGTCCAGGCGAAGGATGCACAGTGGCTGTAGATATAATGCTGATCCTCGGTAATTCGTCCTGTAGCTCCTGCAAGAAGTTATACAGTTCGCCTTCCGCATAGATATCAATATGTGCATCAAGCGAATGGCCGATTACTTTATCCCGTCGTGCAATCTCCAAAGCTTTGGAGATTTCTGCCCTAATAGCCAAAATTCGATCCCACTTAGCTTCCAACTGATCATCAAGCCAAGCGTCCGTTACGGTAGGCCACTCTGACATCTGTACACTGACCGGCAAATCACTGGTCTTAGGCATAAAACGCCAAATTTCTTCGGCGGTGAAAGTCAATACCGGCGCGATCAAATGCACCAACGTATAAATCACTTCATAAGCAACGGTTTGAGCCGCCCGCCGTCCCGTATCGGTAGGTAAAGTGGTGTATAGACGGTCTTTTAAGATATCCAGATAAATGGCGCTCATCTCCACCGCACAGAAGTTATGCACCGCATGATACAGCAAATGATACTCATAGTCTTCATAGGCTTGATTTACCTTTTGGATTAATTTTTGCAGCTTTAGCAGTGCCCATTTATCAATTTCCTGCAAATCCGAATATGCAACTTTATCGGTGGCAGGATCAAAATCATATAAATTGCTCAACACATAACGGCTGGTGTTACGAATCTTCCGGTATACCTCCGACATCTGTTTTAAGATATCTTTGGAAATACGTATATCAGCCTTATAATCGGCTGAAGCCACCCACAGTCGCAGAATATCCGCACCATAGTCCTTGATGATGTCCTGAGGAGAAACGGTATTGCCGATGGATTTAGACATCTTCCGTCCTAAGCCGTCCACCACAAAACCGTGGGTTAGAACTGCCCGATAAGGAGCGGTCCCTTTGGTAGCTATTGAGGTCAGCAGCGACGACTGGAACCAGCCGCGATGCTGATCGCTGCCCTCTAAGTACAAATCAGCAGGCGACGCTAATTCAGGACGCTGTTCCATAACAGCGGCATGACTGGAACCCGAGTCGAACCACACATCCATAATATCTGTTTCCTTGCGGAACTCCTGATGTCCGCACTTGGTGCAGGCTACACCATCAGGTAATATTTCCTCTGCACTTTTGGCAAACCAGGCATTGGAGCCTTCCTTACGGAACAATTCCGCAATAGCCTTTATTGTTACATCATTGATGATCGCTTCATTGCATTCTTTACAGTAAAAAATCGGAATAGGCACTCCCCATACCCTTTGCCTGGAAATACACCAATCTTGACGATCTGCCACCATGTTGTGTATCCGGTCACGTCCCCAACTGGGAATCCACCGCACATTTTCGATGGCTTCCAGCGCTGACTCGCGGAATCCGTCGACGGAGGCAAACCATTGCTCGGTGGCCCGATAGATTATCGGGTTTTTACAGCGCCAACAGTGAGCATATTGGTGTTTAACGGACCCATGACCCAACAGCACACCCTGTTCCCGTAGTTCTTCAATAATTGGTTTGTTGGCATCCTCAACTTTTAAACCTGTAAACTTACCCGCTTCCTGGGTAAACCTTCCGGCATGATCCACCGGGTTAATAATTGGCAGGTTGTTGTTTACACCCACCTCGAAGTCTTCGATACCATGGCCGGGTGCAGTGTGCACGCAGCCCGTACCGGCCTCCAGGGTAACATGCTCCCCAAAAACCAACGGTGCTTCACGGTCAATAAATGGATGGTGGGCCTTTAAACCTTCCAAGTCCTTGCCCGGAAAGGTTTGCACAATTTCCCAACCGCTTTGCCCCACTTCCTTGGCCACCGTCTCCACCAGATCCTTAGCGATGATATAGAACTCTTCACCCGCTTTAACTACTGCGTAATCAAAATCGGCATTGAGACAAATAGCCACGTTGGCCGGGAGCGTCCAGGGAGTCGTAGTCCAGATAACGGCATAGGTTTTGGACAGATCAGCAATCCCCTGCAGCAATCCCTGATCATCCAGCATCGGGAACTTCACGTAAATGGAGTGAGACTTTTTCTCCTGGTACTCAATTTCCGCTTCAGCAAGGGCTGTTTCACACGAGGTGCACCAGTACACGGATTTTAAACCTTTGTAAATATAGCCCTTTTTGGCCATATCACCAAAAACTTCGATCTGTTTAGCTTCATACTCGGGCTTTAGGGTAATGTAAGGATGTTCCCAATCGCCCCACACGCCCAAACGTTTAAACTCTTCCCGTTGAATATCAACATATTTCAGGGCATATTCGGCACACTGCTTCCGTAAATCTAAAGGTTCCAGTTGATGGCGGTTTAAACCCAGGATTTTTATTGCCGCATGCTCAATGGGTAAACCATGGGTATCCCAGCCAGGTATATAGGGAGCGTTAAAGCCCTGCAAGCTTTTGTATTTAATGATAATATCCTTGAGCACTTTATTTAAAGCATGCCCGATATGAATATTACCATTGGCGTAAGGCGGCCCATCATGCAGAATAAATTTTGGTTTATCCTTGCCTGAAGCCAGTCGTTTGTTATAAATATCCTGTTCTTTCCACCACATGAGCATTTCCGGTTCCCGTTTTGGCAAATCGCCGCGCATGGGGAATTCCGTTTGGGGTAAATTTAATGTTTCACTATAATCCATGGTTACTACCTCCATTATATCCAATAAAAAAAAGCCTTTCATCCCGATAGGGACGAGAAGGCTATATTTCCCGCGGTACCACCCTAAATTGTTATCCTGCGAAATGACAGGCTAACCACTCAAAGGACACTGTAACGGCTGTCCGCCGGCCCCGCGTATTAAGCGGAACAACTCCCGGGTTGATCTTCATCAAGTACGACATATCGGCTTTCACCGGCTCCGATTCGCTGTAAAGTGCAGCTTGACTACTCTTCCCGTTCGACGTTTTTCCCATATTGTATATTATAGTTATTATATACAAAAATATAGGCCCGCGTCAAACTTTAAGCAAGAACACATCAACAATATTCTTCCATTCCCGCCAGATGGACAAAATTACTTCTCAAGCTGGATCGAAGAAACCGGTGGTTTCGTTTGTTCTACCAGTACAGGATCAGTAATGGCAACCCTGTCTTCAAGCCCTGCACTTCTTAAGTTAGTGTCGGATTGTACTTCAATATAAAATTCAGTACCCGCTGGAAAAACAGCGGTTTTCCCTTCCACAAAAGCGCCCCCGATTAAACCAATCGGTCCTAAAATAACGGCACCGACAACACTGGCACCGGCAGCTGCAACAACATGCTTATTTTCTTCCCGGGCTGCTTCACCGAGATGCAGCGGTACTTGAGTACCGTCGATTGCAGAAATAGCGTTAAACCCCAAGTCCAATTTTCCATGCTTGCCAAATCGTCCGGCGGATTTGGCCTTCTCTACTTTCCCGACACCGGCACTGCCGGCAGGAATGATTAGGTTATCACCTATAATCACATGATTGGATACTTCATAGCGGAAGGTATCCCCTGTATGATTTTTATCCGAATTGAGCGTATCCAGCAATCTAATTTTCACCAATGTTCTAGCATTTACCACGGAGTCATTAACGACTACCGTCCCGTTTGCAAAAGCGGTTTTTAATATTTTTTCTAACCGCTGACCTAGGGCTCCACTATCTTGTTTTCCAGTTAGTGTGTCTTCCAATTTGTTTACACGTGGTAAAATCGGACCCGAATCGACCCGTTGCAAAATTTGCGCTTCGGCGTATTTCAAAACTAATGGTAAGGATGCCTGTTCGGAATTATCGTATAAAGTCTTACTCAGTCTGGCTATTTTATCAGGAACTGGCATTGTGGAATTTCTTCCATAGATAATAGTCTCCAAAGCCTCAACCCGTTCCACATAGGGGCCGCTCTTCTCCTGTCCGTAAACCGTCATTTCCATTGTAACAATAGTATCGGCAAAACTTAGCGGCACTGCCGCAAAGGTTACTCCGGCAAAACACATGCTCAGATACAAACCCACCACTAGCCAAGTCAACTTTCTCATGTCAAGACCTCACTCCCTCAATAACTTAATCATTGAGAATATTCGCCAAAACTAGAGCTGGTCCTGCTATTAACTTATCTGGATCTGTAAAATATGACAATTTGTCTACTTAATTCTGCCATCGAGGATATGAGCCTAAAACTTTAACCTGATAGGATTTGGCCTGCATGGACCTAATGGCCTCTTGAAGACAAGGTTCAAAACGATGCCCGTTTACATCGATAAAGAAGATGTATTCGCCTAACACCTGTTTGGATGGTCTCGACTCAATCTTTTGCAGGTTGACGCCACGCCTTGCAAACTCTCCGAGCATAGCATAGAGGCTGCCCGGTTTATCCGGCACAGTGATAATCAGTGAAGTTTTATCGTGTTCAGATGGTGTGTGAGCTTGGTCTTCCTTGCTCAGTACGACAAAACGCGTACAATTATGCTCCCGGTCCTCGATGCCTTCCGCCACAACTTGCAGTCCATAAAGTCCGGCAGCGCGCTTTGTGCCGATGGCTGCCGTCTTCGGGTTTTCCGCCGCCTTTTGAGCGCCTTCCGCTGTGCTGCTCGTAAAATAGACGGCAGCATTCGGCAGTTGGTTATGAATAAACCGCATACATTGGCCGATCGGCTGCGGATGTGAATAGATAGCTTCAATGTTTACAAGTTTTTGTTCCCTCAAGCTCAACAGACAATTTCTAATCGGGATCACAAGTTCCCGTTTGATTAGTAAATCGGCCTCATGCGCCAGCAAATCCAATGTTGTATTCACCGATCCTTCCAGTGAATTTTCCACCGGTACCACCGCTTCCGAGACTAGCCCGTTGTGGACAGCTAATACCGCATCTGTGATTGTCGTGAAAGCCACTGGTTCCATCTGCTTCCCTTTAGTATATTCTAGCATCGCCATCTCACTGAACGTACCCTGCGGTCCTAAATAGCCGATTTTTTTCAGCATTCCCTCACCCCTTTTGATGTTCTAGGTAACAGTTAAGGTAAATTTACGCCGATATATTCAGCTAAGCCTCGTAATTCCCGCATGAGCGCTGTGAATTGCTCCGGTGTAAGTGACTGGGGTCCGTCACAGAGGGCGCGGCTGGGATCAGGGTGCACTTCGATCATTAGACCATCGGCTCCTACCGCGATAGCTCCTTTGGCTAATGGAGCGACATACCTGGCGTAACCAGTTGCGTGGCTCGGATCCACAATCAGCGGCAGATGAGATAGTTCCTTGACCACGGGCACCGCACTTAGGTCAAGAGTATTACGAACTGCTGTTTCATATGTGCGGATCCCTCGTTCACAAAGGATGACATCATGACTTCCACCAGCCATAATGTATTCAGCTGCCATCAGCCAGTCTTCGATGGTAGCACACATACCGCGTTTTAAGAGTACGGGTTTGCCAGTCTGGCCTACCTCCTGTAACAAACGGAAATTCTGCATGTTGCGCGCGCCAATCTGAATAATATCTGCATATTGAGCCACCAACTCCACATCCCGCGGGTCTACGGCTTCCGTAACAATTGGCATCCCAGTCAGTTGGCTGGCTTTTGCCAATAATTTTAAACCTTCTTCCTCCATGCCCTGAAAAGCATATGGCGAGGTACGTGGTTTGAAAGCACCGCCCCGTAAAATAGTTGCACCAGCTTGCTTCACCGCCAGTGCAGCCTGCATCAGTTGTTCTTCACTTTCCACGGCGCAGGGGCCAGCCATAACCACGAGATTCCCCCCGCCAATTTTAATATTTCCAACGGTAATAATTGAACAGTTTTTCTTTAATTCACGGCTAACTAATTTATAGGGCTTTTTAATCGGAACCATACTCTCTACTCCCGGCATGTTTAGAATCCCCTCTGAATTCAAAGCAGCCTTATCTCCAATAGCACCAATTACCGTTTTCTCTTCTCCCACGATGACATGGGTCGCAAAACCTAATTCGGTAAGCCGCTGCTCCACTTTATTAACTTCCTGTTGTTTTGAACCCGGACGCATAACAATAATCATTTCAAATCATCCTTTCAAATTTAGATTAAAAAAAATAATCCCCGTCACTGGTTTCTCAATCCAGGGACGGGGATTTTAATTTCCTCGCGGTACCACCCATGTTGGTTCATCAAAGACAAACCCACTCGTGTCAGGATACGGGAAACATATGCTCCGATATCCCCTTCCTTCTAACGGTAGAAGTTCCGGTCAAACCTACTAACCCGATGGGTATTCAGCCGACAACTCCGAGGAGAACTTCAGTAGACGTTTCTTTACCGGGCTCACACCACCCCCGACTCGCTGGAAAATTCCCGTATACTTACTTTTCCTCTTCAACGTTTTTAAATATGATATTGTTATATACTATATACAGTTTTATACAAATTGTCAACTACCAATTTTAACCACCAAATTTTAACCACGTGTGGCATACCCAATTCCTGATGCAAATCATTAATTTAAAGCTAAAAAGCGACATTTTGCTACATCTTTTTGAAGGAATTTATTAACATGCGTTTAATAATAGCAATATATAGTAATGGAGATCGATAACAACCTTAAAGGGAGGGTACTATGCTTGATACAATCCATTTATATGAAGACAAGTGTGTTGGCTGTAACAAATGTTTAGCAGAATGTCCCGCGGAACAGGCTAATGCTGCTTATGTCCTTGAGGGGAAAAACAAGGTCCGGATCAATCCTGATAAATGCATTTTATGTGGTCATTGTATCGAAACTTGTGACCACAATGCACGGGAATATCAGGATGATACCGACACTTTCTTTGCAGACTTGGGCAAAGGGCAGAAGATCTCTGTGATAGTCGCCCCTGCTGTACGCTTTAATTTTAAAAACTATAAAAATTTGTTTGGTTTCTTAAAGTCCAGGGGCGTTAACCTGATCTATGATGTTTCCTTCGGTGCCGACATTACAACCTGGGCTTATTTAAAGGCGATCAAAGATCAAAATTTAACCTCAGTTATCGCTCAGCCATGTCCTGCTATCGTTACCTTTATTGAAAAATATCACCCGGAATTAATTGAACGACTTGCGCCGATACATAGTCCTGCCTTATGTACTGCTGTTTATCTTAAAAAATATAAAGACGTCACAGACAAGATTGCGTTTTTATCCCCCTGTTTAGGAAAAACACAGGAGTTCACAGATACAAACCAACTTGTAAGCTACAATGTAACCTATAAATTATTAAGTGCATATTTAAAGAAAAATAACATTAGGTTAGATAGTTTTACAGAAAGCGATTTTGATGATATTGGATGCGGGATCGGGTTAACCTTTAGCCGTCCGGGTGGTCTGCGAGAAAACGTGGATTTTCATACCAACGGTCAGGCCTGGGTTAGACAGGTTGAGGGCATTGGTCATGCCTATTCCTATCTACAAGAATATGCAGAAAGGGTCAAAAGCAACAAGCATGTCCCTTTACTTGTCGATATTCTTAATTGCTCCAATGGCTGCAACTTGGGTACCGGAACCTGTAAAGAGATCTCCATTGATGATGTTGATTGCGTGATGAATGACCTAAAAGCCGCAAAAATAAAACAGAAGAACAAAAGGAAAATCTTTAAAACAGTCTATACTTTATTTGAGCAATTTGATAAAGAACTAAATATTAAAGATTTTATCAGAACGTATTCTGATAAATCCTCTATGATCGATAAACAGGATTTTTCGGAACAAGCTTATGATCAGGTATTTGAACAAATGCACAAATCAGATGAAGTTGAACGTGGTATCAATTGTTTCGCATGCGGCTATGGCAACTGTCATTCTTTTGCACGGGCAGTACTCATGGGTAATAATCATTTAGATAATTGTATCAATTACAATCGTGCAGAAGTAGCAATCGAACACCAACATGTCCAAGAAAAGATTGAAGAATTTGGCAATCTTCAACATATGTATCAAGAAATTCAGCAGTTAAATGCTGAAAAAGAACAGTCAACACTATTGCTCAATCAAAATGTGGCTCAAATAACCACAGCAATTGACGAGGTAGCTTCGGGAAGCAACTTTAATACCACTACTATAGCGACGATTAGTGAACAAATCCAGGTTATTTATGAAACCTCGGTCAAACTACGGGATACGATTAATACTGTTGAGTTAAAATTAAATGATTTTGGGAAAGCCTCCAATGAAATAGTTGCTATTTCAGGGCAAACCAATCTGCTTGCGTTGAATGCTTCCATCGAGGCAGCAAGGGCTGGAGAGCAAGGTCGTGGATTTGCAGTAGTTGCAGAAGAAGTTCGAAAACTAGCCGAGCAAACAAGAAGCGTTGTTGATTCTACCAAGTCAAGCGAGCAAAGTATTCGTTTACAGAATAATGAATTGCTGGAGATGGCCAATATATTAGAAAAACAAATGGAAGCGGTCAGTGGTAAAGTGCTCGAGATTTCTGCAACAATTGAACAAACAACTGCAAAATGCCAGCAGATCGCAGGAGCTGCAAAAACACTGATTAACTAGGGGTTCTTCCAAGTGAACTCGTCCAGCTATAGCTGAACATCGAGACTTCAGATGGAGACTCTACTCCACCTGAAGCGACGAGGGAACGCTCCCACTTATAGAAGTGGGAGTCATACGAATTAGATCTATGCTCATGATAAAAAATTGAGCCCTCGACTTAAGTCGAGGGCTTAATTTTTACTATATAGTTAGTCGAAGCTTAAAACTAAAAGAATGAGAATTAAAAAAATCACAAATACAACTTCAGAACCACAGAATAAACTACCACCCATTTAGAAAACCTCCCAGAGAGTTATTTAGTAATCACTTACTATAATACATAATATGACTAAAATAAAATCATGTTACATGAAGGTATACAAAATTCTGTGCTGCTTATACTCCGTTGAAGAAGTGGCGCATAGCTCCCGAATAACATAAAGAACACCTTTGCAAATACAAAGGTGTTCTTTATGGTTATGGTTAGTCGAAACTTATTACCAAAAGAATGAGAATTAGAAAAATTATAAACACCCAGTCTGAGCAAAAACCAGCGCCACCCATTTAAAATCCTCCTTAATCTATATATTCGGTTACCATAGTACATAGTATGATTAGAAAAACGCTCTTGCTACAAAAATAATGGGCTGGTCTCAAAAGATGAGACAGCCCATTATTTTTGTCGGTGCTTGTTCCTAGGGGGCCTGAAAGTGTTGCTTAATCCCATTGAAAATACCAAGTGCTGCTTTTACATTGAAATTACGATTAGTTAGCAGCTTTTCTTCTTGCGGATTCGAAATAAAGGCTATTTCGGTCAATATAGATGGCATATTGGCATACTTGAGTACATAATAGTCGTTCAACTGAGTTCCTCTGTCATATAAATTTAGCTGTGCAACCATGTTTTCTTGTACTAACTGAGCAAGGTGAATATTATTGTTCGTCTCCTTCGAAAAATAAGTTGTCGTACCGCCAGCAGAGCCCGCAAAAGCATCGGCGTGAATGCTTATAAAGAGATCCGCGTTAGCCCTATTTGCTATATCAATACGCGCTTTTAGTTCTTCTTTATCTGAAGCTCCCACATATGATACATCTCTATCTGCTATCCGAGTCATCATTACCGTTGCGCCTCCGTCTACCAGTAGCTTACGTAATTCCTGAGCAACCGTCAGCGTAACCTGCTTTTCAAGTGTGTTATTCGGACCGATGGCTCCAGCATCACTGCCACCATGGCCTGGATCAACAACAATTATTTTACCCTGAAGTGGATTTTGCTGTAATTGGTCAATTTGCTGATTTACTCGATATGTAGAGAGTGAATCACTTACTTGCTCCGCCGCCCGAATTCCGATGATTTGACCTGTCCCATAATTGGTAGCTGCTTCAATAGCAGTCAGGGGAGCCATACCAAACATAGACATCAGAAGAACCACTAATGAAAGAGTCCGCCGTATTATTTTTCTCATTTACTCATCCTTACTATTTTATAATTAGTAGCCCAATTATAATTCATCCAATGTTGCTACAGCAAACGTAATATTTTCCTGACTACGTATTGGATTAGTGACTATCCTAAAAATCAATAGTTGGATTTGTTTATCTATTCCTGCTTTACCGCAACCCGTACTTCTCCATGCGGTATAACAAAGTATGTCGGCTAATTTTGAGTAATTGGGCCGCTTTAGTTTGATTGCCACCCGCTTTGACCAGCGCCCGGGCCAGCAATAGTTTCTCCACTTCTTCCAAAGAGATACCTTCATCTGGAATGTCGTCAATGATACTGTACTTTTCCTCCCGCGGCTTCATGCAAAGGTCGCTCGGCACCTGCTCAACCGTAATCGTATCACCCGGAGCAATAATAACCGCCCGTTCGATCACATTTTCCAGTTCCCTTACGTTTCCGGGCCATGAATAGTCTAACAGAGCTTGCATCGCCTCCGGTGTAATTGCCTGGATCCGCCGCTTAAGATCTAACTTTGCCAAGAAGTAGTCTGCCAGCAAGGGGATATCACTTTTACGTTCCCGTAACGGTGGCAGTTTGATTGGTATTACGTTCAGTCGATAATAAAGATCTTCCCGGAAAGCGCCAGTTTCAATTGCAATCTGCAAATTGCGGTTAGTTGCAGCTACGATCCGCACGTCCACTTTTAAAGTTTCTACTCCTCCAACCCGCTCAAAGGTTTTTTCCTGCAGTACCCGTAACAATTTCGCCTGCATCGCTGGGCTGACTTCACCTATTTCATCTAAAAATAACGTTCCTTGATGCGCCAATTCAAAGCGGCCGGCACGACGGGCCACCGCCCCGGTAAAAGCGCCCTTTTCATGACCAAAGAGCTCGCTTTCCAATAAATTCTCCGGTAATGCCGCACAGTTCACTTGAATATAGGGCTTATCTTTGCGAGGACTGTTAACATGAATCGCCCTAGCCACCAATTCTTTGCCTGTGCCGCTCTCACCATACACCATTACCGTAGCACTGCTATCGGCCACCCGCTCGATCATGTCAAAAACCTTCTGCATTTGCGAACTTTCTCCGATAATACTTTGTGCATTATATTTAAAGTTCAGTTCTTTACGTAAAAAATCAACCTCTTTAACAAGCTCCTGCACCGCTAAATTCTTTTGAATTATAATCTTCATTTCTTCAATATCAAATGGTTTAATGATATAATCCGCAGCCCCGCATTTCATCGCTTCAATCGCTGTCTCCATCGTGCCATGGGCTGTGATCATAATAATCGGCAATTGGGCATACATTTCTTTCAATTTTTTTAGGGTTTCCAAACCGTCCATGCCAGGCATTTTTAAATCCAGCACCACTAAATCCGGCTCATTTAATCTGGCATTATCAATCCCCTCCAAACCGTTAGCGGCGGTTTTAATATGATATCCGAACGGTTTTAGTCCGCGTTCAAGTACCCACCGCATATTTTTCTCATCATCAATGATTAAAATGTGCTGCATCACAGTTCCCCCCCACTCTTAAAAACACCTAAGATCGACTAACCGCAGAGACGCAGAGTCACAGAGAAAGAAATTTTTATGTACTCTCTGCAAAGTTCCTCTGTTTAACAACACACTTTGATCTGCAAATAGACTTAGTTGTATATTTGCAGATCAAAGGTTGACTAGCTAACACAAGATAAGGTAAATAGCTTAAACTTTTACCCCTCTGCGCCTCTGCGTCTCTGCGGTTCGTTTTCCTGGGTTCTCTGCGTTCTCCGCGTTGAAAAAAGCCTATACTTTTGCTGTTTCGCCATCTGCCAAAGGCAGGAAGATTCGAAATTCGGTTCCTTTATCTAGTTCACTCTCTACCTCTATATATCCCGCATGAAAATCGACAATACGATGCACTACCGCTAGACCCAGTCCAGTACCTGTATCTTTGGTTGTGAAGAAGGGGTCAAATATTCGTCCGATGTTTTCCGGCGCAATGCCGTGGCCCGTATCATGAAATTTTACGTAGACATAACGGTTGTTATGTCCGACAGAGATTTCGATAACCCCTTCACCTTCGATTGCTGCCGCGCTGTTAATAATTAAATTAATAAACACCTGCCGAATTTGTTTTCTATCAACATACACCAGAGGTAATTCTGTATCCGCGGTTTTATGCGTAACTATATTACGCTGATCCAGGTACTTACAGGTAAATTGCGTTACCTCATTCAAAATAGCGTTAAGGTCCGCCATCTCTAACCGCGGAGCAGAAGGACGGGCAAAATCTAAAAATTCCTGAATTACATTGTTCATTCGATCCGTTTCCTCTTTAACCACCGTTGTAAATTCTTTGACCGCCGGATAATCCCCTAGCTCAGATTCCATTACCTGCACTGTCGCTTTAAGGATGCCCAATGGATTCCTAAGTTCATGGGCAACCCCTGAAACTAACAAGCCCAAAGCGGCTAGCTTATCTGCTCTGCGGACCTGTTCTTCCAGTTCACGCTTTTCACAGATTTTCTGTTCCAACTCTTCGTTTGATGCCTTTAGTTGTTCGACGGCCTGGAGATATTTGCGTTTCTGTTGATGCTCCGCCTCAACCAGTATGCCTGTAATCCAGCCGATCCCGTTATATAACAATACATCCAATACTTTAATAACCAGTTCCGGTGATAGATGCTCCCGATGCAATATTAGGTATGGAGCATAAATAACACTCACCAAAAAACCAGTAATTGCTCCCCCCTTAAACCCAAAGCGAAAGGCCGCGAAGATAATGGGGATATAATACAAAATTGCGGAAAAGGCATGATACTCTGTACTGCTAAAAGAAGTATAGTAATGCATAATGGTAACTGGCAGCACCATCCCGGAAATTAAAGCAAGATCAATATACTTTTGCCGGTTCTCCATGTTCTCCCCCTTATCAAAACGCACTCCGATCCCCTACTCCCTATTCAAGGTCCATAGGATCAAATCTTCTTAAACGCAACGCATTGGCCACCACAGAAACCGAGCTAAAGGCCATCGCCGTACCTGCAAGCACCGGTGAAAGAAAACCCGCAGCGGCAACCGGGATACCTAGGGTATTATAAGCCAAAGCCCAAAATAGATTTTGTTTAATATTGGCCATGGTAGCCCGACTTAAACGAATGGCGGCTGGAATCCCGCGCAAGTCACCCCGGATAAGTGTAATCGCTGCTGCGGCAATAGCAACATCAGTACCGGTACCGATAGCAATTCCAACATCGGCAGTAACCAACGCCGGTGCATCGTTGATCCCGTCGCCCACCATAGCGACGATTTTCCCCTGTCTTTTTAATTCCGCCACTTTCTCCGCCTTATGTTCAGGAAGCACTTCGGCCAAAACATTAGAGATCCCAACTTGTCTGGCAATGGCCTGGGCCGTACGGGTATTATCGCCGGTAATCATCCATACTTCAATACCCATTTCCTTTAGACTGCGGACCGCCTCAGCGGAGCTTTCTTTTATCGTGTCAGCAACAGCAATAATGGCGGCAAGCTGGTGGTCAATAGCAATAAACATGGCCGTTTTTCCCTGTTGTTCCAATTCTTCCACCGACTTTAGCACAGACTCGATTGCAATACCGTTTTCCAGCATTAGTTTACGGGTACCTACTAGTAAACTTTTTCCATCGGCTGCTACTTCCACACCCCGTCCGGGAATAGCCTGAAACTTATCCGGGTTTCCGTAGGATAATTTAAGTTCCTTGGCTTTATCAACAATCGCCTGACCAAGGGGATGTTCTGAATTTCTTTCGGCCATGGCAGCTAGGCTAAGTATTTCTGCTTCTGATTGCCCGTTTAGCGGCAGAATGTTCGTAACCTCTGGCTGACCCTTCGTAATCGTGCCGGTCTTGTCCAACACCACAGTGGTTATTCTGTGCGTGTTCTCCAAGTGTTCTCCACCCTTGATCAAAATACCGTTTTCCGCCCCCTTGCCTGTGCCGACCATAATCGAAGTTGGTGTGGCCAAGCCTAAAGCACATGGGCATGCAATCACAAGCACCGCTGTAAAATTGACCAACGCCCGGGTAAAATTCCCTGCATCCACGATAAAATACCATCCTAAAAATGTCAGCACCGCAATAGACACAACCGCAGGTACAAAATAGCCGGAGACCACGTCAGCGAAACGCTGAATCGGCGCCTTGGAGCCCTGCGCTTCTTCCACTATCTTTATAATTTGCGCCAAAGCGGTTTCCCGTCCTACCCTGGTTGCTCTAAACCGAAAAGTACCTAACTTATTAAGCGTGGCACCGACAACCTCATCAGCAGTCTTTTTTTCCACCGGCAAGCTTTCACCAGTTAGCATAGACTCATCAACCACAGAATTACCATCTATAATGATGCCGTCGACAGGAACCTTTTCACCGGGTCGCACGCTAACTATATCCCCTACGAGCACATCCTCAATGGGGATGTCCAATTCCTCTCCCCCACGAATAATTCTAGCTGTTTTGGCCTGTAACCCCATCAATTTTTTTATTGCTTCCGAGGTTTTACCCTTTGCGACCGCTTCCAGCAGTTTACCCAACAGAATTAAAGTAATCAGGATTGCAGAAGTTTCAAAATAGAGGTGCGCACCTGGCATACGTAAATTACTCACACTAAATAGATAGGATGCGGATGTGCCTAAAGCAACCAATACATCCATATTCGCACTGCCATTTTTGAGCGCCTGATAAGCTCCGCGATAGAA
>Ga0074193_1002325_pt1 | contig 17612 bp, 8 predicted proteins | sample EPASupsiteHSE605_FD_64523 | JGI IMG/M metagenome (GOLD analysis project Ga0074193, IMG submission 64523) | Bioremediated contaminated groundwater from EPA Superfund site, New Mexico - Sample HSE6-05 | ecosystem: Environmental > Aquatic > Deep subsurface > Groundwater > Contaminated ... | reverse complement strand
GTTCTTCAGAGTCTTTGAAAGCTTTAATCACCTTTTCTTTATTATCCATTATATCACCTGCTTGAATTTTTCCATTTGAATCCATATTTCCATTTGAATTCATATAATATTTGTTACGAACAGTTTTTTTTATTACGAACAGTTTTGATATAACTGTAAGAAAAAACTAGATTACTTCCCTTCCAGTTCAAACCTTCCACTTTTTATTTCAATAGCATCCAGTGGACATTCTTTTATGCATATTTCACAGTAACCACAGGTGGCCGGGTCAATCACTGCCTTTTGATCTTCATTAAGGGTTATGGTGTCCAGTCCGATGAGTACCTGGGGGCAGCTTTTAAGGCATTCTTCCTGGCATTTTTGGGTATCACAATTTTCAGGGTTCACCACTGCTGATTTGGTGGCAAATCCCAGGCCCCTTTTAACTGCTTCTTTTATCTGGTAGCTGGCCAGGTGCATGCTGGTGTCACCCACAGCAGGGTCCGTGCTGGTGCTGGCATTGCAGGGATAGTTGTGTAATTTATGGGTGGCTTCCAGTTCCGCATCATCTACGGGCATGCTCCACAGGGCTTTGGCAATGAAATTAGTTGATCCGCAGGGAGCTCCCCTTAAAACTTCAACCTTTTTGATGTACTTATCCGCCTGGATGGATAGCTGAGGTTTACCGAACTTAATGGCGAACTGGTCTATGTAAGGGTCTCCCATCACTTCCAGGGAACAGAATGGTTTGGGGAATACAATGGTCACACCAGGGGCAGATTCTACGATCTCCTGCTGCAGTCCAGGGGGCATCTGCTGGGGATCGTACACCGGTATTATTGCGGATTTCGCCCCAGTTTCCAGGGCTACCTGGGGGACGATCATGTTAATATCGCCTGATAGTCCCACTGCAATGATGAGATCTGCTGGGGGTAAATTTTTGGGGATGTAACTGGTGAAATCCTCTATGAATTCCGGTAGATCCTGGGGGAATTCTTCCATTCCAACTATGTTACTGGCCATTCCGTGTTCAGCCAGATTGTTAACCACCCTGCTACCGTACTTACCAGATATTAGAAGGTAAATTTTCATGGTTCCTCCAAAATTGAAATTAAAATGTAGAATTTGGGTTGAAATTTAGAATCTTTTGGATTGAAATTTAGAATCTTTTGGATTGAAATTTAGAATCTTTTGGGTTGAAATTTAGAATCTTTTGGGTTGAAATTTAGGATTTTTTGGATTAAAAGATAGAATCTCTCATTCCTCCAGTTTTCTGCATTTGAAGATAACTGTACCTCCATCGGTGTAGGGTTTTCCAGGATCAACGCATTGCAGGTAGGCATGTTCTTCATCCCCTTCCCGGGTTAGTCCCAGAGTTATGGGTATCCAGTCATGTTCTAAAATGGTGGTATAGTGCAGGAGGGTGGATAGTGCATGGGTGCATAGTGCATCGGTTTTATCCAGGACTATTTCCGGATCCTTGAAAACCATACGGTCTCCCTGTTTGTAAACAGGACAGTTACCACGTATTTCATGGACAGTTATCTCCAGCATCTTTTTCAACCCCCGCATGGAATTTTTTTGGCCCTTGAAATTTAAAAAATAGGAAATTTATTAGGTGGGAGTGGTTAACCCCCAAATTCATTAGTTCAGATAATATCATTTGTTTAGGGGAATAATCCCTGTTAGAGAATAACTCCTATTTAGGGAATAAGCCTTATTTAGGGAATAAGCCTTATTTAGGGAATAAATCCTATTTAAGGAATTACCTTAATTTTAGGAATATAACCTAAATTTTGGAAATAAATCATTAATAATGGATTAATTTAGGGGATTTACCCTAAATTTTACATTAATTCGTCCCTGAGGTCGATGGTATCAGTCAGGTCCGGTCCGGTGCTGATTATGGTTACCGGTACTTTGGTTTCGTCCTGGATTTCTTGCACAAATTTTTTGACTTCTCCGGATAGATCAGAATATTCAGTTACCCGTTCACAGGAAGGGTATAGTCTGTCCACACAGGTTAATGCTATCTGGGTGGCTCCGTTGATCATGCAGGATTCACGGGCAAGATCCATGTCAAAGAGTCCTACTCTTCTCCTACGGCCTGTGACTGTTCCGTATTCTTCTATGTCCATTTCTTCGGCTGCATCCTGGGTGATTTCAGATGGGAATGGTCCTTCTCCAACACGGGTTATGTAGGATTTGAAAACAACAATAACATCATCAATACGAGTGGGTCCTACACCAATATCAGCGGCTGCACTAGATGCAGTGGTGTCCTTACTGGTTACGAAGGGGTAAGTCCCATAATAAAGTGATAATCCGAATCCTTGTGATCCTTCAATAAAAACATCCCGTCCTTCATCCAGGGCAGTGTTAACTTCCAGTGGCACATCGGCAGTGTATCCTTCCATGGATTCAATGTCCCCGGCCAGTTTAATGGTTCGCAGTGCCCGGTCACGGTTGGCTGGTCCGCATCCAGTCCCGGTACTTCCAATCTTTTTGTACAGGTGGTCTGAGCCTTTGTCCTGCTCTTTGTGTTCTTCTTCAATGATGGCACAGCGATAATCAGCGAAGGTACGTCCTTTAACCTTGTATTTGTTGAGATAGTCCAGTTCGTGATGGAAAACCCTTGGGTCAACCAGTACACCGGCCCCTATGAGGAGTCTTGCTCCTGTGTGGACAAATCCTGACGGGATCATCCGCAGTCCGTATTTTTCTCCGTTAAATTCCACCGAATGGCCTGCGTTGGGCCCTACTCCGGCCCGGGCAATGATTTCCGGTTTGTCCTGGTAGCAAAGGTAGGTAATACACTTACCCTTACCTTCGTCTCCCCAGCCTCCGCCTACTAAAATGTTGCATGTCATATATGATCATCCTCTTAGTGTAGTGATTTTAACCTCTTTTATATTGTCAATAGCCGCTTAAAAAGATTTTCCCACGGAACTATTAAGGAAATATTGTCCCTTAAATTTATTATAACTCATCCTATGATATTAGATTAATTTTTTATAAATTTTACTGCCTTTGTGTTAGTGATAATCTCATTTCTAGTGGTATGATTTAATGGTGACTGGTGTCATTTTTCAGGAGTAAACCAGGATGAATTTTTATGGTTTCCATTCGAGTTATGGTTTCCATTCGAGTTATGGTTTCCATTCGAGTTATGGTTTCCATTCGAGTTATGGTTTCCATTGAAGATGGTTCCATTGATATACAAAAACATATGACTTACTGGTGTGGTTTGCTTCCCTGAGTAATGATCCTTTCAAAGAGTTCTGGGGTGTATTTGCGCTGCATGGATACTAGAATATGCTGGTTTAAGGCTTCCTCCAGTATTTCTACGGTCATTTTTTCTTCTCCCCTCCGGATACGTATGGCCTGGGCTATCTGTGCAATGTCCCTGGCATGGGCAAAGGTGGGTTTTAAGCTTTCCCCTCCCTGCATCTCGGGAATGTAAACTTTTCGGAATCGTTCCAGAACATCATCCCCATAGTCCTCATTTAAGAGGTCCAGGTTACGTTTAAAGACCTCCACAATCTCATCGGAACTTGGAACGTCCAGATAGACATGTAAAGGTGCTCGGCGGAGGTGGGCTTCATCGATGATGGTGATCTCCAGGTTGGTGGACAGGGCAGGTATGAAGTGGGTGTGCACTATTACCGGAGCCCCTTTCACATAGATCACATCCTTCTTGTTCTCTAAGGGTACGATCATCCGGTTAAGGAGTACATTGGGGTCTTCCTTCTGCCTTCCCAGGTCGTCCAATAAGAGAACTCCCCCGTTGGCTTTTATGATGGGTGATGTTTCATAGACTCCCTTGTTGGGGTCGTACAGTGTTTCCATTTTTTCAGTGCTTAGTTCTGAGCCGGTGAATACGAATGGTGCGTAGATCTTAACCCAGCGAGGGTCTCCGGGTTGTTCCGGGCGCAGTTTGTGGAAGTCAGGGTCCAGTAGTTGTATTATGTTACCACTGAACTCGATGTAGCGTGGTATGATGAGGGGTGGTAATATCTCCGACATTTTGCTGGTGAGAAATGTTTTACCAGTTCCTGGTGGTCCGTAGATGAAGAATCCTTTACCCCCAATAGCAGCTTCTGTGAGGACCTTTTTAGGGTAGGCCATTCCCACCACATCCCGGAAAGCTTTTTCCACAACCTCGTGGGGTATTCTGAGGGGGTATCTTCCCTGGAGCTGTACTCCCATGATCTTGAAGTAATCATCATAGGTTACCGGTGCCATTCCAATGTAGGGGTTTTCCTCCATTAGCTGGGCTGCTTTCAGGTGGCCCTGTTTCTTTATGGTGTATTCCACACTGGCAAAAAGGAACCCCCCGCCGGTCTGGGCTGCCAGATCTTGTTTTTCCATTGGTTTCAGACATTGTTCCAGTAGATCAATGTGTAGTCCGGTGATTTCGTGTATCTGCTGTACTTTTATATTCCCGTAGGTGTTAATGATCTTCAGGATCAGGTTCTGTATGAATCCCTTGGATAAATCTATTTCATCCAGTGATTTGGGTTCCTCCAGTACCTGGAATAGTTTTTGCATCCGGATATCGTGATAATATTCTGTTTCCATTGGTAGACAACCTTTTTTAAAGGTGATTATGTTGTTAGGGTTTAATTGGGGATTTCATTCTTTGTACTGTGTATTAATATGATTTTATTAATAGTTAAAACTTAACATCACAGGCACAAATGGTTTATCTCGTTTTTAGTGACATATTTCACAATATCCCCAATATAATAGTAAAAACATCAGGTTTTATTTGGGGGACTAACATGAAAATAGTTCAGAGATTAATTGGAAAAATTTGGTAATCTTATTTTTATTTAAAAAATTATTTAGGTTATCAGATGAATAAATATGTTATAATCTGTAAACCAGTAAACTTCCGATACATTTGTTTGAAAAAAATCCATTTCATCATTTAATGTGGGTTTTAACCATCTTTTTATCAGTAAAAAAAACCAGATTAATTTTTTATAAACCTGTAAAGTTTTATAAACTGTAAAAGGAGGTGAAAAATTTGGAAAAAAAATCAACAGACACTAATTACCGTACAACAGACACTAATTACCGTATTATTCTCATTTTAGGATTACTTTTATTTGCAGCAGCTACTATTTCTTCCGCTAGTGCCGCCGACACCATCTATGTTAACAATGGCACTGGAAATGACAGTTGGGATGGAACCAGCGCCACACATCAGGGTGGAACAGTTGGTCCCAAGGCAACCATCCAAAACGGAACTAACACTGTAGACGATGGAGGAACCGTTAATGTGGCTGATGGAACCTACCAGGAAAACCTGATCATAGACAAAAACGTGCACCTACTTGGACAGAGCCAGACTGCCACCATCATCGACACTAACAATGCAGGACATGGCCTGGACATCTACCAGAACTTAATAGTGAGGTTAACCAATTTCAGCGTAATAAATGGGAACAGTGCACTGGGCGGTGGAATTCTTAACTCCGCTGACTTGACACTGACCAGATGTACCTTCACTGATAACACGGCAGTTATTGGTGGTGCCATCTACAATTCTCAGGGAACATTAACCATAACCGACTGCATATTCACTGATAATACAGCAACTACTGCAACTGCTTACCAGGGTGGTGGTGCCATTTATAACATCGGCACACTAGACATTTTAGGATCTACATTCACCAACAACCAGGCCCGGGATGGTGGTGCTGTCTACAATTTTGATGGTGCTTGTACAGTGACTGGTAGTAATTTCACCGGTAACACTGCGACCAGTGTGGATGGAGGTGCCATAGAAAGCTGTAACACTACCACATTGAACGTGTATAACTGTGTTTTCACACAGAACACCGCTGCTACTGGTGGTGGTGCCATTGACAACATGGGAACTGGTTTTGTGAACAACTGCCAATTCACCGACAACTCTGCAACTATTGGTGGTGCTATCTACAACAATGAAGAAGGCAGTATCCTGACCGTGACTGACTGTGATTTCACCAGTAACACTGCCACGAACACGAACTATTTTGGAGGTGCTGCTATCTTCAATAATGGTACTTGTACCGTAACTGGTAGTAATTTCACAGAAAATGATGCAACTGCTTCTGATGGTGCTACTATTGATAGTATTGGTCCTTTGACTGTAACCGGCAGTACTTTCACTGATAATGATGGTGGTGCTGTTGCCAATACCGGGAGTACTCTGATTATAAGTGGTAGTACCTTCACCGGGAACAGTGTATTATGGAATGGGGGAGCTATCTGGAATGATGATGGTTCTTTGACGGTGACTGATAGTACTTTCACGGGTAACACTGCAAATCTAAATGGTGGTGTGCTCTTCAATACTGGTACTGTAACCATGAATTTCAACCGAATCGTTGAAAACAGTGATAGTCAAGGTTACACCATCTACAATGAAGATGAGTATGGGGAAGTAGACGCTACTGATAACTGGTGGGGCTCCAATAGTCCTGACTTCAACACCCTGATTTACGGGGAAGATGTGACTTACAGTCCCTGGTTGTATCTGACATTCTCAAGCCTACCAGCGACCATTCCTCAAGGATCCGCATCCACTTTAACTGCCAGCTTCAACCAGCATACTGATGGAACCACCGTCACAGCAATTGACCCGGTAAATGGTCACATCCCTGATGGCTCACCAGTGACATTCACCACCAATCTGGGTAATGTGGGTAGTAAATCCGTGGAAAAATACACCATTAATGGTATAGCCACTGCTATTCTCCAGGCAGATGAAGCAGCAGGAGATGCATTGGTAAGTGTGATTGCAGATGATCAGACATTAAACTCCACAGTAACCATCACACCAGTTGTTAACGCCGCTACAACCACAACCAGTGTTAAAACAGTTGGAATGCAGACCACAGGTGCACCTGTAGTGCCCTTAACATTTGCAGTTCTCTGTGTACTCGGTGGATTAATTGCAACCCGGAAAAAACAATAACTCCATCTTTTTTATTTTTTTTTATTTACTAAACTGTCTTCTTTTAAAATTGATAGCCCAGATTTTTCTTGTTGAAAGAGAATTTTATTTCAGTTTTACTTATTTTAAGAATATTAATAGGTTAGTTACTAAACTGATTTTATACTAACCGATACTTACAATAAAACACCAACAGCATACTGATACATATTAAACCATGTAAAAAACGAGCATTTATCGTTGATGACACAGCAATTGACTTAAATTACATACCAAACGCAAACATCGTCTAAAAAACACTTAAAAAAACAAATCTGAAAATTGATATTTCCTATAAAATTTTGAATATCCCAAAATCTATTATGTATGGTAAAAATAAAAAAATGGGGGAAAAGAGGTTTTAAGGGTTTTCCTCTTATTGTTTTTTACGGCTGGCCATTAATCGGCCCAGTATGCTGACGGCTAGAACTATACCTGTAATTGGTGCTCTGGCACAGGGGAGTGTTTTTTTACAACCACTTTATAGAATCATTGTTGAGTCTTCATTTTCCTGAGATCTGATACCCATCCCCACTAAGCATTATTTAAGTTATTACAGAGACTGTTACCTTTCCTTTAACATTTACTCCTGCAATAAAGACTCCTTTAATTCCGGTTTGATTGAACTCTATTGTACCATTAGATTCGCCACCGCCAACATCTACAGATTTACTAGAAAGGGTATTGCTTGAAAAATCAGCATAGTTTTGACCTTCAGTTGGCACCATGTTTAAAGCGAAAACACCGAGAGTTGCCATACTGCTCACATCTGTCCCCCCAATACTAGTAGTATCTGCTTGCAAACCTTGATATTTTATTTTAACAGATTTTGCTCCTTCAGGTATTGTTACATTGTAATCTGATCTTCTAGAAAGAGTACTGTCGCTGCTGTTGACCTTCGGAAGATTAAGTTCAACAATAACTTTTTCTCCAGAGCCAGTTTGATCCCCAGTTTGTGTGTTGGTACACCCTGAAGCCATTACTACAAAAATCAAAATTGCTATGACTCCTGAAATTAGTATTCCATCTCTTTTCATTAAAAAACCTCCCTAAACTCTTATAATTTAATATGAACTATCAATTATCATACGTCAATGTTTTAATTAATTTGAATTTTAAATAAAAAAAATGGGGAAAGAGGTTTTAAGGGTTTTCCTCTTATTGTTTTTTACGGCTTGCCATTAATCCACCCAGTAGGCTAAGGATGACTAAGGCCAAAGGCAGTGCTGGTGTTCCGGTTTCCTGCATTCCCACAGTCTGAGCATGCACGGTTTCAGTTGATCCACTGGCTGCCAGGACATTCACAGTCAACCTTTGGATGTTGCTCTCAAGGTTAGGATCATCGGTGTCAGTGGTGAGTGTTGGTGGGAAGATGAAACTTCCCACATTCAGTGCTCTCACACGAACCCAAGCATAGGGATCTCCTACAACCACATCACCCAAGGTCCAGGTAATGGTCCGGGTTGCTGGGTCGTAGCTGGTTGTTCCCTGGTCCACATCCACATCCACAAACTCCACACCATCAGGCAGTGGCAAAGTAAATACCACGTTTTCTGCAGTGTCAGGTCCGTTATTACCTAATTTAAAGATAATGGTGAATATTTCACCCACATTGGGGTTATTTTTACTGGACCAACTGTTAATGTACAGATCAGCCATCGGAGCTAGAGAGTTTACTGTGATACTGGCTGTTGCAGTCTGTGATTCCTGGTTCTGTTCATCTTGTGTTTCAGTAACTGTGTTGGTGAGGGTAGTCCCCGCCATTGCAGTAGTAACTAATCCACTGATGGTCAGGGTTGCATCGGCACCATTATTGAGTGTTCCCACATTCCAGGTACTGGTAGTTGGGTCCCATGATCCCACAGAAGGAGTCACAGTCCAACCAAGAGGAACATTCACATCAGTAACTGCCACATTATGAGCAGCATCAGACCCATTATTATGCAGAGTAATGGTGAAAATACCAGTATCTCCTACATTTAATGGACCATTCCCTGTTTTAGTAATAGTCACATTAGCCATAGGATTTATTGTGATGCTGGCTGTTGCAGTCTGTGATTCCTGGTTCTGTTCATCTTGTGTTTCAGTAACTGTGTTGGTGATGCTAGTTCCCGCCATTGCAGTGGTAATTAATCCACTGATGGTCAGGGTTACATCGGCACCATTATTGAGTGTTCCCACATTCCAGGTACTGGTAGTTGGGTCCCATGATCCCACAGAAGGAGTCACAGTCCAACCAAGAGGAACATTCACATCAGTAACTGCCACATTATGAGCACCATCAGGCCCATTATTATGCAGAGTAATGGTAAAAGTACCAGTATCTCCTACATTTAACGGACCATTCCCTGTTTTAGTGATAGTCACATTGGCACACGGATCAGTCGTAACCTCCACATTAAAGGTTAAGGTTTCATCATCAAGCGTAGCAGATAAGTTGGCTAGGCCGGACTCGGTTCCAGTTAATGTAGCTGTAGCCACACCATTCACCGTTGGCTTATCAACAGTTTGACTGCCCACCTGACCAAGATCCGTGGTGAAAGTCACCAGAATACCATCGGGCAAATGCCCGATTACTGGATCGAAAGGTGTCACCGGATTTACTCCGTCATAGGCATTGTTGAAGTTAGCAGTTAAGGTTGAAGTTTCACCCTGCTGGATAGTAGTTGGATCAGCTTGGAAGGTCATATACAACCAGAGGGAGTAATCCGCCGCGCCACTAATTAAAGTGGCAAAGTTTGGATTATTGGATCCCCACCAGTTATACCGGGCATCAGCAGATCCACCATCACTGTGCATGGCTGTAAGTGAATTATTTACAATACGGTTGAAATTCACATTCACAGTACCACCATAGTTGTAGATTCCACCACCATAACTATTCTGGGCAGTGTTGCCACTAATAGTAGAACCAGAAACCGTCAAAGTACCTCCATAGTTCCAGATTCCACCACCAGACTGGGCGGTATTACCACTAATAGTAGAACCAGATACAGTAACCGTACCATACCCACTTGCTATTCCACCACCATCAACATTTGCGGTGTTACCACTAATAGTAGAACCAGACACCGTCACATTAGCATTGTTCCAGATCCCACCACCATAACTTGTGGCAGTATTACCACTAATAGTAGAACCAGACACCGTCACAGTATCAGTGTTGTAGATTCCGCCACCACCATAATAAGCGGTGTTACCATTAATAGTAGATCCAGCCACATCTAAAGTACCATAGTTGCTGATTCCACCACCATAAGTGGCAGTGTTACCGGTGAAACTACTATCACTTACACTTAAAGTAGCATAATTGTAGATAGCACCACCAAAAGGTGCGGTATTACCATTGAAAGTACTTTCAGTTACATTTAGAGTAGCATCGTAATCGTAGCCATAAAAATTGTAGATAGCTCCACCATAATTAGTGGCGTTGTTACCGGTGAAAGTACTATCACTTACAGTTACAGTACCATAGGTGTAGATAGCACCACCATAATCTGCTAAATTATTAGTAAAAGTACTATCAGTCACGGTACTGGTACCTTCAGCATCATAGATACCACCACCACCAAAAAATCCCCTGTTGTCGATGAAAGTGCTCTCTATTACATTCAAAGTGGATCCATAAGCATTGAAGATGGCACCACCATACTGTGCGGAGTTGTTTATGAAAGTATTGCTATTTACAGTCACAGTACCATAATTGTCGATAGCACCCCCACTAAAACTTGAGACTCCATTTTGTATGGTAAATAAACTGATATTCACTGTGGCCCCAGTATTAATGGTTAGGGGTCGTCCTGTGTTGGATCCATCGAGGATGGTATTCTCCTGGCTTTGGCCAACCAGATTCAAGTTTTTATCAATGACTAAATGTTCATAATAAGTCCCATCAGCCACATTTACTGTTCCATCTGGATTTACTTCGGTTATTCCTTTTGCAATGGTTTGGTATGGGTTAGCTTGTGTACCATCTCCAGTAGTATCATTTCCTGTTGTAGCGACGTAAACTGTGTCCATTCCTAATTTGAAGTTGGCGGTTCCCTGGTAGACATTATCTTCACCTGGAAGCACATGTACTTCTTGGGCGGATGTTTGATGTCCTGGTGCGCTGGCTGTGACTTTAAAATTAGTAGAATCGCTTTTAAAGTTCAATGAGTATGTACCGTCGGCGTTTGTAGTGGTTGAAATGGTTTCTTCGCTACTAGTAACAGTTACTTTTACTCCAGGGAATGGATTTCCATCAGAACACTTCTGAACTTCACCAGTGATAGTAACATCCGGTGTGGACTTCTCAGTTTCTACAATAGTAGTAGTTGTATCGTTTATAGTATTTTCTGATATGGATGAATCGTTTTCATCTGCAGCTTCTGCTGAAACTGCTCCAATTAAACAAACTGCAAGGACTAGGATTGTAAACGTAAATAGGATTTGTTTTTTCATTTTTTCACCTCCCTTTACATTTTTTTATTATGCATCACTGCAATTGCAGTCATGCAATAATTGTACTAATCCCAATATAAAGTTTACTAAAATAAGAAGATATGACAAATTTTTGTTAAAATAAAGTAGTTTTTTAGCTGGATTTATAAAAATAGAGTAAAGCACCCAATATAATTAATTCGAGTGCTTATACTCATATCCATGTTGGTGGACAGCACCAAAGAAGTAACTCTGCCCTAACCAGGGTACTGGTATTTGCCACCTTCATGCTGTTCATACTCCTCTTTGTAAAATCTACTATATTCCAGGGGGTTTTCAACTTCATATCCCAGTATTATGGTGAAACTGACATTTTCCCAATATGAAAATCATGCTCTACTATTACCCACCATGATAATGTCCTTCCTGATATTAATAGAGACAGTAAAATCCTTTAAACATGAAAGAACTCTTAGATTATAAGGTATCAACTTATTTTAGAGTAATCCTGGTATGGGATTAATAAAAATAGATTAGTAAAAATAAAAATTAACAGAACTGGAGAAATTAAATCTGGAAATAGATTTTTTTTTGATTATGTTTAAAAAGGTGTTTTTTCCCTAAAAAAAATAAAAAGGGGGGGAAGGGTATTAACCTTTTATTTCCTTTTTGGAACTATAATTCCACCTAATAACATCAGAACTACGAGTAACAGTAATCCAATTGGCGCGCCAGTGGTTTGCATACCCACAGTTGGACCGTTAACCACTACATCTGACTTTTGTGATGCTGCCTGGACATTTAGAGTTAAGGATTGTATGTCATGGTCTAGGCTGGAGTCATAGGTATCAGTTGTAAGGTGTGGTCTTAGGAGATAGTTTCCAGTGTTGAGGACTTTTACATTGGCCCAGAGGTAAGGGTCTCCTACAGTAACATTTCCCAGATTCCAAGTAATGGTTCTGGTAGTGGCGTTGTAGGTGAAATTGCCCTGGTCTGTGGTGGTGTTGATGAATTCCATGCCTTCAGGTATTACCAGGGTGAAGGTCACGTTTTCAGCTGTGTCCGGACCATTATTTCCCACTTTGAAAGTGAGAACTATGATCTCTCCCACAGTAGGGTTATTCTTACTACTACTGGTTGTGATGTACAGACTGGCTAAAGGCACTTTTAACTCTCCAGTACCAGTTGTTGCCTGATAATTCTCAGTTCCCATGAAGTCAGCCTGGATGGTATGTGTTCCACCGGTCAGGTCTATAGTGTAAGGTACGGTGGCTATTCCATTACTGTTGGTGTCAGCATTGCCCACTAAGGTTCCATCTACTCGGAAGTAAATGGTTTGACCGGTTAATGGGTTGCCATCCCTGTCAGTGAGGGTAGCATTGAGATCCACTTGTGAACCGTTTTTACCGTTAACATCAGGAACTGCTAAGTTAGTGGTTTTATCCTCCACAGTTAGTGTTCCACTTCCGGTTGTACCGTTATAGTCACCATCTTCAGTGAAAATAGCTCCTATGGTGTACGTTCCCTGGTTTTCTGTTATGGTATGGGTTAGAGTGGCTACACCATTGGAATCAGCTACTGCACTACCCACATTTGCTCCGTTTACTGTGAATTGGATGGTTTTACCTGCAACAGCAGTACTCTGACTGGTTAATGTTGCTTGTAGGTTTACATTATGACCTTTAGTTCCAGCAACATCTGCAACAGCAAGAGTGGTTGCTTTTTTATACACAGTCAGTGTTCCGGCCTCTGCACTGGCGTTATAATCATTATCACCGTTAAAAGCGGCGTTAATGATATAAATACCCGGTGTTTGTGTTATGATGTATGTTAGTGTGACTACACCATTGTTTACGGTTACTGCACTGCCTACGTATGCTCCGTTGACTGTGAAGTTAACTGTTTTACCGGTGAGTGGTGTTCCGTTTTGGTTGGTTAATGTGGCTAGTAGTTGGACGTTTTGACCGTTAATGCCAGTAGCATCTGTTACCAATATGTTAGTGTTGTTTTTGTAGACTGTTAAGGTTCCAGTAGTACTGTTACCCAAGTAGTATGGTGTTTCTGTGAATTCAGCTTGTATATTATAACTACCAGGTGTTAGGATTATACTGTAGGTTAATGTTGCCCATCCATCAGTTCCGGTGGTTGCGCTACCTGCGTTTGTTCCGTTTACTGTGAATTGGATGGTTGCACCAGATACAGCAACGCCTTCAGTGGTTAATCTGGCTGCCAGTCGAACATCCTGACCGTTAATACCACTAGTATTGTTCACTGTTAAGGTGATGGGTCTTTTGTTCACAATTAAAGTGGCGGTATTGTTGGCTGATGCATTGTAAGCATCATCTCCAGCAAAACTTGCATTTAAAGTGTAGGTTCCTGCAGTTTCACTTAAACTGTAGATTATACTGGCCACACCTGAAGCATTGGCGGTGGCACTGCCCACTTCTGTTCCATCCACGAAGAATTTGATTTCTCTACCTGCCACAGCGTTTCCATTGGAATCTTTAAGTGTGGCTGAAATTGTTTTATCTTCATTTCGGTATCCTGTGACATCTGGAAGTTCTATGGTAGTGGATAGTTTCTCTGCTAATGCGGCAAATGTACTGAAGGAGTTGATATCATTAGCATAGACATATTGATCTACGGTGTTAACTCCGCTACCAGCTACTAGAGACCAGTTACTACCATCGTAGTGGCAGATTTTAAGTCCGTCCTCATAAACATTGGAAACATCGGTTGTATTGTAGAACATGGTCAGATTCAGTTCAGTACTTCCCAGTCCCTGTAGGTCCACGTATTTTCCAATATTCACCCATCCTGTTGGGTCCGCTGGTACTGCTTTCACACCATTGACTATGATACCGTTGATGTAGGTAATGGTCATGGTGGTGGGATGAGCCAGGCCAATTGTAAGTCGGGTAAAGGTGTTGTTGGTGTCAACAGTGGCGTACAGGTCATCACCAGTGTTATTGATTAACTGGTTATCCTGGAAGTTACCTTCCTTAATATTTTCCAGATACAGTCCGTTAGCATTTCCACTTATATTGTTGTTGTTTAGGGTCATGGCTGGGTTGTCTAGTCCAAATAGATTTACTCCCCAGTCTCCGTTGTTTTGTAGTGTGTTGTTGGTTATTGTGATGTTGCCTCTTATGCGTAAGAGGGCTCCGCATCCGCTGTTGTTGTTTGATGTGGTGTTAGTTATGGTTAGGTTTTGGCTGTTGGTGTTGCCTGTGTGGATGTATATTCCGTGGTTGTGTGCTTGGGTGATGGTGACGCTGTCAATTAGGATGTTGGTTAGTGAGTAATAGTCTTCTGTTAGTGCTATTCCGTAACCGTTGGGGTTGGTTATGGTGGTCTTGGTTATGGTGATGCCGTTGATGCTGCTCCAGTAGTCTTTTTCTATGGCGCTTGCGGATTTGGTGTCGGTTATTTGTGTGTTGTTAATTGTTACGTTGGTTAAGCTTCCTGTGAGGTATATAGCTTGTTGTGTGCTGTTGGTTATGTTTACATTGTTGATGATGGTGTTGATGCTTGTTCCTAGCCATATGGCTTGTGCGGAGTTGTTTGTGATGTTTAGGTTTTTTAGTGTGAGGTTGTCGCTGTTACTGGCGTATATGGCGTAATTGTACGCTCGAACGCCATTATTGAAGGTTATGTTTTCAATAGTAGTGTTATCTGAGTTTTCGAGGCGGCATATGGTTCCGCCGTTGTCGTGGATGTTGTTGGTGTCGTTTAGTGTGAGTCCGTTTATGTCTTGGATGTATATTCCGTTGCCGTTTTGGGTGATGGTGTTGTTTTGTAAGGTTGTGTTGGGGGTGTTGTATCCTTGTAACCATAGTCCCCAGTCTCCGTTGTTTTGTAGTGTGTTGTTGGTTATTGTGATGTTGCCTCTTATGCGTAAGAGGGCTCCGCATCCGCTGTTGTTGTTTGATGTGGTGTTAGTTATGGTTAGGTTTTGGCTGTTGGTGTTGCCTGTGTGGATGTATATTCCGTGGTTGTGTGCTTGGGTGATGGTGACGCTGTCAATTAGGATGTTGGTTAGTGAGTAATAGTCTTCTGTTAGTGCTATTCCGTAACCGTTGGGGTTGGTTATGGTGGTCTTGGTTATGGTGATGCCGTTGATGCTGCTCCAGTAGTCTTTTTCTATGGCGCTTGCGGATTTGGTGTCGGTTATTTGTGTGTTGTTAATTGTTACGTTGGTTAAGCTTCCTGTGAGGTATATAGCTTGTTGTGTGCTGTTGGTTATGTTTACATTGTTGATGATGGTGTTGATGCTTGTTCCTAACCATATGGCTTGTGCGGAGTTGTTTGTGATGTTTAGGTTTTTTAGTGTTAGGTTGTCGCTGTTACTGGCGTATATGGCATAATTATATGCTCGTATGTTGTTGTTGAATGTGAGGTTTTCTATGGTGGTGTTGTCCGCATTTTCCAACTGGAAAACAGTTCCACCATTGTTAAAGACATTAACATCAAAAACAGTTCCACTAATATCTTGAATATAGATACCATTGATGTTGTTTTCAACACGGTTGTTATTGATGGTGGTTGAAGGATTGTTGTATCCTAATAAATGCATTCCCCATCCCTTATTGTTAGAGATGTTGTTGTCTTCAATTAGAACATTTCCCCTTAAATTAGCGTATAATCCAGTACCTGTGCTTCCAGTTAGGTTGTTGTTGGTTATGGTGGTGTTTGCGCTGTTTGCGTCGTCCATGGTTATGTGTATTCCCTCTTGTGTGGCTCGTGTGATGGTGACATTGTTTATGGTGATGTTTTTCAGGTAGGTGTCATAGTAGTCGTAGTCTTCTAGGATTATTCCGTGTCCTGTGGGTTGTGTGATGGTGGTGTTGGTTATGATGATGCCGTCTAGGTTGCTGGGACCGTATTTTTCTATTCCATTGTTTTGTGGGTTGTTGATTTGTGTGTTGTTAATAGTGATGTTGTTTTGTGTTCCGTCGATGTAGATACCCTGCGCAGTAGGCGCATTGATAGTTGCACCGTCCACTGTAATGTTGGTGGAGGTACCGGTCATCTGAACTCCTCTTTGACAGTTGTTAATGGTAAGGTTGGTAATGGACACATTATTGGTTCCAGTAACCCGAACTCCAGCAGAATTTGTTGCCCCAGTCAATATGAAACCAATAATACTGGAATAAGAGCCCTGGCTGTTAACTGTGATCACAGGACTGCTGGCTGAAGATCCGCTGACAGTTACCTGGCCTGTACTCTGCACAGTCAGGTTGGTCTTGTTAACCACTACATTTTCATTGTAGGTGTAAGCACTTCCTCCATCATCATAAACACTTATAGTGTCACCACTTAGGGTTGATTCATTGTTTATAGCATCCTGAATGGAAGTATAATTATATGTCCCTCCAGGGCCTACGGTCCAATCTGCCGCTGAAACAGTACCCAAACCAAGTGAAAGAATAAGCGCTAAGGTAATGAGAATGAAAGGTAAAGTGTACTTTTTGGTAAATTTAGGTTGGTTTGTATTAGATAGGTTAAGTTCAGTTCGTTTTTTGTTCACGTTCTTTTTCACCTCCTTTTACAATTTTTTTATTATACATCACTGCAATTGCAGTCATGCATAATTGTACTGATCCCAATTATAAAGTTTACTAAAATTTCTATATTTTCAATTTCGTAAGAGCAAAATTCTACCAATTTTACATACATAGAAAATCTAAGATTTTCATAATGTTCGTTAATTATCGTAGGATTTAGTTAAAAAGTATATATTATACTTCACCAATAATCACATCACAATAAAAATAAAAATAAAAATAAAAATAATATTAATATTAATAATATTCTACACAATCTTCTGGCATGAGCGTTGATTTATTCAATACACATATGGAGGTTATCTATGAACTTTTCTATGAAATATTCAAAATTATCAATAATTCCTCCATAATGTTTTTCAAGAGCGATGGTATACATGAACCCGGATATAGTAAGTACAAATGTTGCATGGTCTATTTTACTGTCAGGGAGGTTTTTTTCTATATATTCAGTGAACTGTTTAAAAAATACTGCCATATCATGCTCAAATTTTCCACTTTTATCATGGAGGGTTAAATCATAAATCTCGAGATTTTCTTCTAGTAACCAAGCATAATCTTTAATGAAGGTTTCTAAAAAATCTCTTGGAGTTTCATATAGTCTGTCGTGAAGTATTGAATCAAACTCTCTGTGCATTTTTTCATGCCCTTGATTT
>Ga0074193_1002321_pt1 | contig 17622 bp, 17 predicted proteins | sample EPASupsiteHSE605_FD_64523 | JGI IMG/M metagenome (GOLD analysis project Ga0074193, IMG submission 64523) | Bioremediated contaminated groundwater from EPA Superfund site, New Mexico - Sample HSE6-05 | ecosystem: Environmental > Aquatic > Deep subsurface > Groundwater > Contaminated ... | reverse complement strand
CCTCGAAGTTCGACTGGATGAGTGTCTGCAGCGCCGGCATCACGAGCGTGGCCCCGAGCCCCTCGAGCACGGACCAGCCGAGAATGAGGACGCCGAGATTCGGTGCGACGGCCGTCACGAGTGCGCCGGCTGCAAAGACGACCAGGCCCAGGCGGAAGGTCCGGCGTCGCCCCCGGATGTCGCCGATCTTGCCGCCGGTGATCATCATGGTCGCCATCACGAGAGTATAGAGCGTGATCGCGAACTGGATCCCGACCACGTTGGTATGGAGATCGACGATCAGGTTCGAGATGGAGACGTTCATGATCGTGGTGTCGATCACGATCACGAACATCGCGAGCGCGAGAGCGGGCAGGACGGTTCCTCGTTCCAAGTCAATCCCCGTCTCTCATGTCGGAGGGAACGAGTATCAAGATGATGGTAACAGTCGCCCAATCCGAGCGAAGGCCGTGGCGTGCGGCTGCCCGGCCGGACCGGAGTGAGACCGGAGCCGAACGGCTGGTCCCGGTGTCTCGCGCGGCCCGAGCAATGCCAGGAGGTGATCGGCCCCAACGTTCGCCTCACGCCGGCGGCACATGCTCTGGATGGCGATGACGCTGTGGCCATGTGTCCCCACCTTTTATTCTTCCGAGACCTCGGCAATTATTCGCGTAGAGTTGTCAGGGCTGCCGGGCTCGTCCGGCCAATCGTTCCAGCGGCGATCCTTCCGGGGAGGGTCGCGAATGGATAGATGCTCATACGGGAGCGGAGCCGCAGTCCAAGGGGTGCGGCCCTTACGATCACAGGCTCTCGCCTGGCGAGTCACCGGGTATCGGCGTTCGGGGATCCCACTACACGCAGGCACAAATATATTTCTTAACATTTATCGGGGAGTATCGCGGATCACCCAGTGATGATACTGCAGCGTCTCGCGATTGTCCCGGTCGTGCTGCTTCTGCTGGTACTGCCCGTGTGGGGTGCCGGCCCGCACCTGGAGCGCGGCACGATCGTCGCGGACGGCAGCGCCGACCGGGGCGTGCTGGTCATGCTCTATGTCCAGGGGGGGTACGGCGATGCCCAGTCCGTCTACGCGGTCCGGCCGGTCGCCCGTTGCCTCGACCCGGCAGGACCGGGCTGGTACGCGCTCCCGTCGCTCGGAGAGCTCCGTTCGGCCCCGGCACTCGAGTCGGGCGAGCGGCTCGGAACGGTCTACCCCGACCGGCTCCCGCGGACCTGCGCCGTGCCGCCCCTCGCGTCGTCACCGCCCGCTCGCGCGACGACCGGGTGGGAGCGGCTCGTCGAGGGCACGCTCAGACCCTTCGGTGCGATCGCCTGATCGCGCCGGCAGGGCGTCGGCCGTACGAACGCGTATATAGGCATCTTCTCCATTATCGCCCCGTGGATGGATATGGCGGGTAACGGGGGGCGACAGGAGCCGATGATTCGGATCGCGAGGGACGGGCCCTATATCGTCACGGGGGGCGTCCCGCTCATGAGGCAGCGGATCGTCTGCGACGCGGAAGGCGAGCCCGTCGGATGGCAGGAGAGGGAGGCGTACCCCGTGGGCGCGACGTACGCCCTCTGCCGCTGCGGGCAGACGAGCACGCCTCCCTTCTGCGACGGCACCCATACGCGGATCGAGTTCGACGGGACCGAGACCGCGAGCCGCACACCGTATCTGGAGCGGGCCGAATGGATCGAGGGCGAGGGGATCCGGCTGAGCGACGCCCCCGGTTTCTGCTCCCATGCCCGGTTCTGTATCCGGGGGCAGGGGATCTGGGACCTGGTCGAGCACTCGGACGACCCCGAGGCGAAGAAGACCGCGCTCGCGATGGCTGCGAACTGCCACTCGGGAAGGCTGGTCATCTGGGACAGGCGGTCCGGAGAGCCGTTCGAGCCCGTGTTCGAGCCCTCGATCGGGGTCGTCGAGGAGCCGAGCGGGAGGGCCGGACCGCTCTGGGTCCGCGGCCGCATCCCCGTGGTCTCCACGGACGGGACGACCTACGAGGTCCGGAACCGGATGACCCTCTGCCGCTGCGGCAGGTCCGGGAACAAGCCCTTCTGCGACGGGAGCCACCGCGAACCCTGAGTCCCGGGCAGGGCCTCCGGGCCGGCCCGAACGCCCGACGGAGATCACCGTGCCGGCCCCGGTCACCGCACGGCCGGCCCTTCCTGCAGGCCCCCGTACTCGCCCGCGAGCGCCCCGAGCCGCCTGAGAATCGCCTGCACGTGCCCGTCGCGGAGCATCTCCGCGAGGTGCCCCTCGCAGGTCACATTCTTGCGGATATGGAAGGTCAGCAGCCGGCGAAGCGTCGCCAGGTCGGCCGAGTCGAGGCGTTCCGGCTCGAGATAGTACCCGAACGCCTCGCGCTCCCAGCGGGCCCAGTCGAACCGTACAATGAAACCGGTCCGGTACAGGGTCCGTTCGAACTCGTAGACCTCACGGGTGTACTGCTCGAAGGCCCAGCCCTGCTCCTCTGCCACCACGACCTCCGGGAGGAAGCGCGGGTCCTCGAAGATCGGCAGGTACGCAAGCACCTCCTCGATCCCGGCCGGCGTCGGGAGAACGGCCTCGTCCGCCCCGACGATCATGCCACCGTCTCCATGAGAGAGACGTGGCGCCGGCGGAGATGAAAAGCCTGCGGGTCGCGGCTCCACCACTCAATGCGCAGGCCTGAAGAGTCATCCCGCCGCCCTCTGATGTCCACCGTGGATAGGGGCGCCCCAATAGAGCCCCATAAGGCCAATATGAGAGATATGTATATATGCATGTGGAGCAATTCATCCGCATCCTCCGTGTCCGATAACCATGATGCCAATTCACCGCGACCTGATCCGCACCTTGCAGAGTGCCGTCCTGAGACAGTGCGAGGAGCGGATCGATAAGGCCGGGAAGACCGGAGTCACCTGCTATCACGATGCCGGGTACAGGGCGACGAAGACCGGAGTGACAGGCCTCATACGCACCAGGCACGGGTTGTGATCGGATTGTCGGATAAAATGACCCTGCTGGAGCAGGTACGGGTAAAGGAGATCGAGCTGGCCGACAGATACACTCAGGCCTGCGCCGAGGCCGAGGCCGCGAAGGAGGCGGCCGTCCGTGAAGGGCGGGCCCTGATCGAGGTGGCCGACCGTGAGGGGCACGAAGCGGCGGAGATGCGCTATCGAGCTGCGATGGCCGCCCTCGATGAGGAGATCGAACGGATGCGGAGGGACTCGGTCGAGAACGAGACTGCACTCCGTTCGGGCGTGGAGGCCCGGATCGCCGAGGCGACGGCGGAGCTGGTCATGCTCGTTGCGCCGGGATCATGAGCCATGCTTCAGAGGATGAGCAGTGTCCTGGTGATCGGTCCCCGGGGAGAGGGAGGCCGGATTGTCGATACGCTCTATCAGGAGGGGACCGTCCACCTTGTCGACCTGACCGACGAGAGCGCCGTTCCCGGGAGCGGGCTTGCGCGTATCGACGCGACGCTGGTCATCGAGGTCGACCAGCTGCTGATGAAGGTGAACGGGCTGCTGCAGCTCCTCCCGAAGAGCCGGGAGGCCGAACGATCGGAAGAGGTCGATGGTGGGTTCCGGGGGCGGCCGCTCCAGGAGATGCTGACTGCGATCCGCACAAGGCTCGAGGGCCTCGACTCGACGACGGTCGAGCGGTCGAATCGCAAGGCAGAGCTGGAGCTGACCGCGATCACCCAGGAACGGTATGCGCATATTCTTCGCCGCCTGCAGCCGATCGAGGACGCTCTCCCGGCTCTCGAGGGCTTCGAGATGACTGTACTCCTGCTCCAGAAGGAGTACGCCCACGTGCTGGACCAGATCGTGCCCGTGCTGCGCGGGCTCACGCACGACCAGTTCGAGTTCATCTCGGCCGATCTGGACGAGGAGACCGTCGCTGTCATCACCATCTTCAATAAATGGTATTCCCGGGAGGTACATGCCTTTCTCTTCTCGCAGAACGTCAACGAGGTCCGCATCCCCCCGGACTACTCGAACATGTCCATCGACGACGCACTCATCGCGCTCGAAGAGAGACAGGAGGCGGGGCGTGCGGAGATCCGGCGAATAGACGAGGAGCTCCTGGAGCTCGCGGGGCACTGGCGCCGGGAGCTGCTCGACATGCAGCGGGTCCTCGAGGAACAGCGCGACGAGCTCGCAGTCTACTCCAGTTTCGCCCACACCGACTATACATTCGTGGCCAAGGGTTGGATACCGCGGCGGCTGATCCCGAAGGCCGGCGAGCGCCTTGAGCAGGCCTTCGGGGGGCGAGTCGTGCTGGCCGAGGTGCCCGCAACACCCGACGAGCTGAAACGGGCGCCTACCTGCTTTGCCAACCCGGCATGGGCCAGGCCCTTCGAGTTCTTCGTGCGGCTCATGGGAGCGCCGCAGTACCAGGAGGTCGACCCGGTCCCGTTCATGGCTGTGTTCTTCCCGCTCTTCTTCGGGCTCATCGTGGCAGACATCGGCTACGGCCTCTGCATACTTGCGATCGCCCTGTTCATCCGGTGGCGGTACGCCGGCCGCGACTGGCTCCGCGAGCTCTCTGCGATCTTCGTCGTCTCGTCGATACCGACCATCATCTTCGGGTACCTCTTCGGCGAGCTCTTCGGCGACCTCGGTGAGTTGATGGGATGGCTCCATCCGGTCACTCTCGTCGGGATCACCTGGAGCCGGACGGAGGCGATGGTCCCTCTCCTCGTCCTCTCGATCGCGATCGGAGTGGTGCACATATTCCTCGGCCTGGGGCTCGGGGTGGCGAACGCGGTCGCACAGAGGAATCGCCGCCATCTGTGCGAGAAGTGCGGCATGATCGCGGTAACGCTCGGCATTCTGCTCGCGATCCTCGCTGCGATCGGCATCCTCGCACCACCCCTCCTGATCGTCGGGGCCGTGCTGCTCGTCGTCGGACTGCCGCTCCTCATCTACGGAGGCGGTGTCCGAGGGGCGGTCGAGATCATGGGCACCGTGGGCAACATCATGTCGTATGCCCGACTCATGGCGATCGGCATGGCCTCGGTGATGCTTGCCGTCGTGGCGAACGAGCTCGGCGGTGCGGTCGGCACGGCCCTGGTCGGCGGACTGATTGCGGCCCTCCTCCACCTGATGAACCTGGTCATGGGCATGTTCAGCCCGTTCATCCAGTCGGTCCGTCTCCACCTTGTCGAGTTCAACTCGAAGTTCTTCGAGGGGGGCGGTCGGCCCTACCGACCCTTCGGCCATCGCCCGGACGGCTGATACGGTGGCCCTGCCCCGCAGGGCCGGGACCCGGAAGGAGAAGTTCCCATGTTTTTATTTTTTTCCGATTATTTTAAATACTTTGATCAGGATTACTGACGTGGTGAAGATCGGTGGCAGGCTGGGAAGTTCCAATTGGCGCTGCAATCGCATTCAGTGCGGGGGCGATCGGCACTGCCCTTGCTCAATCCCGGATCGGGCCCGCAGGTGCAGGAACGATCGCTGAAAACCCCGAGTTGATGGGACCGATGATCATTCTTCTTGCCATACCCGAGACCCTCGTCATCCTGGGATTCGTGGTTGCAGCGATGATCATCTTCATGATCTGAGCTGAGGGGCAGCGGAGACGGTCCGGAGCGGGGGCGTACGCGGGGGTCAGCATACGCTCCGGGCCCGGGAGAATGGCGGATGGCATACGAGGAACTGATTCATTCGATGGAGGGGGATGCCGATCGGCGCATCCAGGAGGTCCGACTGCAGGTCCGGGCCGCCGTCGATGAGGAACGGGAGACGGTACACAGACAGATAGCCGAGATCCGGGCGCGCCTTGCCGACGAGGGCGAGGCCCGGATCGAGGTCGAACGGCATCAGCGACTCTACCGCGCCCGTGAGGAGACGAAGGCCGGCATCGCCCGTGTCCGTGAGGAGTACCTGCAGCGCGTCATCGCGACCGCTGAAGAGGAGCTGGCGCTTCTGCGCGGCCGGGACGAATACCGTGCAGTCCTGGAGGAGCTCGTGCACGAGGCACTCGCCGCGCTCGCCGAACCCGGGGCCCGGGTCCATGTCGATCCGCGCGACGAATCGACGGTGCAGGCGATCCTTGCCGGCCTTGCCGAGCCCGTGAAGCTGGTCCCCGACCTCACGGTCGCAGGAGGGGCGGTCGTGGAGTCGGCCGACGGCCGGATACGGATCGACAACACCTTCGAAGCCCGTCTCGTCCGGGCCGGCGAGATCCATCGCCGGGAGCTCTACCGCCGGCTATTCGGAGGGGAGTGATGGACCAGGGGTACATCAATGCCCGCGTGCGGGGAATGTACCGTTCCCTGCTCGGTCCCGAGGCGCTCAGGGCCCTGATTCAGAAGCCCGATCTCGACTCGTTAATCGCGGAACTCCAGAAGACGCCGTACCGGAACGAGATCGAGACCTCCTGCGTTCGACTGTCGGGGATCACCTGCCTCGAGGACGCACTTCGCTCACATCTCGTCAGGACGTACTCGAAGATTCTCAGGATGTTCGACGACGACGCCACGGCACAGTATGTCCGGATATTTCTGAACCGCTGGGACGTGCACAACCTGAAGGCGATCCTGCGCGGCAAGAACATACACTCCCCGCCCGACGAGATCCGCGAGTGTCTCGTCCCTGCCGGCACGCTCGACGAGGCGACCCTCGTCGAGCTGCTGAACCAGACCGACGTGCGGGACGTCATCGATCTGCTCGCCACGTGGGGGATCGACTACGCTCGTGCGCTCACACCGCATATCGAGGAGTGGAGCAGGTCCAGAGAACTGCTCGTCATGGAGCATGCGCTCGACCAGTACTACTTCGACTATGCCCGGAATGTTGTCCGCGGTCATCGGCCCGAGGCCGTCGCCCTCCGCCGGCTTGTCGGCACCGAGATCGATGTCACGAACCTCAAGACCGCGATCACATTCATCCGAGACGGCGTCGGGCTCGATGAGGGTGACCGGTTCCTCCTGGAGGGCGGTGCCGACCTGCCGCCGAAGCTGCTCAGGGGCATGATCACGGACGGAGAACTCTCGACGGCACTGGGGCGGCTCGATGGAACGCCCTACGCGTTCCTTCTCCACCTGTGCGACGAGACGCCGGCGTGCGGACCGCAGTCCCTCCTGATGAAAGAGCTCGACCAGTACCTGGTCCGATCCGGGACCTCCCTCTTTCGGACGGACCCGCTCAGCGTCACGGTTGTCATCGGGTACCTCTACCTCTTCCTGGTCGAGGTGACGAACCTCCGCATCATCGCCCGGTGCCGGGACGCGGGCCTCTCCGACGAGGAGCTGGAGGCGGAGTTGATCCATGTATAGGCTCATGGTGCTGACCGATCCCGACACGGCCGCCGGGTTTCGCATGGCCGGCGTCGAGACGCACGAGGCGGCAGACGGCGAGGAGGCGCGGCGCATCCTCCCCGAACTGTTGCAGGAGGACGACGCCGGGATCATCGCGATCAACGAGGACTTCGTGCAGGGGCTCGACGACCGGCTGATGGGCCGGATCGAACAGTCATCCCGCCCGATCGTGATCCCGATCCCGGGCAGATCCCGACAGGGAGGGGGAATGGCCTATATCGAACGGCTCCTCCGGCGGGCGATCGGCTACAACATTGTACTGAGGCGGTAGCAGTGATCCAGGGCGAAGTGATCAGGGTCTCGGGGCCGGTGGTGCATGCAGGGAGCATGCGTGGTTCTAAGATGTACGACGTGGTCAGGGTGGGCGAGGAGGCGCTCACGGGCGAGGTGATCCGGCTCGACCAGGACGTCGCGGTGGTCCAGGTCTACGAGGACACGACCGGGCTCCGGACCGGAGAAGCAGTCGAGAACACGGGCGAGCCGCTCCGCGTGGAGCTCGGCCCAGGGCTCCTCTCCTCGATCTTCGACGGGGTGCAGCGCCCGCTCCCGCTGCTCGTCGAGCGGAGCGGCGACTTCATCTCCCGGGGCATCACCGTCCCCGCCCTCGACCATGCGAGGCGCTGGGAGTTCGAACCCGCGGTCCGGGTCGGCGCCGAGGTAGGCCCGGGCGACGTGCTCGGGACCGTGCGGGAGTACCACCTGGACCACCGGATCCTCGTCCCCCCCGACCACCACGGGACCGTCGAGAGCATCGCCGAGGGCTCCCTGACCGTCGACGACGAGATCGTTCGCCTCGACCATGATCGGCCCGTGCGGATGGGCCAGACGTGGCCCGTGCGCAGGGGGCGGCCGTACGGGCGCAAGCTCGACCCCACCCTGCCGCTGCTTACGGGCCAGCGGATCTTCGATACGCTCTTTCCGATCGCCAAGGGGGGCACCGCGATGATCCCCGGCGGCTTCGGGACCGGAAAGACCGTGTCGGAGCAGACTCTCGCACGCTGGGCCGATGCACACGTGGTGGTCTACATCGGCTGCGGGGAGCGGGGCAACGAGATGACCGACGTCCTCTCCGAGTTCCCCGAGCTGGTGGACCCGCGGACGGGCCGGCCCCTTCTCGAGCGGACCATCATGATCGCGAACACCTCGAACATGCCTGTCGCCGCCCGTGAGGCGTCCATCTACACGGGGATCACCATGGCCGAGTACTATCGCGACCAGGGGTACGACGTAGCCCTCCTCGCCGACTCGACCTCCCGATGGGGAGAGGCGCTCAGAGAGGTCTCGGGCCGGCTCGAGGAGATGCCCGGGGAGGAGGGGTACCCGGCGTACCTTGCGGCCAGGCTCGCCGCGTTCTACGAACGGGCCGGAAGAACGGCCTGCCTCGGAGCAGGCGAGCGATCCGGATCGGTCACGGTCGTGGGCGCCGTCTCGCCCCCCGGCGGCGATTTCTCCGAGCCGATCACGCAGAACACCCTCCGGATCGTCGGGACCTTCTGGGCGCTCGATACGAACCTGGCCTACCGCCGTCACTTCCCTTCGGTCAGCTGGATCAAGTCCCATACCCTCTACCTCGAGAGCCTCAAGGGCTGGTTCAGGGATGAGGTCGCAGACGATTGGGTCCGGCTCAGGGACCGGACCATGTTCCTTCTGCAGAAGGAGGCTGAGTTGCAGGAGATCGTACAGCTCGTCGGCCCCGATGCCCTGCCCGAGAGCGAGAAGGCGATCCTCGAGATCACGCGGATGATCAGGGAGGACTTCCTGCAGCAGAGTGCCTACAGCGATGTGGACGCCTATTGCTCGATCCACAAGCAGTACCTGATGCTGAAGACCATCCTGAGGTTCTACGATACCGCCGTTGCCGCAATGAGCCGCGGGGTCACCCTCCGACAGGTCCTCGCCCTCCCCCAGAAGAACGAGATCGCCCGGATGAAGGAGCAGTACGATGCCGGCCGGATCGGGCAGCTGATCGAGTCGATCGAGACCGCGTCCTCGTCCCTGGAGGCGGAGCGATGAGGTCGCTCGTCTCCAAGGAGTACCGGACGGTCAGCTACGTATCGGGCCCGCTGATCTTCATCGAGCGGCCACAGCGGATCTCGTACGGCGAGGTAGTCTCGATCACGCTCCCCGACGGGGAGGAGCGGACAGGCCAGGTGCTCGACATCTCCCGCGAGATCGCGGTGGTCCAGGTCTACGAGGGGACGAGTCGGGTGGACGACCGCGATACCCGGGTCCGTTTCACGGGCGAACCGCCGCGGATCGATGTCTCGTTCGAGATGCTGGGCCGGGTCTTCGACGGCCTCGGGCGTCCCCGTGACGGGAAGCCGGCCGTGATACCCGAGGAGCAGCCCGATATCGGCGGAATGCCCATCAACCCCTATGCCCGCGACAAGCCGGCCGATTTCGTGCAGACCGGGGTCTCGGCGATCGACGGGCTGAACACCCTCGTCCGCGGCCAGAAGTTGCCGATCTTCTCGGGCGCAGGCCTGCCGGCGAACCGGCTCGCAGCCCAGATCACGCGCCAGAGTCGTGTACGCGACGAGGAGGGCAACTTCGCCGTCGTCTTCGCCGCGATGGGGATTACGTGGCAGGAGGCCTCGTTCTTCATGCAGGAGTTCGAAGCGACGGGGGCTCTCGAGCGGGTGATCGTCTTCCTGAACCTGGCCGACGACCCGACCATCGAACGGATCGCGACCCCGCGCTGCGCACTCACAGCGGCCGAGCACCTCGCCTACACCCACGACCTGCACGTCCTGGTGATCATGACGGACATGACCAACTACTGCGAGGCCCTCCGAGAGATCTCGACGGCGCGCGAGGAGGTCCCGGGCCGGCGCGGGTACCCGGGGTACATGTACACGGATCTGTCGTCCCTGTACGAGCGCGCGGGAAGGATCAAGGGCCGGAACGGCTCGATCACGCAGATCCCGATCCTGACCATGCCCGACGACGATATCACCCACCCGGTCCCGGACCTCACGGGGTACATCACCGAGGGGCAGATCGTCCTCTCGCGCGACCTCTTCCGCCGCGGCATCGATCCGCCGATCGACGTCCTTCCCTCGCTCTCCCGACTGATGAGCCTCGGGATCGGCCCCGGCAAGACTCGCGAGGACCACCGTAATGTCTCGGACCAGGTCTATGCCTCGTACGCTTTCGGCCGGGACCTCAGGAGACTCGTCGCGATCGTCGGCGAGGAGGCGCTGACAGACCTCGATAGGTCGTATCTCGCGTTCGCAGAACAGTTCGAGAGCCGGTTCATCTCGCAGCGTGGAGAGGACCGGTCGATAGAGCAGACGCTCGGCATCGGATGGGACCTCCTGGCCGGCCTGCCCGTCGACGAACTGAAGCGGATCCGTCCGGAGCTGATCGAGCGCTATCACCCCGCACACAGGGAGGAGGCACTGTGACGGCCGAACCGGTCAAGCCCACGAGGATGGAGTTGATCCGGAAGCGGGAGCAGATCCGGCTCGCCGAGCAGGGGCGGGATCTTCTCCGCGAGAAGATGGACGCCCTGGTCAGGGAGTTTTTTCGGGTGATGAACGAGGTCTCGACCTCGCGGGAGGAGCTGGAGCGGAGTGCCCGCCTTGCGGACCGGGCACTGCTGATCGCACAGGCCGTCGACGACCCGGTGGCGCTGAGGTCGGCCTCGTTCGCGACCAAGCGCCGCGTGGTGCTCGACATCGAGTCCAGGAGCATCATGGGTGTCCCGATACCGGTGATCGAGAAGAAGAGCCTCAGTCTGAGCGTGCTGGAACGGGGCTACAGCATCATCGGGACAAGCGGGAGAGTGGACGAAGTGGCCGAGAAGTTCGAGGCCGAGCTCGATCTGATCATCGGTCTTGCCGAGACCGAGACCACACTCCGCAGGATCGGTCACGAGATCCTGATGACCCGGCGCAGGGTGAACGCGCTCGAACAGGTGATGATCCCCGAGCTGTACCGGCAGACCAGGTACATCAAGATCACCATCGAAGAGCGGGAAAGGGAGGACCTCTTCCGCCTGAAGAAGGTGAAACGGATGCTCGATCGGCGGAAGAGGCGGTCCGGGCCGTCGCCGTCGGCGGCGGCTATACCCCCGGCCTGAGAATGCGTACCACCTCGTTCCCACTTCGTTGACGGGAGACGAGATTGTCCCCCGACCAGCGCTCGGTATTGAGAATTCGCCGAACGTCGTCGTAGTCGAGGTTCTGAAACGCTATCCGGTCCCAGGTCGAACAGTCGACACAGGTCCAGGCCTGTCCGAGGAGCCGCTTCAAGGTGTCGATCTCCCGGCGATCGAACTCCGCCCATCGCGTCCCCATGTGCGCCCGGATCTTCTCGAGCGCCAGTTCGGCGCTCTTCTCCTTGGTCAGCTGGTATATCCGCTGACCGATCTCGGTGCGAGAGACATCTGGCATACCCAACCCCCCTGTGGGCAGCTAGCCATATCAGTCGATCCCTTATATATGATTTTACATCAGTATATCATTTTTTCGATTTGTCCCGGCTCAGGGCCATATCGGCGTACGGGACGACCACCGGCTATCGGAGCGCCTGCCCGCCGGTGCCCGTCCCCATAGTTCCAGAGAGCGCAGACGGCCCTCAGCGGCGAACCGAGAGATGCCGGGACCCCATGTCCACGCCCGTGCCGGCTCATGCTCCGTGCTCCCGCCGCACCCGCTTGTACACCTCCATGACGGCGAGCAGGCTCGTCGAGGCCAGGAGGAGGAGGCCCCACCAGGCGAGCGGGACCGGCGCGATCGAGAGGGTCTCGGCAACCGGCGGAATGTACATCGCGACCACGTGGATCAGGAGCGACCCGCCCGTCGCCGCGACCACGAGCCAGTTCCGGGAGAGCGGCATCCGGAAGGCCGAGACCCGCTCGGAGCGGGCGTTGAAGACCTGGACGTTCTCGAAGAGGACGAAGAGAAGCATGAGCAGGTTCCGGGCGTCGGCCTCGGGCCAGCCGTTCCCGAGCAGCCAGGCGAAGAGGCCGAACCCGACCGCGGACATGGTCAGGGCGGAGAGGAGCACCTCCCGGATCATGAGCCGATCGAAGATCGGCTGGTCCGGCGGGCGCGGGGGTCGCTCCATCGCCCCGGGCTCGCCGGGCTCGAACGCGAGACCGATATGCTGGACTCCCTCGGTGACGAGGTTGAGCCAGAGGAGCTGGACCGCGAAGAGCGGGGTCGGCAGGTTCGCGACGAGTGCGAAGGTGAAGAGGAGCACCTCGGCCGCTCCGGTCGCGACGAGGAGGAGCGTCACCTTCCGGACGTTGTCGTAGGCGAAGCGCCCCTCCTCGATCCCGGCCACGATCGAGCTGAACCGGTCGTCGGTCACGATCATCGAGGCCGCGTCCTTCGCGACGTCCGTGCCCGAGCCCATCGCGACCCCGATGTTCGCCTGCCGGAGTGCGGGCGCATCGTTCACGCCGTCCCCCGTGACCGCGACGAAGTGGCCGCGCGCCTGAAGAGCCTCGACGATATCGAGCTTCTGCAGGGGCGTGACCCGGGCGAAGACCCGGGCCCGGTCCACGAGCGCCGGGTCCGTGGACGCGGCGAGCATGGCCCCGGTCACGACCTCGTCCTCGTGTTCGGCGATCCCGAGCTGCCGCGACAGCGCTAGGGCCGTGACCGGGTGGTCCCCGGTCACCATCAGCACGCGCACACCGGCCCGCTGACACTCTTCGACTGCCTCGATCGCGTCCGGCCGGAGCGGGTCGATGAATCCGGCCAGCCCGAGGAGCACGAGCGGCGGGAGCGTCTCTTCGTTGAGGTCCGCCGGTTCCACGCCCTCGTCGAGCGGCCCCTCGGCGACGGCGAGCACACGGTAGCCCCCGGCCGAGAGCGCCAGGAAGGCCTCGTCGACCCGGGCCCGGTCGATCGGGACCGGGCCCTCCGGACCGGCCATGAACTCGGCCCGGCCGAGCACGACCTCGACGGCCCCCTTCAGCGCGACAATCGGCCGGCCGCCGGGCGGGTGGGGTTCGGCGGCGACCGCGGCCGCGTACCGCCGCTCGGACTCGTACGGGATGCGACCGAGGATCCGTGCCCCGACCTCGGCCGTATCGAGTCCGAGCTCACGGCCGAAGCGCAGGAACGCGGCGTCGACCGGGTCGCCGAGGATGCGGGTGCCCCCCTCCTCCTCGACCTCGACCGCCTCGCTCGCGGCGACCGCGGCCCGGGCAAAGCGACGGGCCGTATGCGGGAAGGTCCGGTTCTGAACGATCTCGTCGGCCCCGACCCGGCCCACGTCGGGGAGCCAGACCGTCTCGAGGCTTTGGCGGTTCACGGTGAGGGTCCCGGTCTTGTCGGACGCGATCAGGGTGCAGGAACCGAGCCCCTCGACGGCCGCCATCCGACGGACGATCACCGAGCGCTTGGCCATGCGCGAGGCTGCGACCGAGAGCACGACCGTCAGCGCAACCGGGAGACCCTCGGGGATCGCCGAGACCGCGAGCGCGACCGCGACGAAGAAGACCTCCGCGAGCGGCGTGCCCCGCCAGAGCTCGATCCCGGCGAGCAGGGCCGCGGCCCCGACCACGGCGATGCTGATCGTCCGGGCGAAACGGTCCATCCGTTCGATCAGGGGGGGCTTCGTCCCTTCCGTGCCTGAGACGGCGGCCGCGATCGCGCCGAACTCGGTCCGGCCCCCGGTCGCGACCGCGACACCGGCGCCCCGTCCGGACGTGACGACCGTCCCCGCATGGGCCATGGAGAGCCGTTCGGCGACCTGCGTCTCGGGCGCGACCGGGGCGGTCGACTTCTCGACCGGGAGGGATTCGCCGGTCAGAGCCGACTCGTCTACGGCAAGGTCATCCGTCTCGACGAGCCGCAGGTCCGCCGGGACACGGCTCCCCGATTCAAGCAGGATGCGATCGCCCGGCACCAGGTCCTCAGCCGGCACGGTGAGATCCCGGCCGGCCCGCCGGACCCGGACCTCGGTCTCGAGCAGGTGGCGGAGGGCCTCGGCCGCGCTCTCGGCCTTCCACTCCTGGTAGGTCCCGACGAGCGCATTCACCAGCACGACCACGAGGATGAAGGCCGCGTCACGGAAGTCGCCGAGCGCGCCGGCCACCGCGGCCGCGGCGATCAGGACGTAGATCAGGGGGCTCTTGAACTGCCGGAGAAAGAGCATCACCGGGCTGGGCGGAGGATGTGTCGGGAGCCGGTTCGGGCCGTAGCGCTCGTGTCGTGCTCCCACCTCCGCCGTGGAGAGACCGGCCGGCCCGGTCTCGAGGCGGGCCTCGACCTCGCCGGCCTCGAGCGCGTGCCAGGCCGTCCCCTGCTCGTCTCCCGCGTCCATGACGGCTCGTGATCTCCGCGTAATGGTATATGAACACAGCGGCCGTAGATGCTATTGCCATGTAGGACGACCACTTCATCGTGCAGCGAACAGGGATCGTGCTCGATCCGCCGCTTCTCGCCCTCCTCATCGCGAACGGAGTCACGATTGTGCTGGCCGTACTTCAGCATTGGGAGCTCGGCACTGTGCTCCTCGTCTACTGGTGCCAGTCGGTCACGATCGGGCTCTTCGCGTTTCTCCGGATCCTGGGCGCTTCGGGCCCGGACGAAGCGGCCGGGCGTCTCCGGCCCGTGCGGCGGCTCTATCTCGCCGGCTTCTTCGCATTCCACTACGGGCTATTTCACCTCGTGTACCTGGTCTTCATCGTCGCCTTCGCGCTCTTCGGCACCTACGGGGTCTCGGACCCCCTGGCGGTCCTGGCCGGGGCCGGGATCTTCTTCGTCAACCACCTGGTCTCGTACCTCTGGTTCCGGGGACGTGAGACCGGGGACCCCGAGGCGATCTTCCTCGAGCCGTATTACCGGATCGTACCCATGCACCTGACCATCATCGCCGGAGGTCTGGCCGCCGGCCTCGTCTCCGGCTACGGCATCGACGCCTCTCTCGCCATGGTCCTCGTCTTCCTCGCGCTGAAGACGATCGCCGATACCTGGGCCCACGTGCGGCAGCACGACCGTGCCGCCGCCAAGGGCGCAGAGACGGTCGCAGAGTGAGCCCGGCGATCCGGAGTACGGCCTCGACGAGGGCGGGCGGCCGGGGTGGGGACCGCTGCGATAGGAGGGGCGAGCGGAAGGCGACCTTCTATCTTCTCCGGGGTCGACACCTCCGGATGGCTCTGACTTCCCTTCGTACGGCACGTCTCGAGCTCCTGCTCGCCACCCCCGAGGTCTTCCGGTGCGACCTCGCGGGTCGCGCCTCGCTCGCCGCGTGTCTCGAGGCCCGCGTGCCTCCGACCTGGCCGCCCGAGTTCCTCGACGAGGAGACCCTCGGCCGGTTCATCGACCTTTCCTCCGACCCGGGGTCAGGGTTCGCGAGCTTCTACTGGGTGCTTGTCGAAGGCGACGAGCGGACGCTGGTGGGCGACGGGGGCATGCTGCGCGAGTCCCCCGGCCGGATGATGATCGGCTACGCCCTCCTCGACGAATGGCAGGGGCGCGGGTTCGGCACCGAGGCGGTCGGAGCGCTCGTCGAGTTCGCGTTCCGGGACCCGGGAGTGGACCTGGTGGTCGCATACACCTACCCGGACCGCTCCGCCTCGATCCGGGTCCTCGAGAAGAACGGCTTCGTCCGCAGCGGAGCAGGAGGCGAGCCCGGGACCATCGGGTTCGAACGTCGACGCCGACTGCGGGAGGACGAGGAGGCGGGGCCGAACGCCTGTCAGGTCGATCCCGGCCCGCCGCTCCGTTCGAGCACGAGCGTGAAGAAGTTGTAGATCCGCTGGCCCGGATAGGCGGCCATGACCTCGCCGAGGTTCGGCGTGTAGACGACCCGGCAGCCGAGGCCCGCCGGCAACCGGGACGCAATTCTCGCGACGAAGGCCTCGGGCGAGTAGTGGCGCGAGTAGGGAGCGCGGACCCCGTCGTCGCGCCAGACCCGGACCGCGCCGGGCTCCTCCGACCCCTGCGGCGGGAGAGACCGCGGGCTGTGGAGGACGAAGTGGGCATCGTCGAGGTAGAGCGGAGTGACCGCACCGAGGCCGCCGGGGTGGAGGATGCGGGCGACCTCATCGATGAAAACCCGGTCGGTATCGCCGTAGAAGAGCTCGAATGCGCACTGGATCGAGACGGACCGCACGGAGCCGTCGGACAGACCCGTCCGGACGGCATCGCCCCCGATGTTGATCCCGTTTCTGCCCTCGCGGTAGATCAGATCGAGTCGGTAGGCCTCGACGCCGCAGTGGCGGAGCGCCCGGGCCCAGGGGCTGCCCGCAGAGGCCACGTCGACGTATATATCGTTCGGACCGAGCCCGAGTTCGCGGTCGACCAGGTAGTGCTCGAGGCACTTCTCGATCCATATGTCGTTGAACCGACGGTAGAACCGGTCCAGCACGGCGAACCGCCGCAGCCAGGCCCGAAACGCGGAGAGACGGATCGGCGCGTCGACGACCGGGACGCCGGCCTGTTCCAGCCGGTCGCGGAGGCTGGCGTAGTAGTCCAGGCGGGTCTCGGGTGCCTGGGTCCCGTCGAAGCGGGACTGACGGAGCGAGAGATCGCTCTCGAGGTAGTCGCGGTAGTGGCGTGCGAGCGCCAGCCGGTCAGAGCGGGACTGCACTTCGGGGGGTGCACGTCGACGGTTGACGAGGCTGTCGAGCCGTTCGTGCAGCAGGATCAGGCCGGGAGAGAGCATCGTTGTTCCCTGGGGCACGGGGGATTTTCTGTCATTTCAGGTGCTTGAATGGCCATTAATATCCCTATTTGACCCCATGCACCAATGTAGGAGACGGAGACGAGAGATACTTTCCGGTCCGATCGGGCCCCCCGGCTCCTCGTCGAGTTCCGTCCGCCTGGAAGGGCCAGGAGTCAAAAACCGCTGCCGCAACCTTAATCTGGTCGCGAGTCTATCGCCCAATCATGCAGGACGAATACATTCTCAGGGGCCTGATCACCTGCGGTGTCGTCGTCTGCATCGCGCTCTTCGCCGCCGGCTTCTTCGCACCCGCATTCCCGTATGCCGTGGCCACGCTCCTGCCCGCGCCCGGAAATGCGACTCCGACCGTCGGAGAGCCGACCCCGATCCCCTCCCTCCTGCCCGCCGTGACCGTGCCGGACCTGACACCGATACCGGTCGAGGAGGGAGCGGAGACGGCGCCGACGACCCGGGTTCCGACAACGGTCGCGACCACGGCCCCGACCACCGCGCGGACGTCCGCTGCGGCCACATTCTCCGACCCGGTCTGGACGGACCCCGGAACCGCAGCCGTATCGGTCACGTCGACGGGTGGCGCGGCGGCGACCGCGGCGCCGTCCGGGACTCCCGAGGCGACGAGCCCCGGGACGGGGGCGCCGACCCCCCCCCGCCCCTCGCCCACGACGGCCCGACC
>Ga0074193_1002320_pt1 | contig 17630 bp, 9 predicted proteins | sample EPASupsiteHSE605_FD_64523 | JGI IMG/M metagenome (GOLD analysis project Ga0074193, IMG submission 64523) | Bioremediated contaminated groundwater from EPA Superfund site, New Mexico - Sample HSE6-05 | ecosystem: Environmental > Aquatic > Deep subsurface > Groundwater > Contaminated ... | reverse complement strand
GTAAAAGCCGGCATCAGTTCCCCAGGTAAGCAATCGGAGGTCGTCGGTATAGACCCTTTCTTTCGGAATAAATCCGGAAATTTCATGTAAAAAAGCTTTATATGCTTCCATGTTGTGATTTGATTTAAAGTAGGCTTCCTTTTAAAAAAGCGAAGCGGTTGCGAAGTTCCTTACTTCATTTCATTAAATCAAATAAATCGGGCTGTTTTTTATGTTTGCACATCGGTAATGACTATTAATAACCGGATGATAGCGGAAAAGAAAAGGAGAATACTTCACAGCATCCTCCTTTTAAAAAAACGTCAACCTTTCTTACCTTAAATCATTGAACATATGATTTATTCTCCTTCTTTATAGATTCGGAGATTGTCGAAATACATTGCCACTTCTTCAACCGGTGCGTAATTTTCAATACGCATGTTCAGCGAGTAGTTTGTGCTTGTGCCTGTGTAACCCATGGGGATAATCTTTTCCAGAGGTATTGTAACCGTCTGCCATATACCAAGGGTCGTAACCGTGAAAGTTTCTCCACTCATCGGAGTGGGTGCCACAGCCCAGTAGTAGTAGATAAAGAAACTTGTAGCTTTAATAGGCTTGAGCATATTTAGTTCGAACTTCAAGACATACTTGTCAGGGTTTGTCATCATGTCCATCGTGTAGTTAACACTGTTTTCACAAAGATAGAACCATCCCAATCCGTATGGATACGTAGCCTGATCAACTTCGAAACGGATATATTTACCCGAGGTTGGCTTAGGATTAGTCCATTCGCCGACCCACTGCTGCCCGGTTCCGCTTGTATAAGGAAAGTCCGAATCGAAAGTGGTTATCACGTTATGCTTGTCTTGATAATAACCCGGACAAACTGCTGTAACATTATGCTTTTTGTTAATCACCTCAACCTTTACATCGGATTGAACGTTTTGGGGAACCTGAGCGGTAAGATACGTATCAGACGCTTTGATTACCGGTTTCTCAATGCCTCCGAATGAGACAACAGTAGTTGAGCTGTCTACTTCATAAAGATTAAAGAAGTTACCGTAAATTTTGATTGTGTCTCCCGGCAAGGTGTATTCATTAAACATGCTGGTTAGTTTAAGATCGGGAACATCGACAGTGAAGTTGAAGTCAATATTTCCCGCTTCAGTGGTAACAGTAACTTTGTTAGTGATATCTCCCGGCAATTTAACCGGTACCTGCAGGTAGAGAGTCTCATTTTCGTAATACACTTCTTCCATATCCACTTCAACATCATTGAACCGAATGGAACTGGTCGACTCTAGATTGGTTCCCTGAATGGCAACCCAATCGCCCATGCTCCCGGTTGTAATAGCTTTGTCTAACTCTTTGATTGGAGTTATTTTGCTGAATACGGGCAAGCCGGGAACATCATCGTCCTTTTCGCACGACGTAATGGAAAGCAATAACATAGCTGTAAACATGTAAGCTATGTATTTCTGTATATTTTTTGATTTCATATATAAACAGTTTTGAATAATTAATAATTACCAACCGAAGTTGTTTACTTCAATAAACTCGTTTGTATTTACTTCGTTGGCGGGCAGAGGCATCAAAAGATGTTTCTTTTCACGTCGTTTAATAACATCGTTTTCGTCGACACCCCCCAAGGCATTCATTGTCTGCAGATAGATTCCCCAGCGCAGAAGATCAAAGCGCCGGATACCTTCGGCTGCAAATTCCTTTGCACGTTCCTGAAGAATGTAAGACCGGAACGATTCTTGGGTCCAAGGAGTGATGCTACCCAATTCGGAAACTGTTTTGCTCTTGTTGCGATTGTTCAGCTTTTCCACCTGGGCAATTGCTTCGCTTGATGGTCCGTTGTTTACTTCATTGTCTGCTTCGGCATATAGCAATAATACTTCGGCATAACGTATAAATGGCCAGTTATAATCACTTCTTTGCCCATCCAGTGGAGTAGTCATCTGTCTGAATTTCATAAGTTTCGATCCATACAAATGTGCATCGTAACGTAAAATATCGGTTGTTTGGTATCCTCCAATTCCCTGACGAACTTTCGCACTGTCTTTTGCAGGATAGTAACAATACTGAACCTGACCGGATGCTTCATCGTAGTTAAACGGAATACGGTGAACTACTCCCCAGGTTACGCGTTCGTCGGTATCGTCGAATAGCTGATACCAATGATCGCGTTGCACATAATAACCGGAGGACAACGAACCATCTTCTTTATAATAACCAGCGTAATCTGTTGCCACGTAATTGCTATACGACTCATTGCCAGCCAATGTTTGAAGAGAGAAAATAAATTCCTTACCATTTTTGCTTGCGGGGCTCCATAGTTCTTGTTGAGAAGGAAAAAGATCAAAATCTCCTAAATTAATGAGTTCTTTCGCCTTATCCATTGCCAGTTTATAGTATTCTTTGGAGTCGAAGCTTTCATATCCGGCTACCTGTTCTTTGTCGAATGTAAGTTTAGCCGGATACGGTATCCGTACCTTGTTGGCATCGTCGTCGAAGTGTGCGGCCGGACCTCCCATTACAGAAATTTTAGTCCCGGCGGCCATAGATGCAGATCCTATTGTACAGTAAACTTTGGCCAGTAATGCTTTAGCGGCTCCTCTGGAAATGTGTCCTTTAATGTATTCGGCATCGTGTGTAGAATACATGGCTCCTTCAGCATACTTAAGTAGCTCGATGATGTGTTCATATACGTCTTTTACAGGCGAACGGGGTATACTAATCGGGGCTCCTTCCGATATGGATGTTTTGTACAAACACAAATCGCCGTAAAACTGGACAAGGTTAAAATACGCCCATGCTTTTAAGAAAGCTAGTTCACCCATGGCATTATCTTTTACTTTCTGAGGAATATCCATCTGATTAATAAGATAGGAGTGATAATTTGCCCGGTGAATTGATTTATAATAATTGGTGTAAAAATTATTGTTTGATCCGTCTTCATAAAAGTTACCTGCACCTAATGATCCGAAGGCCCATGTTGGTCCGCTCTGATAGTCGGTGTCAAAATTAACAACGTTATGATAATTACCCCACTCAAAGGAGTAATGCAATGTGTTGAATGCTCCGGCTACCAATTGGTCGTAACTGCCGTTTTCAACTAAATCCTCGCCTGCAACAAAGGTGTAAGTCTTTTCGTCAAGCAGGCTCGAACACGAACTACTTGCGATCAATGTGAGTGAGATTACTAGATAGTTTACTATATTTCGCTTCATTTTACGTCTGTTTTTTAGAATGAATACTATGATTTAAAAGGATACCTGAAGGCCCAGACTATAAGTGCGTGCGCTTGGATAAGACGACATATCAACACCTCGGCGGGAGGCGTCGCTTCCAAATGTGTTAACATCGGGGTCGTACCAACTGTAGTTGGAGATTGTAAAGAGATTGGTTACACCAAAGGTAAGGTTTACCGACTCTATTTCTTTTAACGGACGCAGAAAACGATAACCAATATTCAGGTTTTTCATACGTAAATAGGATCCATCTTCTATATACCTGTCGGACGACTTCATGCTTCTTGTATATGTATTGTCCGGACGGGGTGCCTTTGCATTTTCTTTATTGTCTTCTGTCCAGCGGTTATCCCATACAGAATGAGGCATATTGTCTCCGCCAGCCAAGTCAAAAGTCTTCATGTTCACATTCAGTATATCATTTCCTTGCGTTCCCTGTAGGAAGAAGCTAAGAGAGAATCTTTTATAGGTAAATGAATTTGTTATACCATACGTGAAATCAGGATTTGTATTCCCGATAATAGCCTTGTCTCTGTTGTCTATTGTACCGTTTCCGTCGTTATCCTTATACTTAACCTGACCGATCATACTTTTTATTTTGGCATCAGATTCATTTTTATACAAAGGATTCGCTCTTATTTCGGCTTCGTTATCAAAGTAACCATCTTCCTGATAGGCGTAAAGGATACCAATAGGCTCACCATTTCTTCTTAAGAATACACTTTCCATTCCCCAGGCAACATCCGAAAACTGATCGGCATCCAGTCCGCCAATCTCATTCCGGTTAAATGCTATATTCGCATCCATCTTCCAGGTAAAATTAGAATTATCAACTATAAAGAAATTTCCGGCAATTTCGAGACCTTTATTGGTTACGTTACCGTAGTTGGTTGCCATATCATTAAAACCAGTTGCTGGAGAGATAAACCTGTACTGCAATAAATCAGTTGTTTTTTTCTGGTACAAGTCTATTACAAAGTTTACGCGGCTTTTGAGAATGGATACGTCGAGACCAGCGTTATACTGATTGGTCGTTTCCCATTTAAGGTTAGGATTAGCCGGACCTCCCCAACGGTCTTCCGCAAAACCACTGTTTAAATTACCATCCATGGGGTATTGCTGGGCTGTCATTCTTGATCGGGTAGCATAGGCATTGATCCCTTGATTACCGGTTTGACCATAGCTTAAACGCAGCTTCAACATGTCGAAAAGATGTAATTGTTTGATGAATTCCTCATCAGATAGACGCCATGCTAATGCTGCAGAAGCAAAGTTTGACCAGCGGTTGCTTGGAGAGAAACGACTTGATCCATCTCTTCGATAAGAGGCAGTTGCCATGTATTTTCCCATTAAAATATAGTTTACACGTCCGAGATAAGACATTAATGCGCTTGATCCCCGACTTGTACTGTTTGTGTTTTGGATAAGAGCAGAACCCATGTCATACTCTTCTGTGATATCATTGGGAAATCCTTTTGCGCTCATATACTTACTTCCCCAGTTTACATTTTCGTAGGTCCATGCCGCTACAGCATCAATGTGGTGTATTTTGTTAAAATCCTGGTTAAACATTAGCATGGATTCTGTAGTTACACTTTCATAATAGTTGTCGGCCTGAACACCATATCCATTAGTCGGAGCAATCCCTGCGTCTACCCATCTGTTATAATATTCGTTTCGTGTATTTATGTTATATCCGTATCCTAAATTTTGTCTGAATTTAAGAAATTTAGTAAAAGTAATTTCTGCAAATGCGGATGTAAATACATTTAATGATCCTACCAGATTCTTTGAAGTACGTGTAGAAAGGTATGGATTCGATAAGCCAGAAGAGTAATCTTCAGAAAAACCGGAATCTTTATCCGGGTCGAATACCGGTCGGGTAGGGTTAAACGATATGGCAGAAGGAATAACACCATACGTTTCACTATTTGTCCGTGCCATTCGGTTTACCGATTTTGTAAAAGTAAGATTGTTCCCGATTTCCAGCCAGTCGCGGAGCTTGCGTGTTATATTTGACCGAACGCTATAACGTTTAAAATAAGAGTTATAGATAACTCCCTGCTGATCCAGCATACCTCCCGAGAACAGATAATGTCCTTTTGCATCTCCTCCGGATATACTTAAATTGTAATCTTGAGAAAAAGCTGACTGATAAATCTGATCTTGCCAGTTGGTACCTCCATTCATATAACCATCCCGAAAGTCCTGCGGACCTGGAAGGTAGGTGCTGTCGCTTACCATCTCAATCCCGGTTGCCGGATCTTTTACTTTAGTATAACTCCATCGTCCCGGAATAGGATAGGGTAGGTTGTTATCTGCAACGTATTCTTTTCCGTCGTATGTATAGCCATTAATGGTTTGTTCGTTACGATATTCTGCATAGGTAGCCGCGTCAAGCACATCGATCATTTTTACAACCTTCGACATCCCAAAATTGGCACTGAAGTCAATTTTTGCTTTTCCTTCCATGCCTCTTTTTGTTGTAATTAAAACAACGCCATTAGCTGCGCGTGATCCATAAATGGCTGTCGCCGAAGCATCTTTCAATACCTCGATGGATGCTATATCTTGTGGATTTATTAAGTTTAGGGGATTGTTCGTTTGCTTGCTTCCATAATCTGAACCAGGGGCTTCTCCTGCCCCAAAAGGAACTCCGTCAACAACATAAAGTGGTTCTGTGCTGGTGGTGAATGAGTTCGCTCCACGGATCTGAATGTTTACCCCGGCTCCGGGAGCTCCGTCTGCCTGACTTACCTGTACACCAGCCATTTTTCCCTGAAGTCCCTGATTGATGCCAGTTGGATTGGTTTTTAATAGTTCTTCACTTCTTATTGAAGAAACAGATCCTGTAAGGTCTCGTTTCTTTACACTACCATATCCGATTGCAACTACCTCGTCCAGATTAACACTGGTATCGGAAAGTGTTACATTAATTTTTACCCTATTGCGGACACTTTCTTCCCGGGTTTCGTACCCAATGAAAGAAAATTGTAATACTGCATTGGATGCGGCTGTAATAGAATAATTCCCGTCAATGTCGGTAATTACTCCATTTGAGGTTCCCTTTACTAATACATTGGCCCCGATAATGGGTACACCTGCATTATCAACTACCGTACCGGTAATTCTTTTACCTTGCGCGGAACTGCTGTTCTGAGCCATCAGCGCATTAATCTGAATACAGAATAATGCAGCAAATAAAAGCATCGCAGCCTTGTGAATTTTTGAATAGGTCCTTTTCATGAAGTTTTTCTTTAAGACTAAGATTGATTACTATATAATTAAAAAATAATGTTCGATATGATTTAAAAAGTCCGTTAATCTATTTTAAACTAATATGTTTTATAAATTTAACATATATGATTTTTTGCTGTATAAGGTTCATGTTGTAAATTAATAAAAAGTAAGATGAAAATAAAAGTCAATAATACAGCCCTGGATATAAATTCAAATAGGTGATTTTTTTATTTTATTTATATATTGATCTGATTGTTAGATTTATACGTTTGATGAAAATTAATAAATGATGCTTGTTTATGTAATTCTATTAGCACGATGTATATTTAGAAGACACATTCTTTTTTGCGCTTACTTACTAAGAGCTAATTTTTCTTGTTATGTTTTTATTAAAAAACAAATCTTTATTAATGTTATTTTATGGTGGCTGTAAGGAATTTGGTATTGTCGAATATTAGAGTTTAAACAGGTTGGCGTTGTTTAAGATTAAGGCATAACCGTATATTGTAAGTCATTTTTAGTGGAACAACCGTTCGCTGCATTGTACGTGCATACGCTAAACTTGTATGTACCTGCTTTGAGGTTTTCTTTTTCTGTATATGTAGTTTTACAATATTGATATAAATTGTACTGGTAGTTGGCTATCAATGAATCATTTCTGAAGACAAGAAACCCAACAATATGTTGTAGGTCGGCCGGAGGATCCCAACTCAACTCTGTTTTACCTGATTTATTTTTACTAATTCTGAGATTCTCTGCCGGAGCTGGCTCTGGCAGAAGCGGCAAATTTCCTGTTGCAATATAATAACTATAGGCTTCATCAAAATATTTATTCACCTGATAAGGACTGTAATAGTAACTGTATGTAAAAGAAATATTGTTGCTCACAAAAGGTTGGGTTATTTGAAGTTGTTTTATAAAACGATCTAATGTAGCTGATGTCCAAAACCGTTGATCGAAATTTTCGGAATTGGACCAAAATACTAATCCTGGTTTGCTTTTAACAGCTTCAGCCAATTCCCTGAACCATTCGCCAGCGTTGTTTAGTGTCAATCCTCCGGCGCCTATACAATCTTGTGGACAAAATATATCCCCTTTTTTGAAGTGTATGGAAGAAAATATTTTTTCCCACATTGCACGATAAGCCGTAGCGTTGTGACCCACTTTGTAGTTCATAAATGGAGATAACATACGCGGCATTTCAGGTGTTAACTGATTCAGATAGTCTATGTTAGTGTTTAATGCCTTTATAAGAATTTGTTGCCTGTCGTCGGTCGTGTAATTAAGATTGTCTATTTCCCAGTCCCAATACCAACCGTACATGGTATCCGAATAACGATTTTTATATTTCACTATCAATTCCTTTGCAATTTTATTTCCATGTTCCATTTGAGCATATAGCCAGTCTTCCGAACCAACCTTCCACCACGACCACCACTTTTCGTTCGAATTTAGCCCAATAAATACTTTAAAACCAAACTTTTTAGCATTTCTCAAACAATTTTCAACCAAATCATTATCGCTGTATGTGTTTGAAGCATACTTGCTTGGGTAAATAGACTTTGTTACATTGTTTTTGTCTGTAAACACGGTTGGTGTCAGAATGAGATAATGCATACCGAGCTTTTTTAGGTTGGCTAATTCAAGTTCCCAACGCCCATCTCCCCAATCCGAAATCAGATAGTATGGCAAAAATGTGCCGTCAATGAAAGGCTTTTTTGATGCAACAGTAGTTGTTGCATCATTAGCCAGACTATCAGTATTGTCGTTCACCTGATGCGAGCAGGAGAATAATAATACAAAAATTATGAAGAGATCTAACACTATATATTTATCATTCCTTTTCATCCATATTTGATATTACTTATTTTATGGGGGTGATTTTTATGAATTTTACGCCGTGATAGGGAATCTCGGCAGATATTTTACTATCAATCGTCCCCATATCCTGTTGCCTCCAAAGGTCTCTAACTTTGTATTTACCACTTAAACCGATCTCCTTCAAATTCAGAGAAAACTTATACATAGTTTCCTGAACCTTATTGCTCTCGCTCTGATCCCAAAGAATATAATACGGATTCACATTGAATATTCCAATAGCATAGGATCCATCATATAGTTTCTTATACCAGATCTGACCATTTGGCACGTTTATCTTTTGAGCTGGAGCAACTATTGGATCTTGATCAATGGCTATTACCTCGTTGTTGGTAAGCAAATTCAATGTGAAATCGTCCATTTGATTCATGTCGCAGCCAATGAGTAATGGAGAGGATAATATACACCAAAGACTAATATGCGAATATTGTTCGTCGGGAGTCAAATAGGAATCATGTACCCTTGATCCCCAGCCTAAGCCAAGTTTGCCAACAACCAACATATCCGGATCATTGTAATTTCCTGGTTTTGAAGCCGATGTACATACATCCTGAAAGAATCCAATACTTCGCACAACATTCCATTCGTCTGTTATGTCGCGGGTAGTCCTCCATTGATTTCCTCCGGCTTCGGCTCCCCAAACCCAAACTCTAGGGGCTCCAAAACCTACGCAATATACGATGTCTCTATTTACTTTATCAAGCGCTTTTCTCATTACAACATATGGTTCCTTAATAAGCTGTTCTGTAGGATTAGGAGCAACTTCATTGTAATAACAATAATCGTACTTTAAATAATCTACACCCCAGTTTGCCCATGTTTTTGCATCAGTTTCTTCGGATTGATAACTACCAAGGTACCCTCCACATGTTCTTGGTCCAGGCGAAGAATATATTCCGAATTTCAATCCTAAGGAATGGATATAATCTGTAAGCCTTGTAATGTCGGGAAATTTATTGTTCGTCAGTAGTTCGCCTGATACAGTTCTGTCTTTTGCTTCCCAACCATCATCAATGTTAATGTATGTCCAACCATGGTTGATTAATTTTTCACTCATGTAGGTTGCCGCATCTTCTACTTTGCTCTGATCTACACTAGGTCCCCAACAATTCCAACTATTCCATCCCATTGGAGGAGTAAGAGCAATTGTATCGCCAATTTTTATTTTTATTGTTTCAGTTGTCTCTCCTATTTCATTTTTTGCAGTCAGAGTAACATTGTATTCTCCTTTTTTATTTACAATTCCAGTAATTTGGCCTGTCGTAGTGTCAAGATTTAGTCCTTCAGGTAAATCTTTGACTGAAAAATACATAGGACGTTTACCAGTCGCGATGATTTTCATCAGAAAAGGGTTTTCCGGGCGGGCACCGATTACTAATGGATTGTTTATTTTGGGAAATTCTGATAGGGTTGGGGTAAGAATATACTTCTCTTTATTAATGGGAGAGGGCATAATGGGTTCCGGAATAATATTTCCTTCGGTTTCAAACTTTGCTTCCAGCCAGTCGGCATGATCGTACATGATGCCGTCTCCTCCTTCTTTTACAAGTAGCGCCAGTTTTTTTACACCTTTCAGTTTAATGTTAAACGGTTTTGCTGGTACTCCTTTTTTTATAATCCCGCTAGTCCACACTTGTTTCTGATCAGCAAGTATACAAAATTCAAGATTGCCTGAAAAATCATTTCGGTCGTCGGCTCCAGCCAATCCTGAGAAGGAGATGGCTTTTTCGTTGAGGTTTAATAAAATACGACTAATGGAGTGTGTCCCGATGCCTTTCTTGTATTGGATGCCATTTACTTCCAGCGGAGTTCCTAATACAGACTTGTTAATTTGCGCACTTCCCCAATCCTGAAGAATGTGTTTGGTGTCAATTTCATTTAACCAGATTGTTTTAGAAAACAAACTAATTGGCAGAAGGAAAAAGACAATGAAAATAATATTTCTCTTCATAGTAGTACATATTTGATAGAATATAAAAAAAATGGGTCTTGCACTGAAGAGTTTTGGTGCAAGACCCGAGACCTAAGGTTAGCGGTCTATTAATAATTATCGTTTTGTGTTAATGATCCTCCCACATAATCAATTTCATTTTGAGGAATAGGATACGGATATGTATTTTCGGTGATATTACCCCCTTGACCAGTGTATTTTCCTTCGGCAGTCTGGGAATATGCTTTCATTTTTGAAACAAAAGTTCCCCACCGTAACAAATCATACAAACGAAGTCCTTCGCTGCCAAGTTCAACACGGCGTTCATGACGTACAGCAGCTCTAAGATCATCGGTGATTTTTACTTTGTAATTTGCCTCAAACTCGGTCTCCGTTATATTCTTTGCCAGATTATATTTTCTGTACTTTGCATACGAATCTTTTGGAGAAGTTGTAATGAATGCTCTGTGCCGGATTTTATTCAGGATATCTACTACGGTTTGTTTGTCGCCATTCGTTTCAACTAAACATTCTGCGTACATTAATAAAACATCGGCATACCGTATATGATAGAACGTCCAGTCTGTGTTCATCAAGTCATTAAGAGGTCTTCTTGAATAATCAATATACATTTTACGACTGTGTAATTTTGTGTAATTATCGTATCCTGAATAATCATGAGTTTCGTCTGTTCCGTCTGTTTTTACAAAAATATCGCCTGAAGCCAGAATAGTATGTACTAAGCGAGGATCGTTAACTTCATACTCTTTAACCAGATCATTGCTGGGACAATGACCTCCCCAGCCACCTGTTGCACCACGACCAACGTTCATTTGCGGGCAAACGCTTCCGGAAGTATAGTTAGGAATGTATGATCTTAATGTAATAAATACAGACTCTTTAGATGTATACCCTTTTGTCGCACTGTTAAACAAATCTTCATAATTATCGACAAGATCGTAACATCCTGATTCGACAACAGTTTTTAAATCTGCTTTTGCCGCGTCGTAATTGCCGTAGAACATATTTACCCTGGCACGAAATGCCATAGCAGCCTCTTTTGTAATTCTGCCAATCTCAGATTCTGGTAAATTCTTTGTGCTAGGTAAATTTGTTTCTGCGATGGCCGTGTTGAGATCGGCTAAAATGAAGTTCATTACTTCCTCCTTAGTCGCTTTTACAATAGAGCTTTTATCTATTACGTTCAACGGTTTGTCGATTATAGGAATGTTTACAAAAATAGTAGCCAAGTCGTAGTAATAAAACGCTCTCATAAAATGACCTTCTGCAATCCAACGTAATTTAGTTTCAGTTGGCACCAGGCTTCCTCCGGATTGAATCAATTCTTTTTCGGGAGTTACTTGTTGTAAAAGGACATTACAAGCCGAAATAGCTTCGTTGTAGCGATGAGTCCATAGATCAGACAGTAATGTGTTTGTAGCTAATGGATTTCCTCTTCCTACTTCAGTTATTGTGCTCCTGTCTCCTGCATCAGAACCTCCTTTAGAGGCGTCGTCGGTCACTTGATCACCAATATCAAACTTCATTGTCTGATAGCTCCAGTGGTTGGTAATTGGCTGATAACAATTTACTAATAGTTTTAGACCGGCGTCTTCTGTTTTCATGTAGGTATCTTCATCCAGTGCACCAAGAGGTTGTCTGTCCAGAAAACTATCAGTACAGCTTGTAATTAATATACCTAGACTTAGGAATGATAAACATACTTTACCAAACATATATATAGATTTCATAATAACTTATTTTTAAGATTATAGTTTCATACTAATACCGAACATACATGTTCTTGCCTGTGGATAGAATCCCATATCGATTCCCATGTATTGAGGACTATCATTGCCAATTTCTGGATCAAGCCCGGAATAACCGGTAATAGTAAACAAATTCTGTGCAGCTACAAAGACACGAAGATTGTTTATGGTCAGCTTCTTTGTTATTGAAGAGGGAATTGTATATCCAAGTTGAATGTTTTTTAGACGGACATAAGAGCCATCTTCAACAAACCAATCAGACATTTCAAGATTCATTCTGCTATTTGCATCGATTCCGAAATTTTTATTTGTACTACCTTCTCCATTCCAAAATGTTGTCGTGATATCTTTAGGCGCATTATACCAGCCAGTTCCTGAATAGATATCATATTTCAAAATATTTAAAATATCATTTCCGACAGAACCCTGGAAAAATGCTGAAAAATCAAATCCTTTGTATTCGGCACCAAATGTTATCCCAAATGTAAAGTCTGGATGAGGATTTCCAATCATAGATCTATCTTCATCATCTAATTTTCCATCGCTGTTCAGATCCTGAAATTTTAAATCTCCGGCTTTAGCTGAAGGCATGACTGCTTTTCCGTTATTTATATAATTTTCCACCTCTGATTGAGTCTGGAAAACTCCATCCGTTTTAAAACCATAGAAATAACCAATTGGCATTCCTGGTTCAATCATTGTATACGTCTGGTTTCCAAGATGAACGCCTGTTCCCGGTATATTTGTTCCGCCTCCAAGACTTAACACTTTATTTCTGTAGGTCGAAATATTACCGCTGACATTGTATTTAAAATCTTTTCCAATGGAACTGTCGTATCCTAAAGTCACTTCAAATCCTTTGTTGCTTACGCTTCCGGCATTCATCCACGGAGTGTTTGGTAACCCAATAGAGGAGGGTACAGGAACCTGGACTAACATATCGGAAGTCTTACGGTCAAAATAGTCGAGAGTTACTTTAAGCGAACTATTTAGAAATGCTAAATCAAGACCAAAATCTACTTGACGCGTAGTTTCCCATTTCAAATCAGGATTACCTACTTGAGCACGACCACCTCCTAATACGGTATTGTATGGATTTCCAAATAGATAATAACTTCCATTACCATAGGTGTTTAAATATGCTCCGCTGGTATTTGAAAGGTTTTGATTTCCAATCTCACCCCAGGCAGCTCTGAATTTCCCTTGTGAAAATATACCTGTTGATTTTATGAATTCTTCTTCTGCAAAATTCCAGCCTCCGGAAACAGAAGGGAATACGCCCCATTTGTTACCCTCTGCAAATGCAGAAGATCCATCCCAACGGATATTTCCTGTTAGCATATACTTATCTGCATATGAATAAAACAAACGGCCAAAATAAGAATTAAGACTTTGGAAAGAAATTGATCCACCTGCACCAGGGTTCAGTGTTCCAGCGTCAATAATTCGTTGATTTTCATCGTTGTTTACCATTCCTTGTTTTGATGCTGATATATATTCATATCTGTTTTTTTCTGCGGATGTACCAACCATTGCATTTAGAGAATGCTTGTCGAACTTTTGATTGTAAGTAAAGTAATTGTCAAATACCCAGTAATCTGTATTATATGATGTTCTGGAAACTGTTGCATAGGTCGAATATTCGTCGCCATCCAAATAATACTTAGGTGTAAATCCTGCACTTAAACCGCGTGACAAGTCGATAGCCATAGACGATTTGAATGTAAGAAAGGGAAATAACTTTATTTCACCTACTACATTACTTTTAATAGCTGTTCCACTCCACTTGCTTTGAGCCATGCGATCTACCTGAGCTACAGCATTTGATTTGTTTGAATAAATAACACCTGTGTACCTTGACCATGGATTAGTAGGTTCGTAACCACCCATAATTCGGGCGTTTAAAAAGTCAGGAATGTCCACCAGATTATTTCTGTAAACGGGGGTAATTGGGTCGGCGGTTACCGTATTGAATACGGTTGCTGTATAGGCATCGTTTTCCTGAATATTTCTTCTGGATTCGGATATTAAACCTATATTAGATGAAAGGGTAAGCCAATTGGTAACCTGAGAATCCAGATTGATTCTACCTGATAACCGTTCGTAGTCTGATCCTTTAAGAATACCCAAATGATGCATGTATCCAAAACTTGAACGATATCTTAACTTTGATGTTCCTCCGGAAAAAGCTAGATTATAGGTTTGCATAGTTGCTTCACTGAAGCTTCGAGTTGTTTCATCCCACCAGTTTGTGCCTTCTCTGCCTCCATTTTTACTGAGGAATGAAAGAATTTGTTCTCTTTTTTCTGTAGTTGCAAAATCATCCATTAAGTCTTTTCCTGCTGCTGTATATGCGCGGTTTTTGTATTCCATAAAACCTTCAGCATCAAGCATGTCATATCTCTTGGGTGAACTCTGCATTCCAATACTCATGTCAAATTCAATGTTACTTTTGTATGTGTCACCACTTGCACCGCGTTTTGTAGAAATAAGGATTACACCGTTGGAAGCTCTGGCTCCATAAATTGCTTGAGCAGAAGCATCTTTTAGTACTTCCATACTTTCAATATCTCGTACATTCAACCAGCCTATATCACTCTGCGGAAGTCCATCAACAACATATAATGGATTATTATCATTAATTGTTCCTACACCACGAATACGAACTGTACCCATCGATCCCGGACTTCCAGACGTTGATGTGATTGATACACCTGCTACTTTACCTTGCAATGCATCGGATGCACTTCTAAGAGGTAGATTTGCAATGTCGTCTCCCTTTAATTGAGAAACAGCACCGGTTAAATCACGTTTTTTGAAAGAACCATATCCCACAACGACTACTTCGTCAAGTTTCTGTGTATCTTCCTGCAAGATTACTTTGCTTGCTTTGGATGCATTTACTTCTTGAGATAAATACCCAATGTAAGAGAATAAGAGTGCAGAATTATCAGGAACATTCTCAATAGTAAAAGTTCCATTGGAATCTGTTATAGATCCGATTGTAGTTCCTTTAACTACAACATTTACTCCAATAAGTGCTTCTCCTTGATTATCTACGACTTTTCCTGTAATACGTTTACCTTGTTGTGGAATTTTGGTCTCGTCAATTTGTTTGTTAGTTAAAACAACATGGTTATTAACGATTTTATAGGTAATGTTGGTGTCTTTGAAGACCTTATTAAGTACACTTTCAATCGAACTCGCCTTGGTTTTTATATCGATTGTTTTGTTTAAATCAACCTGATCACTGTTATAGAAGAATTTAAAATTACTTTGTTTCTCTATTGCACTAAACGCCTCAGAAATGGTTCCTTTTGAGATTTCAAGTGTAATTGTTTGTTCTTTAGAATCTTCAACAGCTTTAAGTTGGAGTGAAGTCAAACATAAACATATAAATATTAAACTTTTCAGAATATGAGATTTAAGATACAAATAACTCATTTCTTTTTTTTTCATAAGATTATTTACCATAATACTGAATTTTAAGGTTAAATGATAGGAAGTCAGAATGACACTGTCTTGAATAGACTTTGTATAGTGTAGTAGAATAAGGTTTTTTGAGTTTAATTCATAGGCAATATTCTATTTAGTTGATAATTACGCTGTCTTTTACTATTTTATAATTTATATCTGTATTTGTTTGAATTACTTTCAAAATATCATCCAGACTTTCATTTTTTTGAAAGCTACCACTAAAACGAAGTTTCTTAATCTTTTGGTTTCTATATATGAAAGTAACATTATATCTTTTCTCCAGCTGTTTCGTAATATCAATCAGCCGTACCATATTAAAAGAGAAATCGGATATTATCCATTCAGCCTTACTTGGACCAGAATACGGGTACTTCTCTATTCTGTTCCGGTCTTTATAGTAGACTGCGACTTCATTGGGTTTCAATAATATTTTTTGCCCTGATACGGTTGGAGTTACTTTAACATTTCCTGTGTATAAAGTTGTAGTTACCTTTATATCTTTTTTGTATGCTTGTATATTAAAAGTTGTACCTAAGGCTGTTACGTCAACTCCTCCTGTATTAACAATAAAGGGTAACTTTATATTTTTGGCTACTTCAAAATAAGCTTCCCCGTTAAGTATTACATTTCGATTCTTAATGCCATAATCATGACCATATTCAATCGTTGTTCCCCCATTTAACCAGATCCTTGTACCATCAGGGAGTTCTAAAAATGATTTATCATTATTTTCAGTAATTACTTTAGAAAAATTAGCAATACTGTTTTTTGTATCATTGCTCAAATAAGAAAATGTAGTAGTTAATACCACTCCAAGCAAAATCGCGGCTGCATATTTAAAGAAAGCCAAAGATAACTGACGTTTTCTCCGGCTGAGAATAACAGGAATTCGCTGCTTATTTATGGAAGCTTCCAACCGATTCCATTCAGTTTGGAGATTAACTTCCTCTTCAAAGCTTTCTTTAATAATGTTTTTTAAACTTTCTTTCATTGTACACTATACAGTCTTTCTAACTACAATAAACAGACACATTATGACTCTGTACTACTTACGTTCGAAGGGAATTATTTTAAAAAAATGGTAATCCTATGATAAGTGCCATGTAATCGTGAAGCCATGTCCTAATAATTTTTAATGCTCTATATATTTGCGTTTCTACAGTTCTAACTGATATGTCTAATTTGTCTGCGATTTCTTGATTTTTAAGTCCATCATTACGGCTAAGCGTAAATATTATTTTACATTTATCAGGTAGGCTATTGATTGCTTTTAGGGTGATTTGTTCTAATTCGTTGATTTCCAAATTGGATTCAGGGGAGTTGAAGTTGCTTTCCCCATAGATATTGTTGGACTCCTTTTCAACCTCTGGATCGGATAAACTGTTTATAGTTTTTTTTGAACGAATATGATTCAACGATTCGTTTTGAATTGCTTTTAATAAATAAGCGTATACCGATATATTAATGTCTATTTCTAATCTCCTTTCCCAAAATCTCAAATATACGTTTTGAATTAGATCCTTTGCATCATCTGGATCTGAAATAAATTTACGACAATGAAAATATAATTGATGATATGTATCCATAAATAACCGGTTGAAGGCTTCTATGTTTCCATTTTTAATCAGTTCTATTATATTCTCGTCTTGACACATATCCAGATCTCTTTAGATTAGTATAACCAAAATGAAATGGCAAATTTTACCTTTTAATAACTGGTTCTATTTAAAACTAAAACACTTGTTTCTAATTAAAATACTCAAAAGGTGTAAGTAAAATTAAATAAAGACACGTACAATCTAATTTAAAACAATTAGACCGTACGTATCAATTATTATTTGCTTGTATATTTTGATTCTATAAAATTTCGTCCGAAACTTCATTGAAATACTTCAGGCACTTTTTAATATCAGGTACAGAGTTCTCCCAGTTGTATTCATATTCAACGACGAATACTCCTTTGAAATTTTGTCTTTTCAATTCTTGAAGCATCCCTTTTACATCCAGAACTCCAGTCCCCCAAATTACATCGTCTTGCCATTTAACATCTTCTTTTTTAGCTGCTATATCTTTAAAGTGAAGAGAGATTATTCTTCCTTC
>Ga0074193_1002319_pt1 | contig 17636 bp, 13 predicted proteins | sample EPASupsiteHSE605_FD_64523 | JGI IMG/M metagenome (GOLD analysis project Ga0074193, IMG submission 64523) | Bioremediated contaminated groundwater from EPA Superfund site, New Mexico - Sample HSE6-05 | ecosystem: Environmental > Aquatic > Deep subsurface > Groundwater > Contaminated ... | reverse complement strand
TGTGTCTGAGTTTGAGATAGTCTATTCCAAATGCGATTGCAATATATAGCACTTCCCATATTTGAATTGTCATCGTCAGCCAGCAGTCAAATACGGGCTTGTCGCTTAAAAAGTCAAAGGAGGTTCCGATGTCGCGCCTGCCGATGTCAAAAGCGTTTTCCACCAGCGGAATAATTGAGCCGAGCGCCGCCGATGAGTATCCGAAGCCCATCGCCGTAGTAAAGGGGTCCTCCGACGCAAACGTGTATCGGATACGGAGATAATCGACGCGGAGCTTCCTCCTGAAGCGGCCTAAAGCCCTTAAAACAATTTTTATAAGGCTTTCGAGTTCTTTCCTGTCGGAAGGCAATCTGAACTTTTGCTTTTTCTCTTTTTCGTCTTTAGTTTTGCGGGTTCTTTTTGGGATTTTCGGTTCGGAGCGCTTTTTCGCCTTCGGAAAGAGGCGGATGTTGAAAAATCCGACTCTAATACCGAGTATCAGGCGCTCACCGCTGTATCCCCCGTCGACCCCGACGGGAATTAGCAGCAGAACGGTCAATACCAAAAGCACGATAAGCAGCACTTTCAAAGGCTTTCCTTCTTTCCGTCCGCCGTCTCAGTTCATAATTTTAAGCTGTTCGTTTTCATCGGATTTAAGGGATTCTATCACCTGCGACAGCTTTGCTATACCGTCGTCGCTAGACATATCGGGCAGCTTCGGAAGCTCGCCTATGCCAGTTATGCCCATCGTGCGCAAAAACAGCTCACTCGTTTTATAAATCGAAGGTCTGCCCGCAACCTCAAGCTTTCCGCAGGCTTCGATTAGCCCCCGTTCAAGAAGTATACCCATTGTGTAGGAGCTGTCAACGCCCCTGACCTGATCGACATAGGCCCGCGTTACGGGCTGAAAGTATGCGCAAATCGCAAGCACCTCCAGAGCGGGCTGGCTCAGTCTGGGCGGCTTTCTGCGCTCCAGCGCATGTGTGATGCTCTGAGCGTATTCGGGCGCCGAGCACAGCTGCAGAGCTTCCTCCATGCGTACAAGGCGTATGCCCCGCTGCTGGAAGCCGTATTCGTCGGAAAGCTCTTTAGCAGCCTTGAGTATCTCATTCTTCTCTATTCCGAGAACGAGTGCGATACGTTCCGCAGCAACCGGTTCTCCGGACGCGAACAGGATCGCCTCGATTGTTGATTTAAGTTCACGATCATCCATCTGTTAAATTCTTTCCTAATCGGAGACAAGCTCCGGTATTTCGTCCGGTATGCCGCCGCTTAAAGCGACTGTCAGTTCACCTTCGCATTCTTTAATTTCGAGACTGCCCATGCTGCAAAGCTCAAGTACGGAGATAAAGGTTGCGATGACCTCCGAGCGGGTCCGGCTCATAAGGTAAAGCTCCTTAAGCGTATGCACTTTGCCGCTCTGCAGAAGGGAGATAAGCTGCAGGCATTTTTCGCGCACACCGAAGATGATGTGCTTCGGAACGAGTATGCCGTTTTTCTCAGCTGAGCGGCTCAGGTCGCCGCGTGATATGACGGACAGAAGCGCAAGCAGAAGCTCCTGCGGCTCATGGCTGTATCTGTAGCTCTTATCTCCGATTGCCTTGAGCGGCTCCGGAACCTTTGAGAAAAGAAGCGTCCCCTGTTCGGCTGCCGCCAAAAGCTCCGGCGTGACGGCTTTAATGCTTGTATAGGCTTCCTTGCATTTGAGCTGTTCGAGCGAGCTCATAAGCTCCTCAATCTCGGAAACCTCCTCCTCGCCGACAAGCAGGGTTTTCGTCTTCAGGTAAACAAGGTACGAAGCCATCTGCACGAATTCGCTTGCGACGTCGAGATCGGTCTCCTGCATTTTAGCGATGTACTCAATGTACTGCTCGAGTATCACCGAAATCTTCAGATCGCGTATCTCTATTTTGTTTTTTGAAAGAAGCATCAGAATCAAATTCAAAGGGCCCGAGAAATCCTGCATCTCATCCCTGTTTCTGACGACCCCTTCCAAGTGAAAGGTCGGATTTTCCATATTGTTCCTGACTGCGCAGAAAGCGCAACGGATTTGATGTTATGGTCAGACCGTCAAGGAAGCCGACCATTGCGCAATGACAAACAGCTTGTCAAAGACCCAGCCGACGCCGGTCGTGAGAAAAGACGTCAGCACTCCTGTTACGACGATTATCAGAAGCAGTATCATTCCGTAACGCTCATAACGCATGAGCTTATAGTATTCTCTTTCGGGCAGCAGGGAAAAAAGCACCTTCGAGCCGTCCAGCGGCGGAATCGGGATAATATTGAAAACCGCGAGTGCGCAGCTCAGGTATGCGGCAGTCAGAAGCATTTTCAGCAGAATTTCGCCGAAATTCCCGGCAGTTGACAAAGAAACATAGAAAAGTCCGTAAATGAAAAGAAAAACAACAGAAAGAAATATGTTTGAAACAGGACCTGCAAGAGCTGTTATCGCCATACCAGACTTGGGGTTTTTGAAGTTGTTCATGTTGACGGGCACGGGCTTTGCCCAGCCAAATTTGAACACTATCATCATCAGTAGTCCCATGATGTCTATGTGCTTAATCGGGTTAAGGGTCAGCCTCCCCGCATCCTTTGCGGTGTTGTCTCCCAGCCTGTATGCAACCAGACCGTGACAGAGCTCATGGAAGGTTATGCATAAAAGAGCGGGAATTACGGATATCAATATGTCCGTCAGCGCAGACCAGTCGAGACCCGCCCCAATTGTTTTAAAGGTGTCTATCATGTTTCCTCCATAACACACGAAAAATACCAGCGCGCGTTATTAAGTTATTATACCAATTCCCAAAGAAAAAAACAAGTACGGGGCAGAACAATCCTCAGCGCGCAGCCGATACGCCGCTACAGTCGTTCCGTCCCGTTCAATCATTTTACAAACCTCAGTATATCACTCATCAGTTCCTGACTCCCCGTTCCCTTTTCAGCCGAAAACATAATGATTCTGACTTCGTCGGGGAGTTCAAGCGTCTCGCGTATGAGCTCAGAATTAGGCTCCATTTCGCTCTTTTTCAGCTTGTCGCACTTATTCGCGAGAACTACAAACGGACAACCCGAGGAAATAAACCAGCCCGCCATCGTAACGTCGTCAGCCGTCGGCTTATGGCGCGCGTCAACTATCATAACTCCGAGGCTTATTAGCTCGCTGCGGGAGAAAAACTCCTCCATCAGCTTGCTCCAGCGCTCTTTTTCCGTCTTTGACACCTTCGCAAAACCGTAGCCCGGAAGATCGACAAAATAGGCTCTTTTATCAATAAGAAAGTAGTTGACATGCACGGTTTTGCCGGGAGAGGAGCCGACGCGGGCAAAATTCTTTCTGTTCAGAAGCCTGTTTATTACAGACGACTTCCCGACATTCGATTTGCCCGCGAAAACTATCGTCGGCTGGCTGCCCGAAATAAAGTCCTTGGGGCTTGCCGCAGATTTGATGAATTCGGTGTTGTTAAGGTTCATTTGTGGCTCCTACTGTCTTAAACTTGACGAGCAGACCGGCTTTGATGTGTCGATGAAAGGCACCTCGATATCCTGCTGAGCTGCGTCGTTTTTGACAGTGATTTCTATTTTGCGGTTCAGCGCAACGTCGAGAACCTTGTCAACGTGATCCGTGACGACAAAGTTGAGCGCGGCGCGTACGGTCTGATCAATCTCCTCGAGGTCTTTTTCATTTTCGGCAGGGATTATCACCGTGTTGACTCCCGAGCGGAGAGCGGCCATTGTTTTTTCGCGCAGACCGCCAATCGGCATTACTCTGCCTCGCAGGGAAATTTCGCCGGTCATGGCAACGTCGCGGCGGACGGGTATGCCCGTAAGCGCGGAAATTACAGCGATGCATATAGTAATGCCAGCGGAAGGACCGTCCTTCGGTATCGCGCCTTCGGGAAAGTGGATGTGGATATCCTTTGTCTTGTAGAAGTCGTGCTGAATACCCAGAACATCGGCGCGGCTGCGGATATAGGAGACCGCGGCTTTTGCCGATTCTTTCATAACGTCCCCGAGGTTTCCTGTCAGCTCAAGATTGCCCGTACCGTCCAGCACAGCCGCCTCTACGTCTAGCACGGCGCCGCCCGCGCTGGTCCACGCAAGCCCGCGCACCAGACCGATTTCATCCGCAGGAGCAAGTACATCGGGCTTGAATTTCACGGGACCCAAAAGGTCCTCCAGCATTCCGGCTTTGAGCTTCAACGCCCTGCATTCGCCGGAGGCTATCATTTTTGCGGTCTTGCGGCAGACGGACGCGATTTCGCGCTCGAGGCTGCGAACACCGGATTCTTTTGTATACAGCGCAATGAGTTCCCTTATCGCGTCGTCGCTGAGCTTGAGCTGGTTTGCTGTAAGCCCGTGCTTTTTGCGCTGCTTCGGAATGAGATGCCGCTTTGCGATTTCGAGCTTTTCTTCGTCGGTGTAGCTTGAAAGCTCAATGACTTCCATTCGGTCGAGCAGAGCCCTCGGTATTGACTCGGTAGTGTTCGCTGTTGTTATAAACAGGGTGTTTGAAAGGTCGAAAGGTATCTCGATGAAGTGATCGCGGAAGCTGTGGTTCTGCTCAAAATCGAGCGCTTCGAGAAGCGCCGCCGCGGGATCTCCGCGGTAGTCGCTCGAAAGCTTATCAATCTCGTCAAGGAGCAGCAGCGGATTTGAGCTTTTTGCCTGTTCAAGTCCCGCAATTATCCTTCCGGGCATCGCGCCGACATAGGTCTTGCGGTGTCCGCGTATCTCTGCTTCGTCATGTATTCCGCCAAGAGATATACGGGCAAATTTCCTGTTTGTCGCCCTTGCTATGCTCATGGCGACGCTTGTTTTGCCGGTTCCCGGAGGTCCGACAAAGCATAAAACGGTGCCCTTGAGTTCAGGCGAAAGCTGTTTTACGGCAAGGTATTCGATTATGCGCTTTTTGACCTTGTCAAGACCGAAATGGTCGTCGTCAAGTATCTTCTGCGCCTTAACAATGTCAATCGATTCCTTTGTGCGCGAATTCCACGGAAGCTCCAGACAGGTATCAAGGTAGTTACGCAAAACCGCGCTTTCCGATGAGCCCAGAGGCTGCTTTGAAAGGCGCGAGACCTCCTTGAGCAGCTTTTCCGTGACCTCCTCCGAGAGCTTCAGCGAATATATCTTTTTGCGATATTCCTGCAGATCCTCGTAGGTTTCGTCAAATTCTCCAAGTTCGGCCTGAATGAGCTTGAGCTGTTCGCGAAGGAAAAAATCCTTCTGCGACTTGGACATTTGTTCATGGGTGCGTTCATTCAGATCCTGCTCAATAGAAAGCACCGCTATTTCTCTTGCTAGAAAACGGTTAAGCAGCGAAACTCGTTGCAGTGGGTGAAGCTCCTCAAGCAGAGCCTGCTTCTTTTCCGGCTTCATATATATGTTCTGCGCAATGAAATCCGCAACATAACCCGGCTTGTCGGAATCCGCGATTTTAGACAGCAGTTCGGGAGGCAGCGTACCAAAAAGGTGCGAATATTCGTCGAAAAGGCTCAGGCATTGTCTTATCACGGCTTCCGCCTTGGCTGAAGAATATTTATTGTCGCTGTCTTCGACGACTGTAACCTCAGCGTGATAGAATTCGTCCCTCTCCTCAAAATGCGTCATTCTGGCTCTCTTGAAGCCTTCGACAAGAACTCTGACGCCTTCAGTTCCGGGAATGCGGAGAAGCTGCTTGACCCTGCAGATCGTGCCTATGGTATAGAGGTCCGATTCGCTCGGTACATCCTTTGAAATGTCGCGCTGTGCTACTACAAAAATCATGCGGTTCGCTTCAAGTGCAGAGTTTAGTGCCGCCACAGATTTCGGGCGGATAACATCGAAATTTATCAGCATACCGGGAAAAACGGAAAGCCCGCGCATAGGCAGCAAGGGGTACCCGGTGTCGTTGACGGAATATAAATTGTCCTTCATGTTTTCCTCCTTTCGAGGGTGCTGAAAAAGCCGCACGGAATGCGGCTTTTTCATATAAGCCGAAGCATCCGGCTGCTTAATTGCTTTGCTTTCTGTCAACTCTGAGACGAGGCTTTTTTCCTGATGACAATCGGAGAAATACCGTTTATCACGCAGTCCGCCGTCACAATGACCTGGCTGATCGTCGCATCTGAAGGAACCTCGAACATGATGTCCGTCATAATACCTTCCATAACGCTGCGGAGGCCGCGTGCGCCGATTTCCATCTTGAGGGCCTTGTCTGCTATGGCCTCCAGCGCGGCGTCTTCAAAAACGAGCTCGACATCGTCGAAGTTCAACAGGGCTTTATACTGGCGCGTCAAAGCGTTTTTTGGTTCCCTGAGTATGCGGATTAGGTCCTCGCGCTTAAGCGAATTGAGCGGCACTAAAACCGGCAGACGACCGATTAGCTCGGGAATGATGCCGAATTTCAGAAGGTCGTGCGACTGAATATCCTGCATTATCGCGCCGGTATCGCGCTCTGTCTTGCTCTTGATTTCGGCGCCGAAGCCCATGCTTCTCCTGTCAAGGCGGTTTTCGATTATTTTTTCGATGCCGTCAAAAGCGCCGCCGCAGATGAACAGTATCTTGGTTGTATCCACCTTGATGAATTCCTGATGCGGATGTTTTCTTCCGCCCTGAGGCGGTACGTTTGCAACTGTGCCTTCAAGTATTTTAAGAAGCGCCTGCTGCACGCCCTCGCCCGATACGTCCCTGGTGATTGACGTATTCTCGCTTTTGCGTGAAATCTTATCCATTTCGTCTATATAGATGATTCCGCGCTCTGCCTTTTCAACGTCGAAATCCGCCGCCTGCAGCAGACGGAGCAGGATATTCTCGACATCCTCACCCACATAGCCCGCTTCCGTCAGGGTCGTCGCGTCAGCGATTGCAAAAGGCACGTCTAGAACTCTCGCAAGGGTCTGTGCGAAGAGCGTTTTGCCGCTTCCGGTGGGACCTATGAGAAGTATGTTGCTTTTCTGGAGGTCCACGTCGCCGTTATCCCCGTAAAGCACTCTCTTGTAATGGTTATAGACAGCCACTGACAACGCAATTTTCGCCCTGTCCTGTCCGATGATATAGTCGTCAAGGATTTTTTTGATGTCTGCGGGACGCGGCGGGTTTGAGCCTTTGGGCCCGAAGGCGTTAAGGCTCCCTTGGGTGGTAGTAAGAGCGTTTTTTTGGCTGTAGCCCTCGTCGATTATACTCATGCACAGGCGGACGCACTCATCGCAGATATATGAGCCGTTGCCGGCAATCATCCTCTCGACCAGGGACTGCGGCTTGCCGCAGAAGCTGCAGCGTATATTTTTGTTTTCTTCAAATTTAGACATAGATACTCCGATTGTATTAATGATAAGGAAAAGTCAGCGCTTAAAGATAACCTTATCGATAAGTCCGTATTCCTTTGCTTCCTCGGCCGACATAAAGTTGTCGCGCTCGGTGTCCGCCGCAATGACTTCATAAGGTTTGCCCGTGTTTTCCGCGAGCATCCTGTTGAGGTGTTCCTTCATCTTGAGAAGCCTTTTAACCTGTATCTCGATGTCGGTGGCCTGACCCTGGCTTCCGCCGGAGGGCTGATGTATCATAATCTCGGCGTTGGGCAGAGCAAGTCTTTTTCCCTTCGCGCCGCTGGAAAGCAGGAATGCGCCCATGGAGGCCGCCATGCCTATGCAGATCGTTGATACATCGCATTTGATGTATTGCATCGTATCATAGATTGCCATACCGGAGGTGATGCTTCCGCCGGGGCTGTTGATGTAGAACTGAATGTCCTTATCGGGGTCCTGAGCTTCAAGGAAAAGAAGCTGGGCAACGATGAGGCTCGCTGTCGTGTCGTTAACTTCCTCGGAGAGCATGACGATACGGTCGTTGAGAAGTCTTGAGAAAATATCGTAGGAACGTTCTCCGCGGGAGGTCTGCTCAATTACATATGGTACTAAACTCATGATGATACTCCTTTTGTTACTAAAATAATCTAAAAGAAGATACCCACAACGCTCGCTAAATATTCCTCCGCAATATGGAGGGAACTTATAAGCTGCCCGGCTTTCCGAAAGACAAATCCTTCGGGTTACTCCTCAGCGGCGGCTTTTTCCTGGGTCTCTGCTTTCTTGGCGGTTTTTTTTGCGGGGGCTTTTTTTGCCGCCGGCTTTTCTTCTTTTGCGTCTTCCGCAGCTTCAGCCGTCGGAACTGCAGCCTGCATTATAATGTCGTTTGCTTTCTTCTTCTTCATATCCTCGATCATTGACTCCGCAGGAACCGCCTGCTTAATCTGCTCAGGGGTCACGCCGTAGGCTTTTGCAATGTCCTCAACTGCTTTTTCGATTTCATCGTCGGTCACCTCGATGGCTTCCGCCTTGGCAACGGCAGCAAGCAGAAGGTCTGTCTTGACCTGAGCTTCGGCCTGCGGACGAAGCATATTCTGGAAAGCTACGGGGTCCATGCCGGACATTCGCATATATTCTTCAAGGCGCATACCGCGTGACATAAGGTTGCGGTCATATTCGTTTATCATTGTGCCCATGCGCTCTTCGATCATTGCATCGGGAATTTCGACGCTCATGTTCTCGACTGCCTTCTGCATTACGTTGTAGCCGAAGTCTTCATCGACCGCCTGTGTGCGCTTTGCGGCAAGCTGTTCCCTGATTGCTACTTTGTAGTCTTCCAGCTTGTCAAACTCGGAAACATCCTTCGCGAACTCGTCGTCAACGGCAGGCATTTCCATTTCTGTGACTTCGTTTACCTTGACTTTGAAAACAACAGCCTTTCCCGCGAGACCCTCGTGGTAGTCTTCGGGGAATGTGATGTCGATTTCTCTTTCCTCTCCGGCTTTCATGCCGACGACCTGCTCCTCAAAACCGGGAACAAACTGTCCCGCACCGAGCTCAAGACTGGTGCCTTCGGCCTTTCCGCCGTCAAAACGCTTGCCGTCGAGGTAGCCGTCGTAGTCGATAAGAACAGTGTCTCCCATTTTTGCGGGACGCTCGACTGTGAGCTGACGGGCGTTGCGCTTGCGTATCTCATCAATATATGCATCGACTTCGGCGTCGGTAATGTTGATTTCTTTTCTGGGGGCTTCAATGCCCTTGTACTGTCCGAGATTTATCTCGGGATAAAGCGCCGCTTCAAATGTCAGAGTAAGAACCTTCTCGTCACTTACGTCATAAGACGAAATGCTGGGACGGCCGACAGTATTCAGGTTTTGCTCCTTGACAGCGAACTCGAAAGCCTTTGGCGCAGCTTCGTCAACGGCATCTTCATAGAAAATGTTTGCGCCGTACATACCCTCGATGACCATTCTGGGGGCCTTTCCTTTGCGGAAACCGGGCACATTTACTTTTGCTTTGTTTTTTATATAGGCGCTGCTGACGGCTTCTTCAAATTCATCCTTGTCTACTTCGACCTGAAAGGAGACCGTGTTCTTTTCTTTCTTTTCTGCGTTCTTGACGATCATTGGGTTTTTTCCTCCTAAAGTTTGCACCGGAACCTCAAATAATTCCGATATTGTCAAATTCCATAAGCAGTATTGTAACAGATTGTATAATTAAATGCAAATACTTTTTGTGAACATTTGCTTAGTCCAAAATGCACAGCGGTCTGAAATTCAGGTAATCGGCTGAAATCATTTTATACTCCGTTCCGTGGTATTCTCCCTCGAAAACACCCTGAAGGCTCTTTCCGTGGATGTGACCAGCACAGCACATTCGAACACCGTATTTCTCGAACAGTTCCAGTATTTCCGTGCATACATAAGCGCCGTATTTCGGCGGGTAATGCAGAAATACGTATATTGTCCTGTCTCCCGCCGCCTTGAGCGAGGCTTCAAGCCTTAACAGCTCGCGGTTCATAATCTTTTTGTCGTGTTCGGAACCTGTTTCCTCCTCATAGAACCAGCCGCGTGTTCCGCAGATTGCAGCTTTTTCTCCGTAAAAGAAGCAGTTGTTATTCAGAATGTCAATGGTCGTTATGCCATTGGCTTCAAAAAAGCTCTTGGCTTTCGAAGCCGTCGACCACCAGTAGTCGTGATTGCCCTTCAGAATAATCTTTTTGCCCGGCAGAGCATCAATGAACAGAAAGTCCTCTCTGGCCTCGGCAAAATCCATTCCCCAGCTCAAATCGCCGCAGATAACCGTAACATCCTCCTGTGAGAGATAGGAAAACGAGCGTCGCAGCTTCTCCGTATGGTTTTCCCACTTCGAGCCGAAAATGTCCATCGGCTTGTTCGTGCCTATTGAAAGGTGAAGGTCACCGATTGCATAAAGAGCCATTTACTTCTCCCGAATTTCAGCATGGTATGGGCATTCAGCTTCTCTCAGTCCGTGCGTTTAACGTTATAGGCGCCGCGAAGCTCGCCGTCTTCCGCCGCCGATGGAGTTATCTCCACTTTGTCGCCCACGGAAAGAACGGCGGCAAGCTCGCTGTCAGCAACAGAAATCACATAATAATAGCTGTGGTTGTCAAGCTTAATGAACACATTTGTGTTCCCGTCGATAACCGCCGTGCGTATATCGGTTATCGTACCTGTGACGGCGGTTTCCTTGCTTCCGCTTTCGTCGGCAAGATTGCTTTGTTCAAGCAGATCGATATAGTTGCGCTGGCACTCCGCGACCGTCGTTCCCGAAGCCACGAGCTGATACTGCTGAACATTTACCATGGCGTACATTTTTACAAGTCCGCCCGTGTCCTTCAGCGCGAGGAAATAAGTCGGCTGATTTGAAATGTTGAGCAGCAGCGGGAAGGTCGCTCGGTAATCCATATACTGAACTATGCCCTCAGCGCTCGACATAGCCGCTGTTTCCATAGCGCCGGCACAAGGATAGTACTTTGTTTGCTTTGTGCGCTGGTTTGTCAGAATAAAGCCGATGTTCGAGCCGTCAGAGGAAACGCTGGTGATGCCCGTGTACATATAGACGTCGTCGTTTATCGCAATATAGTTATAACCCTCGGTCGTTACGGTTACTCCGCGCTGTCCGATAAAGGAATTGAACCAGCCGTTCTGATACATTCCGAAGTAGTTATACTGCTTCATGATAAGCGAGGCGGAATAAACCCTGTCCACCCATTGGGGAACTTCTTCGTAGTAAGTGCATTCTCCAGTTATGGCGTTCATAAGAACCGCTCCGTCAATGTCCGCACCGCCGAAAAGTCCGATCTTTTTGATGATTCTCGGGCATATCCAATACGGCGTTCCATCGTCATCAACCTCGAAATTCGGAGTATCAAAAATGTAGGTCGGATAGTTGAAGCGCAAATGGCGGTTAACATTGCGGAAGAAATACTCGCAGGTTGAATATTTCATTCCCTCACTGAGCCTGACTGCCTGAACTTCCTGCGTTACCATATCTATCATTATATAGGCTGGAAGCCCTTTTGCCTGATTTGCAATCCATTTGAAAAAGTCACTGTAATACAGAGGGGTTACCCTGACCGGAGTTCCGTTGTAGTTTATCTGGGTGTAGTCATCCGCAACTTCAAACTGCGAAACCATGTCGGATAGCTCTCCCATTTTCTTGTCGCCAAGTTTCATGGCGCTCGCTTCATCGAGCATGGGTATCTGGCTGAAGGAAATCTGGTCTACCTCAGCAGCAAAATCACCTGTATCGACCGTCAGCAGGTTGCGATATGCGCTGGCACGGAATATCGGAGCCGAGATGAGACTTCCTACAATAAAGATTGCCGCAAGTATAATGCAGAGATATACAGGAACTGTGCAGTGTGTTTTAACGCTCTGCCAGAGCTCCCTGCCGCTTTCAGTCTTGAAAAGCCCCTGGGTCACTATTGAAAGAAAACAGTAAACCGCGGACAAAAGCAGCACAAACGTGTAGAAAGCCGTATCTTGCAGGTTGATTGCGGGCAGTTTGAAGTAGTAATAAACCAGTCCGAAGATCAGCGTAATAACAAGATTCGATACTGTTCTCTTTCCTTTGCCCTGAACTTTTTCTTTATCCATATTATCCTCCGATGAGTATTTGTTGTTATAAAGCGCTGAAATATCATTTCCTGTATTTGTAGTATACCTCAATTTTTGCTAATATTCAATCTCAACATTTCGACGCTCCGTCCGGTTAACAGTTGCGGCGAAATGCGAATAATCTGTAGCGGTAAAGAAAACGCAAACAGGAGTGATCATATGTATATAAATAACAACCTCGGCGCTCCGCGCATGGAACCGAAGCGCGCAGGAAATCAAAAGCCGCCCCCAAACCCGGGTTCCGTACCGATCCGGCCCCCCTCTCCCGCAAATATGCCGGCCGAAGTTCAGCCAATGCCGATGATGCCGCCGGAACCCGCGAATGGAGCTACGGTACGCAGCGGCGGAATGACCGACAGCTTCGGGCACCCGGTCCCGAATGATACGAACTCTCTCACCGTCGGGGCAAACGGACCCACACTATTGGAGGACCTCCATTTCATCGACAAGCTGTCGCACTTCGACAGAGAGCGTATTCCTGAACGCGTCGTCCATGCAAAGGGCACCGGAGCCTTCGGAACCTTTGTGACCTATGAGAGCATGGCGCAGTACACCACAGCAGACTTTTTGCAGAAGGCGGGAAAACAAACTCCCGTCCTCGTACGTTTTTCAACTGTGATCGGAGGTCGCGGCTCCGCTGATACCGTGCGTGATCCGAGGGGCTTTGCGACGAAGTTCTATACAAACGAGGGCATTTACGACCTTGTCGGCAATGATCTGCCCGTGTTTTTTATCCGCGACGCAATCAAATTCCCTGATGTTATCCACTCGCTCAAGCCCTCCCCCGACAACAATGTCCGCGACCCCGAGCGTTTCTGGGACTTTGTTTCTCTCTCGCCGGAAGCGACGCACATGATAACCTGGCTATACAGTGACCGCGGAACGATCCGCGATTTCCGCAATGTTGACGGCTTCGGCGTCAACACATATATTTGGGTCAACAGCAGCAGCGTCCGGCATTTTGTGAAGTTCCATTGGAAAACTATGCAGGGCGTCGAAACAATCGACCGCTTTGAAGCCGAGCGTTTGGCCGGCATCGATCCCGATATAGCCGTGAACGGGCTTCATGACGCCATTAAGAAGGGAGATTATCCGAAATATGAGCTCTGTGTCCAGATGATGACGCCTGAAGAAAGCGAAAACCTGCCCTTTGATCCGTTGGACGACACAAAAACCTGGTCGGAGGACATTTACCCGCTTAAAAAGGTCGGGGTTATGACGCTGAACAAAAACCCGCAAAATTTCTTCGCGCAGATTGAGCAGGCTGCGTTCTGCCCTGCCAACATCGTACCCGGAGTCGAGCTTTCCGCCGACAAAATGCTTCAGGGTCGCTCGTTTTCCTATAACGACACTCAGCGTCACCGCATCGGCCCGAACTTCATGCAACTTCCCATCAACAAAGCGCTCAGGCCACCTGTCAATAATCAGCGCGACGGCAGCATGACCTATGAATTCAACCCCTCGCCCATCAACTATTCACCGAACAGTCTTGGGGATAATCGTCCCCTGCCCTACGACATCCCGGTTCCGAAGCCTGTCCGTTTGAACGGCGACGCCGTCAGGATGTCCATCCCGAAAACCGACGACTTCACGCAGGCGGGAGAGCACTACCGTTCCCTTGACAGAACGCAGAGAGCCCACCTTTGCGATAATATCGCAGTCGAGCTATGGAAGTGCCGGCCTAATATAATCAAGCGTGTTTTAATGTACTTTGAAAAAGCAGACAAAGAATTTGCTGCAGGGGTCATGCGCGATATGGAGACATACCGCAGCATGGGCTGACCGCATAAGTCTCCCGATTATTTTTCTTCTACACCCTGCGTTTCGGCACGCTTTGCTGCAGGAACGGTCTTTTTAACTAAATTAAAAAAGCGGGCACCGCTTAAAGCTCTTGCTTTTCACGGTGCCTGCTTTTTAATTTACAGATAAAGTCTAAGTTTATACTTCATGTCTTTATATACGGCTTTCTGTCATTCCGATGTGTCGTGTATATAGACACGCGTGCAGTTGAGCAAAACCGCAAGCGAGGCGCAGAAATCAATTAAAAGACCGAACCATACCGGAGCAAAACCGAGCGCCGCCAGAGCAAATATCAGGAGCTTTACGCAGCAGGCAAATACCGCCCCTCTTATAACAAAGCTCTTTGTCCTGCGGGAAATACGAAGAGCTGCGTTTATCGGACCTACTCCGTCTTCCAGAATAACGACGTCAGTTTTAGGGAGCTCTTCATGGCAGGAGGCTCCGTTTATCTTTATGCCCACATCGGCCGCATCTAAGAGCTTTTCGCCTGTCACGCAGTCGCCGATAACAGCAAGCTTGCCGCGGGCATCTATGCGGCCTTTGATTTCCTGAATACGAAGAATTTTCTCCTCCGTCGTACATTCGGCATAGTACTCGTCGATTCCGAGCTCGTTTGCGACAAGCCTGTCCTTTTCACGGCTTTCGCCGGAAACCATGGCTATCCTGTCAACATCGGCTTTGGCGAGGTTCCTTAAATAGCCCGCCGAAACACCCGACTTGATGTTTTCGTTCAGTTCAATCCGACCCGCGTAGATACCGTTGACGGACATATGGAGCCTTGTCCCCTCAAAGCTGTCATCCGGTACTTCGACGCCGTTTCCCGAAAGAAAAGCTCGTATGCCCAGAAGTATATGTATGGCGTCGACGGTGACCGACACTCCTTGGTCCGGATACTCGGTAAACTCGTTAATGAGGTCGCTGTTGATTTCTTCGCCGAAAGCGTTTTTAATTGCTTTTGAAAGATAATTCGTGCTGAAGGATGCGGCATAAGCCGCTACCTTCAAAAAGGTGGCGGGATCCATCTTGTCGGTTTTTATATCCGTTACAAGGTAGTCCCTGTCGGTAAGCGTCCCGACCTTGTTGAAAACGACAGCCTTTATCAAAGCGGAGCTTTCAACCGCCTTTGCATGGCTGAACATAATTCCGGCTCTGCGTCCGGCGGCAACGCCGGAAAACCATGTCAGCGGAATCGGCAGAAGCACTCCGCAGGGCGAAGCTACGGCGATTATCGTAATTATTCTGCGTATCGTTTCCGTATAGCCGACGTTATTGACAAAATGCAGAACCAAAATCAGCGAAACGCTGAGAAGAAGCGCCGCGGGAACGAAAAACGCGGTGCCTTTTATCCATGACTTTTCGGTTTCCGTCATCTCGCCGTATCCGGCTTTCAGGACGGAGGCGATTTTTCTGTAAAGCGCATTTTCAGGAAGCTCGGCGGCTTCAGCAACAAACTGTCCGTCTGTGCAGACGCTTCCGGCCGGCAAATAATCGCCTTTACCGAGAAGCACATCCTTGTCGCTGCCCGTAATAAAGCTCAAATCTGCCGTTCCCGAACCTTCCTTAATTACACAGTCTACGGGTACGGTTATTCCCTCGAATATCACGAGCTGGCTGCCGACAGGGTACGTTTCTTTTGCGCTCTGCGCCTTTTTGTCGGTATCCGCGCCCTTGAGCATCTTCCTGTCCGGCTCAATTACCTCGCAAATGGTCTTATAGGTTTTGAACAGCGCGTAATTACGTATGATATAGGAAAGCTGGAGCAGCAGAAGCGCAATGACGCCTTCAGTTCCGCGCCCTATGGCGAAGGAGAGAGCCACGGCAATCGTCACGGTCAGGTTTTCGCTCGAGAATCTTCGCTTTCTGATGATGTCGCGTACAGCGCCTACCACAATGTCGTAGCCGGCAATAAGCGCTGCGGCAATCGGCAGAGCAAAGCCTATACTATCCGGAAGCTTCACGTAGCAGAATACGCCGAGTAAAGCGGCAGAAAGTAAAATGCGAAGTATCAGAAGTATGCCCGGTTTTGAATAGCTGTCTCCCGAGGAGGGGTAAATTCGCTCAAAAGTGCCTGGTTTCATCGCCAACCTCCCGAACCGTATTTGTTATTCGGGTAAAGCCCGAATTTATTGTATTTTAGGCCTTGCCGTCGCTTCCCAGAACATTGACTATCTTGTCTTTGACAAGCTCATGGATATAGTCTCTTGCCGGAGACAGATACTTTCTGGGATCAAAGGCATCCGGGTTCTTCGCCATAGTTTCGCGTATTCCCGCCGTCATTGCCAGCCTCAGGTCAGAGTCGATGTTTATTTTGCAGACAGCCATTTTTGCGGCTTCACGCAGCATCTGCTCCGGAATACCGATAGCGTCCTTAAGCTGTCCGCCGTTTGCGTTTATGATCTCGACATATTTCGGGATAACGGAGGAAGCTCCGTGCAGGACTATGGGGAAACCCGGAAGTCTTTTTTCGACTTCCGCCAGAATGTCGAAACGAAGCTGGGGCTTTGTGCCGGGCTTGAACTTGAAAGCGCCGTGGCTGGTGCCGATGGCGATTGCAAGAGAATCGCAGCCGGTACGCGTAACAAATTCCTCGACCTCGTCGGGCTGCGTGTAGGAGCTGTCCTCAGCCTTCACGTTGACGGCATCCTCAACGCCTGCGAGCCTTCCGAGCTCGGCTTCGACCATCACGTCTCTGTCGTGAGCATACTCAACGACTTTCTTTGTGAGCGCGACATTTTCCTCGAAGCTCAGGTGTGAGCCGTCTATCATCACAGAGGTAAAGCCGCCGTCGATGCAGGACTTGCAAAGCTCAAAGCTGTCGCCGTGGTCGAGATGCAGGCATATGGGAAGATTTGTATCCTCCACCGCCGCCTCAACGAGCTTCATAAGATAGATATGCTTTGCGTATTTTCTTGCACCTGCCGACACCTGCAGTATCAGCGGAGAGCGAACCTCCGCTGCCGCTTCAGTAATACCCTGTATAATCTCCATATTGTTAACGTTGAAGGCTCCTATTGCGTAATGACCTTCATATGCTCTTTTGAACATTTCTTTTGATGTTACGATTGGCATTTAACTCAGCTCCTAACTAAAGTAAAAATTTTAAACATTTTTCAGCTATCTATGTATTTTACTCCAAAAATATGCTATCATCAACATGTTAGAGACATTTCGTACGAAATATTTTTTTATTCCAAGATATGGAGGTCACTTATGGAAAAAGCACTAAAAGGTTCCTGCATAATCGGACAGTCCGGCGGTCCCACGGCCGTTATAAACGCCAGCGCTTACGGCGTGATACGCACAGCGCTGGATGCCGACTGCATAACAAAGGTCTACGGGGCGGCTCACGGCATCAAAGGCGTGCTGGACGACAGGCTCTATGTCATGGATGAGGAAGACCCCTGCGAGCTTGAGCTTCTGAAGAACACGCCGTCCTCGGAGCTCGGTTCCGTAAGATATAAGATTGCTGACCCTGAAAAGGATGACAAGGACTATAAGCGCATACTTGAAATATTCAAAAAATACGATGTCCGCTACTTTTTCTATAACGGCGGAAACGATTCGATGGATACCTGCGAGAAGATCAGCCGCTACATGAAGAGCGTCGGCTATGAGTGCCGCGTGATGGGCGTTCCCAAAACTATCGACAACGACCTCTACGGAACTGACCACTGCCCCGGTTTCGGAAGCGCCGCAAAATATATAGCGACCTCCTGCATGGAGGTTTCAAAGGACGCGAGAGTCTACGACACCGGAATGATCACCGTTATCGAGATAATGGGACGTCACGCCGGCTGGCTTGCGGGAAGCGCCGCTCTGGCGAGCTACTGCGGCTCCGGTCCCGATCTTATTTATCTGCCCGAAGTCGATTTCGACTATGAGAAATTCTGTGGGGACGTTACCGCTATCTATACAAAGCAGGGCAGCGTGC
>Ga0074193_1002318_pt1 | contig 17644 bp, 17 predicted proteins | sample EPASupsiteHSE605_FD_64523 | JGI IMG/M metagenome (GOLD analysis project Ga0074193, IMG submission 64523) | Bioremediated contaminated groundwater from EPA Superfund site, New Mexico - Sample HSE6-05 | ecosystem: Environmental > Aquatic > Deep subsurface > Groundwater > Contaminated ... | reverse complement strand
AGTTTTTCTTTTTTCTGGTGCTCATAGCTTTTATCTACGAGATTTCTTTCCTTATCAGTGAGGATACAGTCTATGTCTACCATGTGCTCTCTTATGTCTGTCAGTTGTTTTTTGATAGAATCGAGTTCCTTTATTACTTTCTCCTCAAAACCAGCCTCAGCCATGATAAATGGTTGATATGAATCTTATTTATAAGTATGCTTTCCTGATATGTCTGTTTTTTCCTTTATATAAGGAATCTTCAAAACAGCGGTGCAGTCTCATGATTTCCAATAGAAGATCTAATGAGACTGGGGTGGGAAATATAATAAAAAAGTAATATCGTTCTGGGTCTTTACGGTTTCTAGCTAACTTTTGCCTTCAATTTTGGTTGTAACAGTTTTAAATACTCACAGATTAAATGTTATTCCGGTAAAGATGGAAGGCAAGAGCTTGAACTACACGGTCCTGATCGAACAGGACGAAGACGGGATGTATATTGCAAAAGTTCCCGACATATCCGGTTGTTATACTCAGGGAAAAACAGTTGAGCAGGCTATGGAACGTATAAGAGAAGCAATACAAGTCTGTCTTGAAGCTGAGGAACTTGAAGATGTTATGCCTCTTAAGTTTATAGGGATTCAGCAGGTAGAGGTAAAAGTATGAGTAGACTCCTTCCTGTAAATGGAAGGGAAATGTGCAAGATACTTGAGGTGCTTGGCTTTCAAAAGGTGCATCAGGTTGGAAGCCATATGAGATATGTTCACCCTGACGGCAGAAAAACAGTAGTGCCAGTACATGGGAATGAAGATTTAAGCATTGGTCTCCTTAAGGAAATCCTGAAGCAGAGCAGGATTTCACGGGAAATGTATGGTGAATTAAGAAAAAAGGTTTGAGAAATCGAAGGCTTAAGTTTTCTTTTCTTCTTTAAAGCGGCGTAATCTCATGATTTCCAATCGAAGTAGCTAATGGGGCTGGGCCGAAAAAATAATAAAAAAGTGATACAATCCCGAAATTCCTTCTTTATCAAATCTGTTTTTCTCTTAATAAAATTTAAAAAATAAAACAGTCCTTTAGTATAGTGTAAAAAGGAGAAGGTATTATCCGGCTGAGATACAGGTTTCCTCAAGTAAATTCTGAAAGGCATTCAGAGCTAACCGCAAGCAACTGGATACAGCTGTGTGAGCCTGGAAGTTTTGCGTCTGCCATACTTTTATCAGTCCCGTTAATGATCCTGAGCACTCTGCTTTCTATGGCGGTTCTTGGCATATTTTCTCCTTTCTCTTTAGCAGATGTTGGCATCAGCTCTTTGCAAACGATAAAACTAACTATATCTTTACAGGATATTGTATACCTTATAGGGCTGATTTTTATTCATGAACTCGTTCATCTTGTCTTTGTTCTGGGTTTTTTAACGTCGAATAAAACGTTTTTAGGAATTACTTATTTTGGCGGATTTGTTTACTCGGAAGAAGAGGTATCGAAATCAAGATATATTCTTATCACACTGGCACCTTTTATCCTGCTCTCAATAATATTTCCTGGAATCCTTGGGGTTCTGGATCTATTAAATCCGTTAGCAAAGGTTCTGATATTGTTAAATGCTATGAGTTCCGGCGTGGATATCCTTATCTTAATTCTTGTACTAACTCAGGTGCCTGCAAATGTGTGTTTTACCTTCAACGGGATAAGGACTTACTGGAAAAGGATAGATCAGAGCGTTCCCGAAAGCAATTGAAGACATGTGATCCTAAAGTACACACATAAAATACACACATAAAAATTTCTTTTTTGTACTCAGAGAAAAACAGTTGAGCTGGCTAGCGTATAAGAAAAGCGATACAGTTTTGTCCTTTGCTGAAAAAATTTCAGACCTAATATTGTCTAACCTAATATTGTCTAATATTGTAACAGGACCTGTTTTTTATCAGATCCTAATTTCCTATTCAGTACTCTTAGTTAAAATTTCTGTAAACTGTGCTTCAATATCCAGCTCCTATTACAAAAATAATAAGCTGTGATCGCGTAATGTTCAACAGTACTCGATATTCTCCTACTCTTAAAGAATAGATAGGTGAGTCGGGAGACGTTTTTAATTTCTTGACGTGTGAGAAAGGATTTTCCTTAATCCCATTAATCGCATCAAAAATTCTTTTTCTAACTTCAGGTGGCAGTTTATTGATATCCTTAATAGCGTGTGAAGTATACTGAACAGTGTACATTAGTCTATACCTAACATTTTCTTTGCTTCATCTTCGCTATAGTATCTTCCTGCTTTTATGTCTTTCAGGCTTTCTTCAATTTCTGTAATTTCACTGTTTGTTAAGGGCTCGCTATCATAAGCCATAGTTGCTATCCTTTCGATTACGGAGCTATAAGATTCTTCTCGGTGGGTTTTTAAGCCATTTAACATCTCTTTTACTCTAGGTTCAAGACAAACTGTAGTTGTAGCAGCCATATGCTATCCTATAGGATACTATAGGTTATAAACATTTTAAGTTCAATTTTTGTCTCCTATGCCATAGGAGACGAAAAACTGGAGAGTTAATATCGACATTCTTGTAGAGTTTTCTGAAATAATAGGTCTGCTAATCCTTACACGAATTGAAAAGGAACTATCAGAGTTACCTGGAGTAAAGGTCGATTTGTTACCGAAGAATCAATAAGTCCATATCTTATTGACGAAATTAAAAAGGAAGCAAAAGTTATTTGGAAGCAAAAATTATTTCGGCATGAAAAAGAATGAATCTCTTTACCTCAGTCATATTCTCAATTTTATTCTTATCCCGATGAAATTAAGCTACACCAAAAAATCGCTGAAGTCGATTTCTTCACCCCTTCTCAACTGATTTCGGAGAAAAGTAAGTTTGCTATCTATTTTTTCGAGGCTCTTCAGGTACTTTTTTTCATCCTGTGTGGTTTTTAATAGTTTTGAAATCCCGCCATTTTGAATAACCAGTCGCTGATCTGCCGATAGAGCCAGAAGAGGATCATGAGTACTGATTAAAACAATCTTGTTATTACTTACCAGAAGCTCCAGAGACCTAATCTTGTCAACGCCTGCATTCTCAATCTCATCGATCAGGACGACAGATGCCGGACTGAGAAGTGCGGTATCTGCAATCATTAAAGCGCGTGATTGTCCTCCTGAGAGCTCTGTAACAGGAGTTTCCCTGCTGAAAGGTTCTCCTGCCAGGATGTTTGCAGTATCATATATTTTCTTAACAACATGGGATATCTCATCAACCATACGGCTCTCTGCATGCAGGGTTAGAAACTCCTCGACACTGAGATCCATAACAAAGTTCATATTCTGTGAAAGCTGAGCGATAAAACGCCCTTCAGTTGAGAAACGCTCCTCGTCATTCGGAGCTCGGCCATTAACCAGTATTTTCCGGCCGGTTGGGGTATCTTCCTGAGCCAGAGATTCGATATCAGCCAGAAGACGTGACTTGCCTGATCCTGTCGGACCGACAATTGCTGTCACCTCGCCTTTTTTTAGCTCTACCGAAAAGGCTTCTTTTTCATCATTCTTATTGCGTCCAGGGAGCATGGTTAGTGATTCGACCGTGAACCCGTTTCCCTGTTGAAGAGCTCTGGCCTGTTCAATAAATAGAAAGAAACCATCAATAAAGGCAAAAGAGCTGCTTTCCATCTCAATAAAATAATCTTCACCAAGTATCGAACCCAGCTCTTCCAGTTTTTTGTTCCCAAACTGTACGGAATCAATTGCAAATGCAGAGAAGTAATCCTCTATCCAGGGCATCATCTTCTGGAGTTCGTTTATTGTCATGTGAAGCAAATCTGTCCGCAATCTATTCCTCTCCTGCAGTCTGTTCTTCTCCCTTAGTCTGTTCTTCTCCCTTAGTTTGTTCTTCTCCTCTGAAATTTACCAGCTTTGAAACACCAATCTGCTTGTCGTCCCCGATTTTTCTCTCTCCAAGACAGTATGAACATAGAGCTCCGGGCATGGTAAACCGAAGTGTAGCTCCCTGAAGGGTTTCAATTATAGAGGTTTTTTCCATGAGTTTTGCAAGATAGAAACTACCCTGTCCTGTAACACCATTAATCTGAATTATCATTCCTCTGGGGTTAACCTGTCTGACTCTGTATGCAAAGACTTCACGCTCTGCCTGGGACACAATATCCCCTTTAGTAATAATAACAATGTCTGCAAGTTTTAACATTGGACCTATTTTTTTAGGTGTGTTGACACCACTCAGGTTATCAATAACGCAAATTGCCAGAATATCTTTAATATGGGGAGAACAGCGGTTGCAAAGGCCTGCACTCTCGGTAATTAAAAAATCAAAACTTCTCTCTTTGGCCCACCTGAGAGCTTCTTCAATATTGCTTACAAAAAAGTGGTCAGGACAGAGCCCTCTTGAGAGCCCGGTTTTGACCGGAATATTGTGAGCGGAATAGAGATCCTCATCCTGAGCCGAGAGGCAGTCAAATTTTACCACCCCGATTGAAAAGCCCTTCTGTCTGAGCTCTTCTATGGTCTTGATAATGATACTGGTTTTTCCTGAGGATGGAGGACCTGCTACCGTAACAAGCCTCACACCACACCTCCGGTCTCATAAAACTGTTTATTGAAAACTTCTTCTATCTCTTTTTTAAGTGCTCCTATGTCGTTACTCATCAGAAAGTCCCAGCCCAGCCAATAGAGTGAGTTGCTTCCTCCAAGGTTGCTTTCAAGATTATTATTAACTTCAGGGTTCGTTGTTGGGAAAAAAGCTCTGGCAGAGATTTCCCCAAATTCTTTTCCACAGAGAAAATCAGTAATCTCTTTAACCCGTTCGACTGCACTTTTTTTAACCAGCATCTGTACAGGACTTACAATAGTTCCTTCTAAAGGTATATTAATTGTTATCCGGGATTTATCCTGAATTTTCTTGGCAAAGAAGAGAGGCATGATATACATTGGTGGTACATCATCTTTTTTGCTGTCTATCATTTTGACCATTTCGGACGGATGAATTCCTGTATATACTGACGAAGCAAGCTTTTTAATTCCTTCCATACCGTAAAGTCGGTAGAAAGGGAGGAGTACTCCATTACAGAAAAAACCATCTTGTCCCCGCATAACGACCTTGTTCCGGTGTTCGTCTTTTAAAAGATCTTCCCAGGATTCTGGTCTGGTATTATCCTTCATGAGTTCATCTATCGTGACAAGAACAAGAAGGTTTGCAGAAATCATGGTAAACTGGCTGCGGGGATCGGCAAAACCGATGGATTCAAAATCAATGTTCATGGGAGCTGGAGCAAGATTTATAAAATATTCCTTCTTGAGAAAATTCTCTTGGAAGGATTTGTGGTAGAAGCTGTTAATATCAGAACTTACAATTATGTCCGGCAGTTCGTCAATCGATGTAATCAGATCGATATAGGCATAATAGGAAAGTTCATGATTAACATTTCCTTCCACGAGAGAATGGAGCACATTATTCATTTGTCTGCTGTACTCAGTTGAGAAGTCATCAAATGCACGGTTAAAGGGCATCTTCATGCCGCAGGGCAAAAGGGCAAGAAGGGTCAGCTCTTTTTGCCGCTCCGGGGAATCTGCAAGGGTAAAATCTCTTTTTGTTTCATTGTCTAATATAGTCTGATTAAGGAGCTTAATAAAGGAGTCTTTGTTCAGCGATACCATTGGTAGGGCTGTTTTCAATTTCAGTAAAGGGCCAAGTTTTTCGAGAACTTCCTTATTTTCAAATTTCTCCATTCCATGCTGCTTGAATATTTTTAGTAAATATGGATATTCACTTAAGATCTGGTATATACTCATTGTTTCGTCAATTGCTTTCATACCATTCCGCCTGATCTGTCCTTGAGCAGTATTTTCTCTCCCTTTATGATATTCAGGTTATAATTTCAGTAACAGTATCTTCATTAAGGAAAAACTTACGTTATCAAACAGTATCAATTCCACATTTACACCAAGTCTTCTTTTTTGTTCTGTCTTGTGGAATATTAGTTATTCCAATAAAAGATACAAACATATAAATATTGCCATCTAGGAAGTCTTATTCCTATACTCCTCAAACTATTTCTTCAAACTAACTCCTCAAACTAACTCCTCAAACTAACTCCTCAAATTAGCTCTTCAAATTAGCTTTCAAATTAGCTTTCAAATTAGCTTTCAAATTAGCTCATCAAGTTAGTTCATTAAATCAACTTTGCATTTCCTCTATTCTAATTTGAGAAATAGTTACTTTACATGTAATGCTCAACTTTTCCTTCTTCACTTATAGCAGAATCGCAAGGAGGATATATTACATGACTGCTTTTGAAATAATTACAAATGTCTGCATAACTATTGAATGAATTATAAGCATCATCTAAAGCATATGAACCAATTTTAATTTTCAACTTCTTCAAGAGTAGCTTGACAGTGAGGAGACATAGATACGAACATATTACAATTATTGTAAAATTACATTTAGGAGACAGGGTTTAATGCTTAACTGATGATACATGAATGAAAATCTTATAATACATCTCCTCTATATTTCTATAGTTCATAATGGACTTTTAGGGGTATGTATATGAAAAAATACATCTACTTCGTACTACTTATTTTGCTATTTGGACTGATTGTCAGCGGTTTTGCCGAATCGCAAAACGACGAAAATGCTTCTCAATCAAGTTCACCGCTAAATACCTTCAAGTCAGCTTACCAGGACATTGCATGGGGAAACAACGTCCAGAAGCATCTGAGGATACTTAAAACAGATCTGGATGGAGTATCCAACGCTACAAACAACTCTGACTATACAATGCTTGCAGTCTATGCCCAACAAATAGTAAACGATACTCAGAATGCCACTAAGGAGAATGATCAATATACCGTATCTCCCAAACTCCAGGATGCACAGAAAGAATGGAGGGTTGCTCTTCAGGACTATAACTCTGCAGGTCAGTTTTTGCTACAGGGAGCAAATGAGGCGAAAAATGGTACTGTAGGAGCTGAAAATTTCCTGAAGGCCAGAACATTTCGCAATTCCGGTACAGATCACCTTAAGAAAGCGTCTGAGTTAGCAGGAATAACATAAACTTATTTTTGTTCTGAAGCAAGGACGAAGCATAAAAACTATTGGTCTTACGCTGTGTTTCTGAAAACTACTTCTTTGAATCTTGAACCTTACTTTCCGCAGATGTCCTTACAATTTTCACAATTTTTCCCGTTATCGTTTTTCTGTGGTAACTACATATAATGTCAGAAGAAAATATTTTTAAAATGTCCTGCATCCTCATTCAGTGGAGTTTAAGAAAACGTAAAAATGAAGAAAAGATATAAAGAGCAAAAGGTATAAAGAGCACTATTCAGACTACTACAACGTTAAGTTTGAAAGTCTGCTCCTCACCTGTTGACTCCCAGGATCTTTTGTATATTGCGTTTACTTGCTGACTGCCTTTGGCTACGCCTTCAATTTTCCATAAACGAAATCCACCTGCACCAATTATGAAATTATTTTTCGAAGATCCTAAGGGTTGGTATTTGTCCGAGAGCTGGTTAAGTCCGCTACTTAACCTGAGTTGCCAGGAATAACCTGTACTCGGATTTTCTTTAAGCATCAAAAAAAAGGCATTTCCTTCTTTAATATATATGGTATTTCCGTTGTCATTTTCGGTTATTATCTTATTTTGACTTACTATATCATTTTTAGCATATACAGCAGTTGGAAGTGTTACCAGAGCCAAACATGTAATCAAAACTATCATTCCAGGTATAAATTTTGACATTATATCACCATCCATTCACAGCAACTTAATTATCGAATTATTTTAGCTATCTATTTTCGTTTTTCATATCTCTAACCTTCATTAGATTTTGAAGCTTAGATTTATTCCATATATCATATTGAAAAGGTGGAAATTAAATACTGATATTACTGGCTGATATATAAAACAAGTAGAATAAATTATCCTTAAGATAAGTAATTACAGAAAAAATGGACGATAAATTACTTAATATGATGAAATATATTCCTTTATAATATGAAATTAAAATAGACTTTCAGCATATAACATTGAGCTCATCCCAAAACCAATATCATTCCCAAATATATCATACAATTTTCATATTAAAAATTAGAGTGATTATTCAAAATTCAAGGTTTTGGGATAGGCTCATTAATATAAAAAGAGGTTATTATCAGATTAAAAAATAAATTCCTCAAATTAATCATAAAAACTCTTATTTTACTGGCACCTTTTGTTGTAATTTCAATAATACTGCCTGAATTCTGGGAATCCTAAACTTATTGAATACTCTGGTAAAATTCATGGTATTACCAAGTATAATGGTTCAGGTTATTTTTTTCATTTACTCATTTTCCAGTCTCTATAATTCTCCAGGTCGCCTTTGATAAAATTAAATGCAAAAGCAAGCACAGCAACATCGTCGACAAGTCCAATTAGAGGAAAAACATCTGGAACAATATCAACTGGACTTATTAGATACAGAAAGGCAAACACTATCAATAATGCTGTCTTTTTTGGAAGCGGGTATCTTCCTTTAAAAAAATCCAACAACATAGAAAGCAATAGTCCAAAGTAATACCAGCTTTTTCTGAAATCTGTTGAGTGGTAACGATAGTCTCTGACTTCTTCAGAAAATCCCAGGTTAGTATCAGAAATTTTTTCTGGACTAATGTTAAAGTACTCAAGATTTGCTTCAGTTGGTTTCGTTCTTACATTGTTCATTCTATCCATAATAACTCCCAGTCACATATTAATTATAATTGTATACATAATTTTTTATATTAACCATATCCTGTTAGTATCTCTTCTCGTCCTATCGAACAGTATTTTTCCTTATCCTATTGATAGTGTTTCCCTTTTTGCACTAATTAGAGCAATAAATATTCTTATAACAAAACTGGTCTTTCTTTTCGAAACTGGCTCTGCCATTACATTTAGCCACTAAACTTAGTCATTAAATTTGGCCATTAAACTCAATATACTCTTGATTACCGAATTTTACTATTATCGGGAAAATTTGATTATAAATTACCAAGTTAAAAACAAAATCGGTAGCGTAAAACCCAAAAACGTTGTCATCTATCTGGAACACTTTAATCATTGTGATTCTTAACTTCCAGTTCCTCAATTTCCATATAGACTGTCCCTGAATTCAGCGGTTTGGCGTGTACATGATAAACCCCACTTTCTTTCACAGTAAATTCAGGATTTTCAGGAAGATAGCTCTTTCTTGGCTGTGTCAATACAAATGTGTTTTGGAGAGCAATATATGAGTCTTTACTAATTGTTACGTTTACTTTCTCGGGACCATTGGGATTATCAATCCAAAATTTATAAGTTATATCTTTAGTAAGGTTAACCTGAAAATCAGATTCCTCGGATACCGATTCTAACAGGACACTATTTTCGCTTCCCTGAAATGCAATGACTATATAAAATAAAGTAATAACTATATAAAGTGGAATAAGACTCCTGGATTTTTTCGGCTGTTCTGGCATTTTCCCCCCATTCGGCAATTCAGGTGCTCAGATAACTTGAATCAATCGCTTCCACTGAAATTTCCACTGATTTCCGTTTTCAATGTATTTCTTTCTCTTATCATGGTAGGAACCATAATTTTATATGCCAGTCGGTAGAGGCAAAGGACTGGGTACCATTTCTACCTCCAACAGAGAAAGTCCTTCAAATTTTCGTGCTTACCAGCCATGCTTATAAGCAGTTATAAGTTCAGGCTTCACTTCGGATCCTCTGCAACGCGCAGGACAATCTTTCCACGAGTATGGCCGCTTTCGCTCATTTCATGTGCTTTTTGTGCGTCTGCAAGAGGAAGCACAGTTGTTACAATAGGCTTGATTTTCTGTTCGTCTATTATGGCTGCTATTTGAGCGAGTTCTTTTCCATCAGCCTGTGTCATGAGCCTTTCTGCCCGTACTCCGTGTTTTTGTGGTGTTCCGTCGGGAATGCTGGCTACAGTCGTTACCAGGAATCCTCCGGGTTTTAACACACCCCAGGACCTTTCTAATGTATCTCCCCCAATTGTGTCCAGCACAACGTCAAGATTGCCTACGATGTATTCAAACTGCTGATTCTTGTAGTCGATTACCTCATCACAACCTATACTTTTTAGGAACTCGGCATTTGTACTCGATGCAGTGCCAATAACATATGCACCTTTCCATTTGGCAAACTGGACTGCAAAGCTTCCGACCCCACCCGCAGCTCCGTGAATAAGCACAGTCTGTCCGCGCTCAAGACCTGCAATATCGAAAAGTGACTGCCAGGCAGCCAGTCCTGCAGTAGGAATAGCAGCACTTTCGATAAATCCGATACTTTTGGGCTTTTGAGCTATCTGTGCAGAATTGACAACCGTGTATTCAGCATATCCTCCTTGTCCTGGAGATACTTTGCCAAAAACTTCGTCTCCAGGCTGGAAGGACTTAACTCCCTGCCCTGCTACGTCCACAACACCTGCAACATCCGATCCCACAGTCATTGGCAAAGGCAGTTCCATATAACCACTACGTATCTTCCAATCTACTGGGTTGACTCCAGCTGCAATAACTTTTATTCTAATTTCACCAGGGCCTGGCTGGGACTCAGGAATATCCTCATACTTCAGAACGTTGAGCTCCCCAAACTCGTGAATTCTTATCGCTTTCAAATTGTCACCTCAAAAGGCTTCTTTAACGAGTTACATCTCTTTGTTTTCGTTAAGCGAGCTTTATTTCAATATTCCCTATTTTTTCAATGTCCCTTATTTTCCTTCAATAATTTCCAATGCTTATGCATATTGCTCGAAGGTTCCTTACAAAAAGCCCGCTCAAATGCGTTCCGGAGTCATTACATTGATTATAATCCAGATTTAAATATAATGATAATTCTATAAATTTGTTATTATTACTTCTTCCGAAAACTAAAATAAATATCAGGCGAGTGCATTGTCAGAATTCTTTAAATTTGAATGGAGTGTAGGAACACGTAGTATAAATACGTTAGAAAGTGTAAAATGTCTAAATATGAGTGTAAACTGAACTCAAAGGCGTGAAATAGAGTAAAATGAATAAAATTAGATTAAAAACTTGAGCTATAAACAAAAATATTAAACATAGTTTTACGTAGACTTTTCGGCTCTGGAAAATTTTCTGTATTTCCTAAGCCCAGCTTTAGTTTGCATTCATCTTAATGATTTGGTAGGGATCAAAGTCCGTAGAGAAAAATTCATAGAAATGCTGCTTCTTATTCCGATTTATGATGTATCTAGAATTGGACATTCTATTTTCATTAATTCCTGTCTTTTTGAATTCACTTTCCAACTCTTGAGTTAATTTTTTATAACAGTATAAATTTTTTATATATGCTTTCAGTTCCAAAACTATACAATTCCTGCTGAAAAACGCTGTTCTATGTCATATCGTAGCTAACTCGCCAGGGCAATAAACCGGATAGGAATGTGAGTAAGAACATTAATTTGAGTGTTTGGTTTTTTAGTCTCTTTTAAAACTAGCCTCAAAGTCTGGAGTTATGGGAACTGTGAGCAATTCCACACTACGCAGTCAAAATAACCTGGTCGATTAACCAATCAAATTAACCTAATTAATTAACTAGTCAAATTTATCTAAAAATCTTACCGATCTTATTGATTTAATCTCAATTTCTTCGGTTTTGAAACATCCTGTGATATCTCACATAAATTCTCCTTATTCGGTTAATAACTCCGACAAATGCTACAAAAACAAAACCTCAGGAATTTCTCTAAATTCTAACGCGGAGCTTACCATGATGCATGTTAAAGAACTCAGCAAAGTTATTTTTCTAGTGACTCTTGCGCTTCACCTGGTTACTGCAGGAAGTGCAGCAGCTAATTTAATTTATGTAGACAACAGCACTGGTCAGATTGCAGATTTCAACACCATTCAGGCTGCTGTGATTTCTGCAAGTCCAGGAGATGAAATAATTGTCAAACCCGGTACTTATGAGGAGAATATCGTAGTTAACAAGAACATATCTATTGCTTCCGAATCTGGAAATTCCTCTGATACAATAGTCCGGGCAGCCGACGTCTCTCAAGATATCTTCAGTATCCTGGCAAGCGGTGTAAGCATTAAAGATTTTGGCATAAGTGGATCCAAATCCTCAGGAGTTCATGTTCTCGGATTTACTGATTGCCGCATTGAAAACAATAAACTGTTCAATAACAGCTACGGTATCGATCTATACATAATGAGTTCAGGCAACAAGCTTGATAATAATGAAATTTCGAACTGTCTGACCGGTATCAGTCTTGGCGGCGGCATATACAATAATTTGAGTAATAACTTAATCTCAAATTGCAGTAACGGAATTTCACTTTTTGATTCTTCTAACAATGTCCTGGAGAATAATCTAATCTCTAAAAATACAGAAGGTATTTATCTCACAGGCGAATCAAACAGCAACATCCTTGTAGGTAATACTGTAGTCCTCAATGAGAAATCAGGAATGTTTATTTACGAAACTTCAAACAATCTAATTTACAATAATTGTTTCAATAACACGGTAAACGTAGAGTCCGAAACAGTATCGGACAAAAATAACTGGAACGTGACTAAAACCGAGGGTATTAACATGGCTGGTGGTCCTTATCTCGGAGGCAATATCTGGGCAAAACCCGATGGTACTACATATCCTGAAAAAGCCAGGGACATTGACCTTGACGGAATTTTTGATTCTCAGTATAACATTGAAAGCACTCAGTTCATAGATTATCTCCCCCTCAAAGGATCAGAGCCTGCAGTGATTACTGTTAATAACAGTACTGGCCCGGCCGCAGATTTTACTTCTATCCAGGCGGCAATAGACAATGCACTTTCTGGTGACACGATCCTTATTTTCCCGGGTATCTATGAAGAAAACGTCGACGTGCACGTTACAAATTTGACCCTTACCTCCCAATCTTTCAGTCGTGGGGATACTAGCTGGGACACTATTATCAAGGCAGCTAATAGTCTGGATGATGTTTTCTATATTATTGCGGACGGAGTGACAATTCGCGGACTGAATATCACGGGGCCTGTAAACTACCCCAGATCAGGCATTCACCTTAATGGAGTTAAGTACTGCAATATCGAAAGCAACCGGGTCTCAAACAATTACACAGATCCGACTTTAAATATTTCCAGTGCGAACAGTTCCTTTATTCTCGATAACTCAGGTTCGGGTGTAGGATCTGGAATCCTTCTTGACTCTTCCAGCAGTGCTCTTCTGGACAGTAATGTAGTCTCAGGAAACGGAATTTCGGTTCTCCTGCGTAATTCCACGGAAAATACGCTTCTCAATAACTCGGCATCCGACAGCATCTATGGTATCTGGGCGGATTCTTCTAGCAATAATACACTGGACGGAAATACTTTATCAAACAATAAAATCGGGGCCTATCTGAAAATTTCCAGCGGAAATGTACTTAGCAACAGTAAGGTATCAGATAATACAAATTCCGGTATAAGTCTGTGGGATTCTGTAGGAAATACATTAAGCAATTCTACAGCCTCGAAAAACAGTGTTTCTGTCGTTCTGAGGAATTCCAGCGCAAACCTGCTTAGCAATAACACGGTGTCGGATAGCAATTACGGTTTATGGTTGTACTCTTCGAGCAATAATAATAAGCTGAACGACAACAGGGTATTAAATAATCAGATCGGTATTCACGTAAAGGCATCAAGCGGAAATGTTCTGACAGGCAATAGTGCGTCAGACAGCAACGGATCTGGAATCAGTATCTGGGATTCGGCCAAAAACACATTAATTAATAATGCAGCTTCGAACAATTATGTCTCCATTTACCTGCAGAACTCCAGTGAAAATGAGTTTCTCAATAATGCGGTATCCGGTAGCAATTACGGGATGTGGGTTGCCTATTCCAGTAACAATAATCTGAGTGACAATAACGTATCGAATAACAGGTTCGGTTTCTATTTAAAAAATTCCAGCTATAACAGGCTGTCAGGTAACCAGGCAAACTCAAACTCCGGGCATGGAATCTATCTAGGTTTCTCCGGAAATAATATTCTGGACAGTAATAGGGTTACTTCAAATTCGGAATATGGGTTGTATTTGCTAGATTCGGGAAACAGCTCGGTTTATAATAATTATTTCAACAATGTAAATAACATCTACCTGCATGGTTTAAACACAGGTACGAGCCTGAACACAACCCTGACATCGACAAAGAATATTGTTGATGGGTCTTACCTTGGTGGGAATTTCTGGGCTACTCCAAAAGGGGATGGCTTCAGCCAGACCCATGCTGATAAAAATGGTGATGGCATATGTGATGCAGTTTATGCCGTAAATACAGAGGGTATTGATTATCTGCCTCTTGTAGATTCTCATATCCTAATTTAATCCTGAGTGCTGAAAAAATCCATGAAAATGTTCTGACTATTGGAAATATGAGCAGCAGGAGATTTGGCATGACCAGTTAAGGTTTTACATTTTCTTAGGAGAGTCCAACAGGAGGCTGTACAGCTTTTAAGGAGGTTAGAAAGTCCACACAGATTCTTAGGAGTTTACAGGATTTCGATGAAATAATTTAAATAATTTTTAAAAAGAGGCTGTATAGCTTCTTAGGGAGGTTAATGTAAGTGGAAAATAATTTTAGCTGCTGTTATAAGGTATATTTATAAGTCTTTAAGCTATTCAGAGTATCCCATGCATGATGTTACATTTTACCTTAAATACATGTACGTTTAAGCGCGGGAAAAAAATTCCTTCAAGTTTACTGGATAGAAGAGGAGTTATTGCAAACTATTTTAAATCAACTTCATTTTACTTTTTTATTTTTACTTCAGTACAGAAAGAAGGCATTCTAAAACATGCAAAATCTATTAACTATATTTGGAAATACAAAGATCATAAGTGTTTCCGTAGTTCTCCTTGATTTGGGATCTTAAGAGGTCTAAAGAGTGTACCTGGACACTTGTACAAATAAATGGATAATTGAAAAAGAGAATAAAGAAAATTAGCTAAATAAAACTCAAGTTTGTATATCTCTAGTTTCTCATCTTCCTCTAATCTTCTATAATTTTTATGGCATGGGATGTTGTTGTTTAAAACTCTTTTCAAAATCTAGGTACTGTTGAGCTATCTGTTGTGCTTTGTCTTCACTCAATACTTTCTGAGCTGCTGGAAATACTTTATTCTCTTCTTCTTCTACATGGTGGCTTACGCTTTCATCCAGTTCCTTGATCTTGGAAGTCCAGTTAGAACTGCCAGGATCCATACTTTCCAGTTCGGATGAGATTGATTTTATTTCATTGTGTTCTTCATAGGCATGATTAACAAGCTCACCTAAGTCTTCTTTTTCTTTAAGCAGTGGATAAAAGAGTTTCTCTTCTCCCTGTAGATGAGGATCGGTCTTAGCCTTTACTTTAAAGAAAGTCTCCTTTGATCCATCACGCATTGCCTGTTGTATAAGATCAGAAACTTGCCTGTGTTCTGCTTTCAAAATATCATATATTGTTTCCATATTTCCCCCCCTCATTTGAGGTATAATAAAGGATATTTACAAATATATAAATATATAACTACAGATCCCGATTTCTAAAAGAAGTGATATATAAAGAGTTTAAGTCTTCTGAGTTTCAAGTTCATAGAAAAAGACAATCCTCTTATGCCTGTTCGGACGATATCCATATATCTCCATCACAACCGGGAAATTCAGATCCCTTTTCCAACCAGATAGTCTCACCTGTCTTATAACAGGAATAAAAGCCTGAGTCTTCAACTTTTTCATATGATTTATGAGGATTTAATTCCCAAATCATATCTTGAGAGAGAGTGGGCAAACCAGGATTTCGTTTATCAGCTGGAAGTTTAAACACGCTTACACTGCCGTCCCTCTCAAGGTAGGCAGTCTCAATTTCTCCCAAACTTCTGATACTCTGGTTTCTTAATAAAAGGAAAATTTCGTCCTGTGTAGGGGTATGTTTTCCTATTACTTTAGAATTCAGAATCCCATTACTTATGATTTTAGCAGGTGAACCCTGAGTAAAATCCTCATACTTAGGGAACTTGTTCACCAGAGCTGTTTGTATCCTGTAAAGTACTGTAACAGTTGCAATTGCACAAGCTGACCATAGAATTGCAACGTCTGGATAAAACATAGGATCTCCCATAGATGATCCAAGAGCAATAATAATCAAAAGATCAAAAGGTGTCAGCTGATCAACTGCTCTCCTGCCTAAAAGGCGCATGATAATCAGTGCAAAAACAAACATAAAAACTGTTCTAACAATCACTTCAAGTATGAAAAGCCATGGAGCATCGGCTATAAGAATTCTTTTTATTTCAAAAGCCTCTATGGAAGGTTCTGCCATATTAATAATAAAGATATGGAATAGCTTAAAAGTTCTCAGTTAAACAGTTTATGCAAACAATTGGTGATGTTGAGTTTACTATGACACTGATTTGATTCCCAAATTAATAAAGTTTAAGAACTGATTTCGCTGTAAGAAAATTGATTGTCCTAAATACAGAGTTTAGAGAAGCTATTTTGAATAAAATAATAGTATATGGACAATGAAGCTATAGACAATGAAACATTCGCAAAATAACGATTTTTTTGAAACAAGAGATCCGTAAAAGTAGAATTAAAATGCATGAATAAAAATAAGATGCCCGGAGCGTGACTCGAACACGCGACCTCCAGATATCTCAGGAGATTAAAGACGCCTCATATAATTGTCCCTATGAGTCTGGCGCCCCAACCATCTAGGCTATCCGGGCTTGCAACACACAAATGTACAAAGATATATTAAAGGCTAACGATCGGAACACTGAAAAACTATAGTTTTTGGTAATATTTACATGAATAAGTTGTCCGAGAGTGAGATATTTTATAGCATAGCACTTCAGGAATTGACAGGAAACCGGAACTCACCGAACTTGCCGCGACGACCAGGAGTACCCGTTCAAGGACATACAAAGGTAGTACGGTCATTATTAATGTGAGGTATCTGGTATTCTGCCATCCTATAAGTACAGGGAATTGAATAAGTTGGTGGAGTTCTCCACCAGTCAATTGGCAATATTAACGTCGACAGAAAAGAGTCCTATAAAATAAAAATTGATCTCTGAGAGTAACATCATTAAAATCTTCAAAATTTAGTTTAATCGGTGGGTACGCCAGACTCTTATCCCATAGTATTTCTTGAATTAATACTTTACATGATAGTGTTTTTGGAACAGATGTCCGGAAGTTTGCCCTTGACCTTGGTGAAGGCTACTCCCGATTCTTAATGGTTTGGTGAAAATTGAATGATATCATTTTTTGCCTCTAAATATACTACATTCTTGGTTTTATCTTTCCATAAAAAATCAATAAACTCATACAATTTTAAAAATTAATAACAAAAATAAGATGACAAAAATAATTTTGAAATATACATAAATATACATATTTACTGCGGAAGGTGGCCAGATAGAGGGAAAAATAAGACAAAATTATAAAATATTAAACTGAAACAAGTCGAAAAAAAGAGTTAAAAGGAAAAAGGATAAAAAGTTTTACCTTTTTGAAATTATCAGTATCCTGTGGCTTCTGCCAGCTTCTTGACCAGAGAGTCATCAGCAGCATTTCCGGTAACCACAAACACATGGTTTCCACTGCTCCAGATATAAGTATATCTGGGAATCTCGGTTC
>Ga0074193_1002317_pt1 | contig 17648 bp, 18 predicted proteins | sample EPASupsiteHSE605_FD_64523 | JGI IMG/M metagenome (GOLD analysis project Ga0074193, IMG submission 64523) | Bioremediated contaminated groundwater from EPA Superfund site, New Mexico - Sample HSE6-05 | ecosystem: Environmental > Aquatic > Deep subsurface > Groundwater > Contaminated ... | reverse complement strand
TCTGACGTGTATTTACTTACCCGAACCAACATCCTGTGTGGCAAGATGCCCGGCACATCCGTCGGCCCCATCCTGGGCCCCGCGGGGATTGATAAAATTAGCAGTCCCCACAGCAACTGCTGTTGCGCCAGCCAGCATAAATTCCACCGCATCTTCTCCGGTCATAATTCCGCCCATCCCAATTAAGGGAATGGACACAGCCTTGGCTACCTGCCACACCATCCGTACCGCCACCGGTTTGACGGCCGGGCCTGACAGACCACCCACCACATTACCTAGTTTGGGCTTACGGGTCCGAATATCAATCGCCATCCCGAGCAGCGTATTAATCAGTGACACTGCATCGGCTCCGGCGGCTTCCACGGCCCGGGCTATCGCCGTAATATCAGTGACATTAGGCGACAGCTTCGCAATAATGGGCTTCTTGGTCGCGGCGCGTACCGCGCTAATCACACCGGCGGCGCTGGCACAGTCGGTACCAAACACCAGTCCGCCTTCTTTGACGTTCGGGCAGGAGATATTTACTTCCAGCGCCGCGACACCGTCAATATCAAGACGTGCAGCTAATTCCCTGTACTCTTCCACGGAATGCCCCGAAATATTCACGATCGCCGGCACATCATAACGTTTTAGATTGGGCAGTTCAACATCGATAAAATGTTCCACCCCGGGGTTTTCCAAACCGATGGAATTCAGCATCCCCGCCGGCGTCTCGACCAAACGGCGTCCTGGATTGCCCATGCGCGGCAGCAAAGTGGTCCCCTTGACCACAATGGCACCCAACTTATTTAAGTCAACATAGGGAGCATATTCTTTGCCAAAACCAAAGGTCCCGGAGGCGGTCATCACCGGTGTTTTCAACCGGATACCGGCAATCTCCACGGCTAAATCAGGCTGCTTAGTCATCAAGGCAAACCTCCCCGCTCCAGAATACCGGTCCGTCGGTACACACTTTCTGATAAGGCTTGCTTGAGTCCGCAGCTTTACAGGTACAGCCCAAACAGGCTCCTACTCCGCAAGCCATGAATTCTTCCAGCGAAATTTGGCACGGTATCGCAAACTTTTCCGCCATCTTTTGTACATAGCGCAGCATGGGTTCGGGGCCGCAGGCATATATCATATCAAAATGCTGCCCTGTAAAAAGCGCTTCCGCCAATACCGGTGCATGGCCGCAATAGCCAGCACTGCCATCATTTGTGGCAATATGCAATGCACAGCAGCAGTCCTCAAACTCCTGCTGGCGAATAAGTCCGCCTTCATTTTGGGCACCCATGATCATCGTGGGCGTTCCCGGGGCAAAGGCATCAGCCAAAGCAAGTAACGGGGCAGTACCCAACCCACCGCCGATCAAGAGCGGTTTCTCTCCCTGAATGGTGAAACCATTGCCCAGGGGTCCCATGATATCAAGCTGCTGGCCTGCCCGCAAACGGGCCAGTTGAGCCGTACCGCGTCCCAGTACTTTATACAAAATAGTCAGTTGTCCAGCCGCCTTGTCCAATCTGTTGATACTGATCGGCCGCCGCAGTAGCGGATCATAATCATCGCTACAGCGAACATGCACAAATTGGCCGGGTTTTGCCAGTACGACTACTTCCGGTGCAGCTAACACCATCCGAAAGCAGTCGCAGGGCAAGGCTTGCTGTTCAATAATGGAGACACAACCATGCCACATGCCTAGCGTCCTCCCTCCTGCAGATATTCCTGCAGCGATTTCAGATTATATTTACGGTCTTTGCGCAGCGTCTGCAAAACACCCAGCAATTCTACCGCTGTATCCAGGGATGTTAAGCAAGGGATGCTGTGTTCCACCGTTGCTCGACGGATTTTAAAGCCATCCCGTTCCGGTTCTTTCCCTCTGGTGATTGTATTGATGACCATCTGCACTTCGCCGTTTTTAATAGCATCCAGCAGGTTAGGAGAGCCCTCCTCCAATTTAGCCACCGGTTTCACGGTGAGACCCTGGGTCTCAAGATATTGAGCTGTTCCCGCCGTGGCATAAACAATAAAGCCCAGTTCAGCAAAACCTTTTAGGATCGGTAAAGCCTCTTCCTTGTCCTTGTCCGCGATAGTCGCCAGGATACTGCCCTTTTCCGGGATTTGCATCCCCGCGCCTAGCAAAGCTTTATACAGGGCAAAGGAATAATCCAGGTCAAGCCCCATTACTTCACCGGTTGATTTCATCTCTGGCCCTAAGGACACATCCACCTGCAGCATCTTGGCAAAGGAGAACACCGGTACTTTGACTGCGGTATAATGAATGTTCGGCATCAGTCCGCTCTTAAACCCCTGTTCCTGCAAACTTTGTCCCAAGCAGATTCGGGTTGCGACATTGACCATCTGTGTACCGGTAATCTTGCTCAGATAGGGTACCGTCCGGCTGGAGCGGGGATTAACTTCGATTACATAGACCTCGTCTTCATAGACGACATATTGGATATTAATTAAACCCTTCACTTCCAGTGCCCGGGCGATTCGCTGGGTATAGTCCACTAGGGTGTCAATGGTTTCCTGACTCAAGGTCCGGGGTGGATACACAGCAATACTATCCCCGGAATGAACCCCGGCCCGCTCAATATGTTCCATGATCCCGGGAATTACCACGTCTATTCCATCGGAAATGGCATCCACTTCCACTTCTTTGCCTAACATATATTTATCCACCAGAATGGGATGATCCGGCGAGACCAATACCGCGTGTTCCATATATGAACGTAGATCGGTATCGTTATAGACGATTTCCATGGCCCGACCGCCTAACACATAGGAGGGCCGTACCACCACCGGATAACCAATTTCATCAGCGGCATTAACGGCCGCCTGAGCTGTGGTCACGGTGGTTCCCTGTGGACGGGGTATATCCAGTTTGGTCAGTAGTTGATCAAATAGTTCCCGGTCTTCAGCTGCGTCGATATGCGCTACGGAAGTACCGAGAATTTTAACACCTGCATTTTCCAGTGGAGCGGCCAGATTAATGGCGGTTTGGCCGCCAAACTGTACGATTACACCTTCCGGGCGTTCTTTATCAATGATATTTAGTACATCCTCCGGTGTCAGTGGTTCAAAATACAGGCGATCGGAAGTATCAAAATCCGTACTAACTGTTTCGGGGTTATTATTAATGATAATTGACTCAATACCCATCTCCCGCAGCGCCCAGGCTGAGTGTACCGAACAGTAGTCAAACTCGATTCCCTGCCCAATGCGGATCGGCCCGGAACCTAACACCAATACCTTTTTAGCCGACGTGGGCAGTGCCTCGTCTTCTGTTTCATAGGTGGAATAATAATAGGGCGTGGTCGCCTCGAATTCCGCAGCGCAGGTATCAACCATCTTAAATACCGGTTTGATGGCATGTTCCTTGCGGGCAGCAGCAATTTGGGCTACGGGAACGCCTCTAAGGGCAGCGATGGTCCGGTCGGCAAAACCCATCCGTTTGGCAGACTGCAATACTTCAGTACTGAAATCGCCCATGATCTGCTGCTCCATTTTCACGATATTATGCAATTTATCCAAAAAGAAATGGTCGATTAGGGTAATCTGATGAATTTCTTCCACCGTGATACCCCGCCGTAGCGCTTCGGCAATCACAAACAGCCGCTCATCATCGGCATCATGGATGGAAGCTCTTATTTCTTCCAGGGGCACGTCCTTCAAGGCCGGTAAATAGAGGCCGTGCAACCCAATTTCCAGAGATCGAATCGCTTTTAACAGCGCTGACTCAAAGGTACGGTCGATGGCCATAACTTCGCCGGTGGCTTTCATTTGCGTGCCTAAAATCCGGTCGGCAAAGGCAAACTTGTCAAAGGGCCAGCGTGGAAATTTAACAACCACATAATCCAGCGTCGGTTCAAAACAAGCCGGTGTTTTTAAGGTAACGGCATTGCGAATTTCGTCCAGATGATAGCCAATCGCAATTTTAGTTGCCACTTTGGCGATCGGGTAGCCGGTCGCTTTGGAGGCCAGGGCGCTGGAGCGGCTAACCCGCGGATTTACCTCTATCACGTAATACCGCTCGCTTTTCGTATCCAAGGCATACTGCACATTGCAGCCACCCTCGATACCCAAGGCACGGATGATTTTCAAGGAAGCTGCCCGCAGCATCTGATATTCTTTGTCGTTTAAGGTTTGGGAAGGAGCTACGACAATACTGTCACCGGTATGAATACCCACCGGATCGAGGTTTTCCATGTTACACACAGTGATGCAATTATCGGCACCATCCCGCATAACCTCATATTCGACCTCTTTCCAGCCGGCTACACTGCGTTCAATGAGTACCTGCTGAATGATACTGTGTTTCAGACCTCTGATGGTAATCGCCCGTAATTCTGTCTCATTTTGGGCAATCCCGCCGCCGGTACCACCCAAAGTATAGGCTGGACGTACGATCAGTGGATATCCGATTTCCCGGGCAAAAGCCATAGCACTGTCCAAATCGCTGACAATCGTACTTTCCGGTACAGGTTCACTGATCTCCTGCATCATATTTTTAAATAATTCGCGGTCTTCGGCCTTTTTGATGGCACTTAGCGGTGTTCCTAACAGTTTTACACCTTCTGCTTCTAAAACGCCTTGTTCTGCCAGCCGTACCGCCAGGTTCAGACCTACTTGCCCGCCCAGTGTAGGCAGCAATCCATCCGGTTTTTCTTTGCGGATAATCTCAGCCACAAATTCCGGTGTCAATGGTTCGATATATACATGGTCGGCCATATTCGCATCAGTCATAATCGTGGCCGGGTTAGAGTTTACCAGTACCACTTCCAGACCTTCTTCTTTAAGCGCCTGACAAGCCTGAGTACCGGCGTAATCAAATTCTGCCGCCTGTCCGATGATGATGGGTCCGGAACCAATGACCATTACTTTCTTTAGTCCACTATATCTAGGCATGTTTTGTTCCTCCCGTCATCAGTTCCATGAATTTCACAAATAAATACTCATTCTCCTGGGGTCCAGGTGCTGCCTCAGGATGATATTGCACGGAGAAGATGGGCAGCGTACGATGCTGCATGCCTTCAACCGTGAGATCATTCAAACCGCGGTGGGTTACCACAAGATCACAGGCATCCATCGTTTGTTCATCTACGTTGTAACCGTGATTCTGGGAAGTAATATACACCCTGCCGCTGGCTAAATCTTTAACCGGGTGGTTGGCACCACGATGCCCAAATTTTAATTTGTAAGTGTCGGCGCCAAAGGCTAAGCCCAGTAGCTGGTGGCCGAGACATATTCCAAAAATCGGTTTCTTGCCGATTAACTGTTTGACCGTATCCAGCGCATAGGGTACATCCTTGGGATCCCCAGGCCCGTTGGATAGGAAAATCCCGTCCGGATTATACGCCAAAATTTCTTCCGCGCTGGTCCAGGCAGGTACCACGGTCAGATCACAACCATAATGGCTGAGACGGCGCAGGATGTTTTCCTTGCAGCCAAAATCCACAACCACAACGCGCTGTTTTTCTCCGGGAATACGGTAGACCTGCTGGGTGGAAACTTCCCGCACTAGTTCAGGCACGTCACCTACGTTTTGACGCAGCTTGGTTAATAGCGTTTCAACACTGCTGTCATCCGTACAAATAATTCCTTTCATTGTGCCATGTTCCCGAATACGACGAGTGAGTGCCCGCGTATCGATCCCTTCCAGGCAGATTACATTATGCTGTTTTAAAAATCCGTCCAAGGTCTGCTCTGACCGCCAATGGCTAGGCCGCTCGGCCAGTTCGCGGACGATAAAACCACGGGCGTAGGGCTTACGCGATTCTCTGGCAATCTCTGATACCCCATAATTGCCGATCAACGGATAAGTCATAGTGATGATCTGCCCACAATAGGAGGGATCAGTAAGGATCTCCTGAAAGCCGGTCATCCCTGTATTAAATACTACCTCGCCGGTGGCGCAGCCCTGTGCTCCCCTAGCTGTTCCACTCAGCACAGTGCCGTCTTCCAGCACCAGTTTTCCAATCATTTTAACAACCTGCCTTCCTGCATTACAACTTCTCCTGAAACGATAGTAGCTATAGCCTGTCCTTTAACCTGAAACCCGCTGTACGGGGAATTTTTACCCTTAGAAATGAATTTAGCAGGCTCGATTGTCCACTCCTGTGCCAAGTCCAGCACCGTGATATCGGCGTCTTTACCCACCTGAAGCGTGCCTTTGTCGATACCCAGAATCTGTGCTGGCCGTAGGGTCATCGCTTTGACCACATCCGCCAGACTCATCCGACCACCCTGGACCAGCGCCTGCAGGATTAATCCCACCGCTGTCTCCAACCCGGAAATACCAAAGGGCGCATACTTATATTCTACGTCCTTATCTTCAAAAGCATGGGGCGCATGGTCAGTGGCAATTACATCAATTGTGCCATCGGCCAAACCTGCTGCTAAGGCTTCAATATCCGTCAGAGTGCGTAGGGGCGGGTTAACCTTGGTTCTGCTGTCAAAACTACGCACGGCTTCATCGGTCAGAGTCAGGTGATGCGGTGTTACTTCTGCGGTCACATTAACTCCGCGTGCTTTGGCTTGACGAATGATCTCTACCGCCCCGGCGGTACTGACATGGGCCACGTGCAAGCGGCCACCGGTGTACTCAGCCAGCAAACAGTCCCTGGCAATCATAATCTCTTCTGCCACTGCGGGTATTCCTTTAAGGCCTAACACCGTGGATACGAAACCCTCATGCATCTGGCCGCCATCAGCAAGATGCGGGTCTTCGCTATGAGCAATAACCGGTATCCCGAACATTTTTGTATATTCTAGTGCCAACCGCATAACCTGTGCATTGCTGACCGGCTTGCCGTCATCAGAAACTGCCACAGCGCCGCCTTGAACCATATCGCCGATTTCGGCTAATTCTAAACCTTCCGAGCCCTTAGTGATGGCACCAATTGGATACACATTAACTGCTCCGACTGCCCGGGCACGTCCCTTGATGTAATCTACTCCGGTGAAGTTATCAATGACCGGTTTGGTATTAGGCATACAGGCAATAGATGTGAAGCCACCCAGGGCCGCTGCCCTGGTTCCAGTATAAATGTCTTCTTTGTATTCCAGACCCGGTTCGCGTAAATGCACATGCATATCAATTAAACCAGGCACTACATATTTACCATCGATGTGCATAATCTCGGCTCCATCGGCGGAAAGGGCCTCGCCGATAGCGGCAATTTTACCGTTTTCAATCAGCAGGTCCGCTATTTCGTTCATGTTTTGGGCAGGATCGATGATCCAACCGCCTTTAAACAGTAGTTTCAATGTTGCCACCCCCAGACAATAATAGATAGAGTAGAGCCATGCGTACAGCCACCCCGTTAGTCACCTGTTCTTCGATTACTGATCGTTCATCATAGGCCACATCAGCGGCAATCTCCAGTCCTCTATTCATCGGCCCCGGATGCATAATCAGCGCATCGGGTTTAGCTAGCGCCAGACGCTGTTGATTAATTCCGAAGAGCCTGCCATATTCACGTGCTGTGGGGAACAACCCTTTTTGCTGACGTTCCCGCTGAATGCGCAGGATATTAATCGCATCGGCTCCATCCAGCGCATCCTCAATCCGTTTATGCACCGTTACGCCTAAGCGCTCGATAAAGGGCGGGATCAAAGTGCTGGGTCCTGCTACATGGACTTGAGCCCCCAGTTTAGTTAAGCCCCAAATATTAGAACGAGCGACACGGCTGTGCAGAATGTCTCCGATAATGGCAACCTTTAACCCGGCGATCCGACCTTTGTGTTCCTGCAGCGTATACATATCCAGCAGTGCCTGGGAAGGATGTTCATGGGTTCCATCACCAGCATTAATCACCCCTGCTTTGACCGTCTGGGCGATATAGTGTGCCGCTCCTTCAGCAGCATGTCGGACGATGATCAGATCCGTGCCCATCGCCTGTATTGTCAAAATAGTATCCCTCAGACTTTCCCCCTTGACCACGGAACTGGTGGAAACTGCAATATTAATCACGTCAGCGCCCATGTACTTACCGGCTAGTTCGAAAGAGGACCGGGTGCGCGTACTTGGCTCATAGAATAAGTTTACAACACATTTCCCCCGTAAAGTAGGTACTTTTTTGATATCCCGGGCGATAATGTCTTTCATGGGACGCGCTGTTTCTAAAATCAATTTCATTTCCGCTGGGGTCATATATTCCAACCCCAGCACATCTTTACCGCTTAGATGCATTTCACCAGCTCCCTTTCTTTAAATATTGCTCCCTAAAGAAAAGACCTCCCACCGCTCGAGGCGGCAAGAGCTCAGCTATCAGTCTCAAATTCTCTGATCAACCTTCCTTACCTGGCCTCGCAGGACCGGCTTAAAGGACTACTTATTCTTTTAATTGTGAAATAACGACCTTGTCTTCATGGTCAATTTCCTGCACCATGACGCTCACGATTTCTTTTTTAGAAGTCGGTACATTTTTCCCGACATAATCAGCCCGTATCGGTAGTTCACGATGACCCCGGTCAACCAGTACAGCCAGTTGAATGGATTCAGGCCTCCCCATATCGATCAGTGCATCCAGCGCCGCCCGCACCGTACGCCCAGTGTACAGCACATCATCTACCAAGATAATTTTTTTACCGACCATCGAGAATGGTAATTCCGTACGGTGGATTACCGGCTGGTGGGCTAAAGTGGATAAGTCATCACGATAGAGTGTAATATCCAAGATGCCAATAGGTACTTCTACCCCTTCGATGGCTCTGATTTGCTCAGCAATGCGATGCGCGAGCGGCACGCCCCTTCGGCGAACCCCGACCAAGGCCACTGCTTGGACACCCTTATTTTTCTCGATAATTTCATGGGCTATCCTGGTTAATGCACGTCGGATACCATCAGCATCCATAATCTTAGTTTTTTCCTCCCAGGGCATGTAAACTACCTCCCTCTTCGTGAAAATCTATTTATCTTTTCTTTGCGTCTTTGCGTCGTGGTGTTAACAACTCTCCGTTTCTTTTAATCCCCTAGCCATTACTAAGGATAAGCATCCAGCTAGAAAACTATACAAAAAACCTTCTTATCGACATACCGATAAGAAGGTTAGAACTACCTTTTCGTATTAACCACCTTACCGGTCTCTCAGAACCGTCTTTAAAGGCTACATATGTAATTTACCAGACTTTTTCCTTTACTTCTTATGTAGTTTATCATATAGAAAAATACCCGTCAAGCGCGTTTCCTAAGTAATTCCAAGATGCCTTCCAGCAGTTTCGGGAGTGGAGCGGTAAACTCCAGATACTCTCCTGTATTGGGATGATTAAAGCCCAATACTTGCGCATGTAGGAATTGCCCTCTTAAATCGAAGTGGCGTTTTTTAGGGCCATACTTGGGGTCTCCCACTACAGGATAGCCGATATAAGCCATATGTACCCGGATTTGATGTGTTCTGCCGGTTTTCAGCCGGGCTTCAACCAATGTGTATTCGGCAAATCGCTCTAAAATCCTGAATTTAGTGATGGCTTCTTTGCCACGCAATACGTCAACCGTCATTTTTTTGCGATCTACAGAATGACGAGCGATTGGTGCGTCGATAATACCTCTTTCCTCCGGTATCCGGCCATGGACCAGGGCAATGTATTTGCGAGTGACAGTCCGCGCTTTAATTTGCTTGGCTAAACTCAGGTGGGCTTGATCTGATTTTGCAACCATAATCACACCGGAGGTATCCTTATCAATACGATGTACGATACCCGGGCGCATCACCCCGTTGATCCCTGACAGATCATCACAGTGGTCTAGTAGTGCATTGACCATCGTACCATCATAATTGCCTGCGGCGGGATGCACAACCATCCCCCTAGGCTTGTTAATTACCACAACATGCTTGTCTTCATACATAATATCCAAGGGAATTTCCTGGGGTAAGACATCCAGTGTCACCGGTGGAGGAATTACAAGCGCAATTTGATCAGCCAGCCGGATCTTATAATTACTCTTGGTAGGTTTATCGTTAACCTTCACATCGCCTGCTTCAATTAAATTTTGAATATGAGACCGCGATAATTCGGGCCGCTGCTGGGCTAAAAATACATCAAGCCGCTTATTTACCTGTTCTTCCTCGACGATACATGTAAAACTTTCCATCATTAATCTCCATTCTACTCAACTCATTACTCATTAGCATACCCATTACCCATTACCAATTACTAATTACTAATTACTAATTACTAATTACCGATCTTCAGGCATATGTAAAATCTCCCACAATAATAATCCCACCCCGATCACAATAGCCATATCGGCAATATTAAAGACCGGCCAAACACGAAAATCGAAAAAATCAATCACATAACCATTATGCATCCGATCCAACATGTTACCCAGGGCCCCGCCAATCTGCAAGCCAATGCCAATACGCAGCCATCGGTAGCCTGTAGGTAACCGAGGATAATAATACAATACTGCCAAGACTAACAGTATCGCTATAGCGATAAACAAGCCCGTCTGGTGCTGCAGGATACCAAAAGCAGCACCGTAATTCTTGACATATGTAATATAGAAAATATTCTCCAGCACCGATATGGACATCCCGGGTTCCATAGTTTGCACAATGTATAACTTGCTAGCTTGATCCCATAGAAGTATTCCCACTATGATTAACAGAAGTTGCATAGAAATCCCCCCCATTAGATCCATACGTACATCGTTTACATTCTAACACACCATCCATTCCCCCTCAACTCATTGGCAGGAAACCTGGACAATCTTGTCGAAATAGCAAACATTTAGTAAATATATCTGTCCTAAGGAGGCTATGTACATGAGTACGCTTACCATCAAATCCCCAAAGGCCTTAAACTTTTGCGCCCCCTCTCCGGTCAGGGATCGTAAAATTGAAATGCTGCCGAGTGGAGAAATTTCTGTACTAATTACCTATGATGACGATACTACATTAAATTTTACAACCTCGCACGGCTCAGTTCATATTGCCGCAAACCAAGCAATGTGTTTGGAAAGCAATATAGATCAGGCGATTTTAAAAATAACTAAACCAACTACGGAAAAGCGCAAAAAAAAGAAACCGATTTAATTAGAGATTCATTTATTTACTCATTTCATTTTCGCAGGGTCGAAATTAAATGCCATTAAAATAGCAGCAGCTAATAAAATAGTAACTATCCATGCCCAAAATGGTCTTAAATAGTGGAGTCTCAAAATTGAAAAAATGGCAAAATCAAATATTGTTGATGACAACCACGACCAGCCATTTGTATAATAAATACCTTTTATGAGATAGTGATCCATAAACTCGAGTCCGCTATAAATCAACACCCATAAAACTATATAACCATATTCATTAATTTTACTGTTGGATGGAAATTGAGAAAGATAAATAAACGCGGTCGATGGCAATATCACAAAACAGCTGATTAATTCCAATGTTGTTTGCGTGTTCACTAAAACATCGGGGCTATAATTCCAAAAAGGATGATTATAAGTCAAGAAATTTGCACTTAAATTGACAACCATCATAAACAAAGCTGTGGGATAATATTTCTCCCAGTTTTTCCAGTTACCCCATTTCCACACTGCATATAAAAATCCAATAAAAAGGCAAATCCTAAACAATAAAACAAGCCACATTAAATTGTCCATCCTTATCTTTTATAATTATAGACTCACCCATTATCCTTTTTCCTATGCGCAAATACTAAGTCTTGCCGCGCAATGCTAATAGATTGAAAGAGCATCACTAATAACTTCATTAGCGATGCTCTTTTTGTGTAATCAGCTTCTAATATCGATCTAGGTTTCACCTATAGGCATAACACGTAGGATTAACCTCTTTTAGTTACTCTATGCATTATGTACTTTTTAGTAATGGGATTTTGCCCAAAGGGTTTCTGCTTGTTATATTGCCAAAACTTCAGTCAGGTAATCTTCTTCAAATAATACAGCTAAATCTTCCACTTCACGTACAAGTTCCTGGCGGTCCTGTGATAAATCGTAGACACTTAGTAAATTCACAATAGTTTCTTTTGCTTTTCCCTCACTTAAGCCCGCTTTTATTAGTCGGTCAATATGTTGTTGGCGCAATAACTGTTCCTGCACTCGTTCCATTCCTTCCCCCTTTTCCTTTATAAATTTACAGTTCTATAGAGAACACCCTTACAAATATACTAATTTCTCTGAATTTTCAAAAAACCCTTTTTACCACCGCTATTTGAACTATTATTTTTTTAATATTAAGCCTCGCTCTAATTTTCTACTCGCATTCCTAAAAAAGAACCATCAATACTGTATAGTATTTAATAAAAATGCACAACAATATAAAATGACAACATCAAAAGGAGGCCACCATAATGAGCGGGCTCACAAAACACGAACTAGTTTTTCTCGAAGAATATTTACGTTTTTATCAAGCCCAGGATGATTTCCTTAGTTTTTGCCAGACTCACACTGTTGAGTCCGGTTTTTCGGAAGCCTGCGCCAAAGCGCAAAGCTTGTTATCCGAACGGGCACAAGGCATGGCACGTTTTCTGGTAACGGCATCCGAACAACAATAGGAGGTATGATATGGAGAAGGTTCTAAACGAACAGTCGTTGGCCCGTCTAGCGATCACGCACTGTAAAATAGCTGCATCACAACTGGTTACTATGGCCACCGAAACGGCAAATCCCGCACTGCGCCACGAGGTCCAGCAAACGCTCCGGGTTAATCTAGAACAGCAAAAAAGTTTATGGGATGCCGCTTTTCACGCTGGATATTTCCCAATTTTGGAATCGATCATCCATCCGTCTACACAGGGAAAAGAGCTTACCCCTTCTGCACGGCAAGTCGAGAAAGGAGGCTCTTAACCGTGAACACCATTACACTTCCGGAGCGATCCCTCCTATTAGAGTATCTTGAGGCATCCGACGTGCATTGCCGTTTTCTGGCTTATTGTATGGAACACGTATCAGATCCGTCTTTTCAAGCGCTTTGTAAAGTGCAAAAGGCTCATCTGGATGATACGTTGATTACCTTAACACAGTTTCTTGATACTCCCGATGCCGCCTGGGAAGGAGGGCTTACCTATGGAACACCAAATTTCCCAATGTAGTTTGATGCATTTGGCGCTATCCCAAAGTAAATATAATATCCAACTGCTGACCCGCCTCGTTCAGGAATGCACTCATGATCGGATGCGGGCTGCTACAACTAACTGGTTGCTGCAGAGCATAGACCTCCAAAAGACACTCTGGGAACACCTGCATGATCGAAACATATACCATACCCAGGAAGCAACAAATGAGGAGATTTCCACAACCCGCAGGCAAATTGCCGATCTATATATGTATAGGGAACACTAATGTGGCGTGGTTATAATGGCTTATTATTTTAGGTGGAGTAAACCACCTTTTTTTATTTTCAGACAAAACCCTTAATATGTTATCTTAGTCCCCTCCGCGCTCTCTCCGTCCCCGCGGTTCAAAAACGTATACTCACTACTAAAAAAACCCGGCCGCAGCCGGGGTGATACATTAAATATTGAATTATACTGGCTGTTCCTGGCGTACTATTTTTTCGACAAACAAGTCTATACGCTCAACCTCGTAGCCTGTAATGTTTTCTACTTCACTAGCAATTATTTCCCGCACCTTTTTTAACGCTTCTGGAATATTGATACCGTAAATCAAGGTAAGTTTTATTTCGTAAGAAACTTTACCTACAGTCTCTTCCTGGGTATCAATGTCGTTTTTCTTGATGATAATTTGCGGGGCAAATTTTTCGGTGATAAGTGTCGCAAGCTCAGCTATAGCGCCTTTTTTTTCCTGGACGTATACTTCATTTACTTTTTGAAGCGAAGCACGGGCTAACTCTGCAAATACCTCTTCATCAATAACATTGTTTCCAAATACCTCCATCAATAAAACCTCCCCATTATTTGGAATTATATTTAAAATATTCCCTACTTAGTTTTGAAATACCTTTATTTGAAAAAGAACATTAAGAAATTAAAAAATCACTGTTACCGGATAGAAAGCTGACAGCCTGATCCTCCGGCATTGGGCGGCTGATAATGTAACCCTGAATGCGATCGCAACAGCATTGTCTCAAATATTCGATTTGCCGTTTTGATTCTACGCCCTCGGCAACCACCGTCATCTTCATGCTATGAGCCATATTCACGATAGTCCCGATGATTGCTTGCTGATTTACATCTGTCAGTATCATATCAATGAACGCCTTATCTATTTTCAGGGTTTTTACTGGTAGTCGCCGCAGGTAAGTCAGTGACGAGTAACCGGTGCCGAAATCGTCCAGCGATAAGGAAACTCCCAGTGCTTGCAATTCATCAAGTTTGCGGGTAATCTCCTCCAATGAGACTATCAACGCATTCTCGGTAATTTCAAGTTCGAGCTGACATGGCTCAACACCGGCACTTTGTAAGGCTTCACGAACAGTATTGATGAAACTGTCAGCGCACAGTTGGTGTGGCGACACGTTGACCGCAACGCGAATATTGCCCAGCCCCAGATCGGTTAACCGACGAATAAATTGGCAAGCCTTCTGGAGTACCCATTGCCCTATCGTCTGAATAAGCCCGCTTTGCTCGGCCAAAGGGATAAATCGCGCTGGTGGTATTGAACCATGTTCCGGGCTATTCCAGCGAAGCAGCGCTTCGAAACCGACGATAACACCGTCGGCAAGACGCATCAGCGGTTGATAATGCAGCACGAACTCGCTCCGTTCGACCGCGTGACGCAGGCTATTCGACAATAGTATCTTATCATAGGCTCCTATCTGCATGGCTACTTCGTAGAAACGCCAACAATTTCTGCCAGCCTTCTTGGCTGCATACATAGCATTGTCCGCATTTTTGAAGATTTCCTCGGTTGTATCACCATCATCAGGATATACAGCAATACCGGCACTGGCCGACATGAGGAAGCGAATACCGAGTGCTTCGACATCCTGACTCAATGCTCCGATAATCTTATGCGCAAAATAGTTTATGCGTTTTCGATCACATTCACCAGGCAAAATTACCATAAACTCATCGCCACCAATGCGGCCCACAACAGCGTTATCGCCAACTTCTTCCACGATGCGTTTACCGGCCGTCATGATAAGGGCATCGCCGCAGGTGTGTCCGAAAGTATCATTTATCATCTTCAACTCGTCTAAATCGATGAACAGAACAGCACCTGATGACTCGCCCCGGCGAGCTTTAGCCAACTCCAACCCAAGCAGCTCGTTTAAACGCACGCGGTTGGCCAAGCCGGTCAGCATATCAAAATAAGCCATGTGCCGAATATCCTCCTCGGCACGCTTGCGGTCGGTGATATTGTCAAATATAGTAATGAAATATCCCCTTTGGGTGCTGTAGACTGAAATTAACAGCCACGCTTTTAAGGGCTCTACATATTTCTCAAATATCTCTGGTTGGCCAGTCTGAGATACCCTGCCATAGATCTCGAACAATTCCGGGGTTGCTTCCTTAATACCCGGAATTAACTCGGTGGCCTTTTTCCCAATAACATCCCGCAACCCAGTTAATTTATTGAAGGCATCGTTCACCTCTAGATAGATAAAGTCCTGATATTGGTCGTCCTCGCAAACCATTTCGCAATAGGCGAACCCATGAAACATGTTTTCGAATAACAAGCGGTATCTTGCTTCGCTAATAGCAAGTTCGTCCCGGTTCTCTCGAAGGATATTCTCCGCCGTCTGGCGTTCCATGATCTCTTCCTCCAGCGTGGCGTTCATATCCTGTAATTCCTGTGTCCGCTTAGTTACTTTATTTTCGAGTTCGGCATTAAGATTTGCCAGCGCCGCTTGCGCTGCCTGCCGTTCCATCACTTCCTCTTCCAGAGTGGCATTAATTTCCTGAATCTCAATTACCTTGCTCTCCAGTTTTGCTTCATTCTCTTTAAGCAGACCCACGGTGTTTCCAATTTTTCGACTCATCTGGATGAACGTTTCACAAAGAACGCCCAGCTCGTATGGTATTCTTTCTAAAGGCTTGTCCTGGTCAATTATTTCATAATTTGCCTTCGCAATCAGATTTGACTGTCCAATCAGCCAGTCGATGGGACGTTTAATCCGGTTAGTGATCCGCGTGGCCAGCGGTAAAAGTATTAAGACCAAAAAAACAGTACCCCCGGCCATCATTGATAACTGTTGATATATCGAGTTAAGAACTTCCGCTTCATCGATTTTACCGATAAGTGTCCAGCCTCGCTCCGGCATGTCCAGGTAAGCACCCAGTACCTTATTACCCCGGTAATCGACCCAAGCGGCCAAACCTGATTCGCCCAGTCGGATATTTCTAGCGGCATCGTCAGTAATCTTATACTCCATTTTGGCGGTTCCCTCGACAAGACCCTTTTCGATTAGCACATTGGCGTGGCGCAATTCGGTAAGCATGCTGCCTTTACGATCAACCAGGAAAACCTCTCCCGTTTGACCAATCCAATTTTCACGTAAGAGTATTTCTAACGTTGCTGTTTTTACAGATCCAAGTATCAACCCTTGCATCTGCCCGGCTTCATCGTAAACAGGGGCAGAGAAGTTAATTATCGCCAGGCCGCTGTTCCGCCCAATAACAACTTCCGAAATATACTCCTTGTTTGCCTGTGCTGCTTCAAAATAAGGTTCGCCTACTGCCGACGGATTCCGGATTCCGCTACCGAGGGTTGATGCTTTGAAGTACCCGTCACAATCTATGTAGGATATTGAATCAAAGTTGCTGTCATGTTGTTGCTTCAATTGAAGCGCACGTTTTATCTGCTGTTCGTCTAAAGTTCGAAAAGCATCGTCCTGACTAAGTTCACGAACATTTCCGACCCGTTCCGCCATCCAATAGTCAATTATCCGCTCCTGGGAATGAACCCGCTGATTGATTAATTCAAGATTCTGCTCTTTGGCTGCCTTAATCTCGCCAACAGAATAAGTTGCCATGATCATTAAGCTTGGAGCAACTATCAGCAGAACTGTCCATAATGTAAGAATTCGTTTCAATGGCTGAGTCTTAATAGTGGTTCCTCCTTATTTAATTTTCAGCACAACTCTGCTTAGCTACTGAAAAAACGAACTATATCTATAATGTTTCTTGAATACCATTCACTTTTCCTTCATGATTATACAGATAATGATATACATATCCATTTTATGACAAACAACAGTATCCGCTCTACTGAACCACTATTTGAATAACGTCAACATCAGATTACAGTAGCAGCTGATAAGAGGGCCGTTTCAACTATGAAACAACCCTCTTATCAGCTGCTTATTCACTGACTCTAGTCCAAATATGTATCAATGATTTTTGAAATTGTATTACTACCATTTTGGTAACGCATAGGCAGATAACGGTAGGCGTCTCTTAACTGAAGCAACTCCTGCGATATTTCTGCCGATGTTAGATTTTGCATATCCGAAAAGGATCTAGCCCGGCCAATCCCCAGTGCTGAAATTTCCCGGTAGATATAACGTTCCTCCAACCATCCGTTTTGGGATAACATCAGCCACAGCGGAGTTTTAGCACTGGTGGCTTCAGCTATCGTAGACCAACCGCATTTGGTAATGGCAACATCACAGGCCGCCAAGTAATTATGCGAATCAGCTATATCCGCCAAAGGGTGGACGTTGGCTGCATTCGGTACGTCGATCCCCATGGTGACCAAATAATCCATATCCTCCCGGAAGGGAAACTGTTTTACGCGCATT
>Ga0074193_1002316_pt1 | contig 17656 bp, 15 predicted proteins | sample EPASupsiteHSE605_FD_64523 | JGI IMG/M metagenome (GOLD analysis project Ga0074193, IMG submission 64523) | Bioremediated contaminated groundwater from EPA Superfund site, New Mexico - Sample HSE6-05 | ecosystem: Environmental > Aquatic > Deep subsurface > Groundwater > Contaminated ... | reverse complement strand
GAGCGCCGAGGTTGGGCGGGCTTTTTGGTTGGGCCGCCCGGAAGCCTGGCGCGTTACGGCGGGCATGTTCGGCAGAACGTTTGCCCCTGCCCCTGATTTGCTGCTGCGCCTCTATGCGCTGGAAGACGCGGACAACCTGTGCCGCCTGGGGCGGATTCTTGAAAAAGCAGCGCCCTGCGTGGGCGCGGAGCGGCTGGCCTCTGCCGCGCACGCGATGCAGTGGGCCGTAAATGATTCGGACGCAGCCTCTGCGGCTCAGGCCGTGGAAGAATGCGTGCTGGCGCTGCGCGAAGTACTGGGCGCGCTGGAAGGGCAAACGGCCCGCAAGGAAAGCAAGCCCTCGGTGCAACAGGGCGGAAGATAAGGAGATCATATGGGTTTTTTCTCTGCCATAAAAAAGATGTTCGGCGGCGCGGAAGATGGGGCCAATGCGGCGCAGGAAGTGCCCGCAGAAATTGACGCAGCCGCACCTGAATCCCTTGCAGAACCTGCTGCGAAACCAGCGGCAGAATCCGCTGCCCGGCCTTTTGCGGCATCTGCCGCTGATGAGGCTCTTACCCTGCGCCTGCGCGAGGCTGAGCCACGGCTTTCCGTATGGCTTGGCATTGTGCTTGAGGGCGTGGATGAAGCGGGCGACCTGCTGTGGCAGCGTCTGTTCTTCTTGCTGCGCGCCCTTGATGCCCCGGAGGCCGAAGCGCAGAACTTTGTGCGCGATTTTCAGGAATGGCTCACCCGCATGGATTATCGGCAGGTGGAGGAATTCCGCTCTGAATTACAGTACCGTCTGGCTCTCGCCCTTGATATGGAAGACGAAGAGGACGAGCGCAACCGCCTGTTTCTCAAGATCAGTCAGGGCCTTTCGCGCACCCGTGAGCAGTTTTCCAAGGGGCTGGACGCTCTCTTTGCCGGGCATGGCGAACTGGACGACGCCTTCTGGGAAGAGCTGGAAGAACTTTTTATCATGGCCGATCTTGGCTACGAGCCTTCCATTGAACTGGTGGAACGCCTGAAAGAGCGCGCCCGCAAGGAAAAGGTGACGGAATCCGCCATGGTGCGCCAGTTGCTCATGGCTGAAGTGGAAGAAATCTTTCGCGCGCCGCGCCGCATTGCAGCCGTTAACCAGCCCGAAGTTGTGCTGATGATCGGCGTCAACGGCGTGGGCAAAACCACCACCATTGCCAAGCTGGCCCACCGCGACCGCATGCAGGGCAAAAAGGTCATGATTGCTGCGGCAGATACCTTCCGAGCTGCCGCCATCGAGCAGTTGCAGGTTTGGGCTGGGCGCGTGGGCGCGCTGTTCCATGCGCGCACCGCCGGTTCCGACCCTGCCGCCGTGGCCTACGAGGCTATGGATCGCGCGCTTCAGGAAGGTGTGGACGTGCTCTATGTGGATACGGCTGGCCGCTTGCAGACCAAGGTCAACCTGATGGAGGAGCTGAGCAAGATCCGTCAGGTGTTAGGCAAAAAACATGCGGGCGCGCCGCACCGCACCATTCTGGTGATTGACGCCACCACCGGGCAGAACGCCCTTTCGCAAACCAAACTGTTCAAGGAAGCTGCGGGCATTGATGAACTTATCATCACCAAGCTCGACGGCACGGCCAAGGGCGGCGTAGCCATAGCCGTTGCCATGCAGCACCACCTGCCCATCACCTATGTGGGCCTTGGCGAAAAAATGGAAGACCTGCGCCCCTTCAGCGGCGAGGATTATGCTCGCGCCCTGCTGGGCGTGAAGGAAGACGCGTAGGCCCGGTCAGGATTCAAACCTGCAATGCCGGCGCGATTGCCGGAAGCGGAGCATGCCATGAGAAGAGCGTTTATCTGTCCGTCCAAGTACGTGCAGGGCGAGAACGAACTGCTCAACCTTGGGTATTTTGTGCGGCAGTACGGCACAAAGGCCCTGCTGGTAGCCACGGAAAGCAGCGTGAACCGGGTGCGCCAGACGCTGGAGGCCACAGCGGCCAAGTTTGGCGTGACCTTTGTGGAAACGGAATTTCAAGGCGAATGCTCGCGCGTTGAAATCGCCCGCCTTGGCGAGCTGGCGCGCCAGCATTCCTGCCACTGCACCGTGGGGCTCGGCGGCGGCAAGGCGCTGGACACAGCGCGCTGCGTGGCGGCGGGGCAGGGGGTCATTGTGGTGCCCACCACAGCGGCAACGGACGCGCCCACAAGTCATTCTGCGGTGATCTACACGCCAGACGGCGAAATGGAAGACTACGCCTATTTTCCCCGCAATCCCGATGTGGTGCTGATGGACGTTTCCATCATTGCCGCCTCGCCGGTGCGCTATCTGGTGTCGGGCATGGGCGATGCCCTTTCCACCTATTTCGAGGCGCGGGCCAACGTGCGTTCGTGCGCCCCCGTCAACGCGGGACTGCCCTGCGGCGCGCGCACGGGCGACTGCCCCCCGGCCAGAGGCACCCTTGCAGCGCAAGCCCTTGCCGCCACCTGCTACCGCACCCTGCTGGATGACGGCTACAAGGCTGTGCTGGCCTGTCAGGCCAAGATGGCGACGCCTGCGCTGGAAAACATCATTGAAGCCAACTCCCTGCTTTCCGGTCTGGGCTTTGAGAGCGGCGGCCTAGCGGCAGCTCATGCCGTCCACGATGGTCTGACCGCACTGGAAGAAACCCATACCTATCTGCACGGCGAAAAGGTCGCCTTTGGCACGCTGGTGCAACTGGTGCTGGAAAACGCCCCCACGGAAGAACTGGACGAAGTGCTGGGTTTTTGCACCTCAGTGGGCCTGCCTGTGTGCCTGAGCGATATTGGCATCACGGACATCAGCCCGGAAGCCCTGCGCAAGGTGGCCCGCAAGGCCTGCCTGCCCGAAGAATCCATCCACGCCATGCCCTTCCCCATCACGGAAGAGAGCGTAGCTGCGGCCATTATGGCGGCGGACGCGCTGGGCAATGCATTCAGAAGCTAAAAGCATCCTGAGGCGCAAGCGCCAGGGCTGAAATTGTCAGCAATAGAAGGGGGATTCCTGCACGGGAATCCCCCTTCTCCGTATTTGCAGGGCAACCCTGAGAAGTCCGATCTCCATTTATCCACGGTTGCGGCGCATTTTTGCCGTTTTGCTGTTTGCGAGGGGGCGTTCCTTTAGAACTTAACAAGATATGAAACCCCCCGTTGACTTTCCCCCGCACTGGAAGGTTACGCTGGTCTGAAATAACCATTTGAGCATCTAGCAGGTGCTGAAAATACATCTGAAAGGGTTTGTGGGCCGATATGTATTTTGTGGGGATTGTTTACGTTTAACGCCTGGAGTCGTGTGATGAAAAAAATTTGCCTTGCATTGTTTGTCAGTTGCTTTGTCTTTGCATTTACGCTCAGCCAGTCGGCCAGTGCCGCTACAGAGCTGAAGCACTGGCCTGCACCTGTGAAAGAACAGCTCGACAAGGTGATTGAAAAAAATGCCAATCAGGGCAACTTTGCCGTTTTTGACATGGACAACACGAGCTACCGCTATGATCTGGAAGAATCCCTGCTGGCCTACATGGAAATGAAGGGCGCGCTCTCCCGCGAAAAGCTGCCCCAGGAACTGCGCCTTATTCCCTTCAAGGATACCAAGGACTTCAAGGAAGGTCTGGTCAGCTATTACTACCGTCTGTGCGAAACGGAAGACCTCATCTGCTACCCCTGGGTTGCGCAGGTTTTTGCTGGCTTTACGCTTAAGGAACTCAAGGGCCATGTGGACGGCCTCATGGAATACAAAAAGCCCCTCAAGGCCAAGTATTACAGCGGCGACACCGTGAAAGAAGCCAGCATCAATCCGCCCAAGCCCTTCACCGGCATGCAGGAACTGTACGCCAAGCTGATGGAGAACGGCATCAACGTGTACGTTATGACCGCCGCCAGTGAAGAACTGGTGCGTATGGTGGCCAGCGATCCCAAGTATGGCTACAACGTCAAACCTGAAAATGTCATCGGCGTCACCATGCTGCTCAAGGATCCCGCCAACGGCGCCCTGACCACCTCGCGCCTCCAGATCGAAAAGGGCCAGTACGACCAGAAAAAGAACCTTGATATGCTGCTCACCACCTACCTCATGAATCCCATGACCTGGTACGAAGGCAAAATGGGCACCATCCTCGGCTACATCGACCAGTGGAAAAAGCCCATCATCGTGGGTGGCGACACGCCCATTTCTGACGGTTACATGCTGCTGAACGGCGTGGACGTGGAAAAGGGCGGCGCGCGCGTGTGGATCAACCGCAAAGACAGCGCCATGAAGAAGATGGAAGGCATGTGGACCAAGGCCGCTGCCCGCCAGAAGGAACTGGGCCAGCCCGTCACCGCCGACAAGAACTGGCTTGTGGTCAAGCCCGAAGAAATTCAGTAGCCCAAGGCGCGCTGGCGGTTCCACCGCCTGACGCCGTGATCTGACATTCAGCAGGATATTCCGCCAGATATCCCGCGCAACCTGTCCCGCATCCCTACCCCCCAATAAGTGAGGCCCACACGAAATGGTTCGTGTGGGCCTCATGATTTTAGTCTGCTAAGCTGTGATCAGTGTGCGCTTACTCGGCCTTGAAGGTGAGCTTGTCGTCCGTGGCGTCTACAGTGACGCACTGACCATCGCGGATTCTGCCGCCCACCAGCTCCTTGGCAAGCGGGGTTTCCACAGCCTGCTGCACGTAGCGCTTGAGGGGCCGTGCGCCGTACACAGGGTCATAACCGGCATCGCCAATAAACTTGCGGGCCGCATCAGTAAGCTCAAGCCTGATCTTGCGGTCTTCAAGCCGCTTGCGCAGCCGATTGACCTGAAGATCCACAATGCGGGCAATCTGGTCGCGCCGCAGGGGCAGAAAGACCACGGTTTCGTCCACGCGGTTGAGGAACTCGGGGCGGAAGTGCGCCCGCAGATCCTCCATGACCCTTTCCCGCGCGCCTTCCTTCAGCCTACCGTCGGCGGAGATGCCCTCCAGCAGGTGCACGGAGCCTATGTTGGAGGTCATGATGACTATGCAGTTGCGAAAGTCCACCGTGCGTCCCTGGCTGTCCGTAAGGCGTCCATCATCCAGCAGTTGCAGCAGGGTGTTGAACACATCGGGGTGCGCCTTTTCAATCTCGTCAAACAGGATGACGGAATAGGGCTTGCGGCGCACGGCCTCGGTAAGCTGCCCGCCTTCGTCATAGCCCACGTATCCTGGAGGCGCGCCGATGAGCCGCGACACGGAGTGCTTCTCCATGTATTCGCTCATGTCCAGCCGCACCATGTTGTCTTCCGTATCAAAGAGCGCCTCGGCCAAAGCCTTGGAAAGCTCGGTCTTGCCTACGCCCGTGGGGCCAAGGAAGATGAACGAGCCAGTGGGCCGCGCCGGGTCGGAAAGCCCCGCGCGGGCGCGCAGCACGGCATCGGCCACGGCTGTGACGGCCTCGTCCTGACCCACCACGCGCTCGTGCAGCTGGTCGCCCAGGCGCAGAAGTTTTTCGCGTTCGGATTCAAGCAGGCGCGTTACCGGAATGCCCGTCCATTTGCCCACAATTTCGGCCACGTCGTCGGGGCGCACTTCTTCCTTGAGCAGACGCGGGCCTTCGTGTTCCGAACCAGCGCCGGAAGCGGCGGCCAGCTTCTTTTCCAGCTCAAGCAGTTTGGAGTACTTGAGCTCGGCGGCCTTGTTGAGGTCGTAGGCGCGCTCGGCCTGCTCAATGGCAAGCTTGGTCTGCTCGATCTGCTCCTTGATTTCGCGCACATGGTCGATGGAGCCTTTTTCGCTCTCCCACTGTTTGCGCATGTTGGCCTGCTGGGCGCGCAGGTCAGCCAGTTCGTTCTCAAGCTTTTCAAGGCGCTCGCGCGAGGCGGCGTCTGTTTCGCGGCGCAGGGCTTCGCGCTCAATTTCGAGCTGCATGACCTTACGGTTCACTTCGTCCAGATCAGCGGGCAGCGAGTCGATCTCTGTGCGGATCATGGCTGCGGCCTCGTCAATGAGGTCAATGGCCTTGTCCGGCAGCTGACGGTCGGTGATGTAGCGGTGCGAAAGCACCACCGCTTCAACAATGGCCGAGTCGCTGATGCGCACGCCGTGGTGCACCTCGAAACGTTCTTTCAGCCCGCGCAGGATGGAAATGGCGTCTTCCACCGTGGGTTCTTCAACCATGACGGGCTGGAAGCGGCGTTCCAGGGCCGGGTCTTTCTCAATATATTTGCGGTACTCGTCCACAGTGGTTGCGCCGATGCAGTGCAGCTCGCCGCGCGCCAGCATGGGCTTGAGCAGGTTGCCCGCGTCCATTGCGCCTTCTGTTTTGCCTGCGCCCACGATGGTGTGCAGTTCATCGATAAACAGAATGATCTGCCCCTCGCTCTTTTCCACTTCGTTGAGCACGGCCTTGAGGCGTTCCTCGAATTCGCCGCGATATTTTGCGCCAGCGATGAGCGCGCCCATATCAAGGGCAAAGAGCTTGCGGCCCTTGAGGCCCTCCGGCACGTCGCCCTTGACGATGCGGAAGGCCAGACCTTCCACGATGGCGGTTTTGCCCACGCCCGCCTCGCCTATGAGCACCGGGTTGTTCTTGGTGCGGCGCGAGAGAATGCGGATAACGCGGCGGATTTCGGAATCGCGGCCAATGACCGGGTCCATTTTACCCTGACGGGCTGCTTCCACGAGATCGCGGGCATACTTGGTCAGCGCTTCAAAGGTGTCTTCGGGGGTGGCGCTGGTCACGCGCGCGCCGCCGCGCAGCTCTTCCATGGCTGCCACAAAACGGGCGCGGGCGATCTTGTATTCCTTGAAAACTTCGCCAAGAGGCGAGGAGGGCGCAACATCGGTAAGCGCGGCAAACAGGTGGTCAACGCTTACGTATTCGTCCTTCATGTGGTTGGCTTCGTTCTGCGCATCGCCCAGAATTTTCGCCAGCCGCTGGGTAATCATGATCTTGCTGGGATCCATGCCGCCGCCGGAAACAGAAGGCCGCTTGCGCAGCGCGCCCTCAATGGCAACGCTGAGGGCCTTGGGCTGTACGCCCATCTGTTCCAGAATGCGCGGCACGATGCCGTTTTCCTGCTGTACAAGGGCCAGGGCCAGATGCTCGGCATCCGTCTCCTGATGGCCCATGCCTGCGGCAATGCTCTGGGCCTGCCCCACAGCCTCGCGGGCTTTATCCGTAAATTTGTTGATGTCCATAAGCTTCCTCCACACGCGCCCGCGCTGCGGCGGGCAAAATTTTGTTATTTCTGGCCGGGAGGCTGCATGCTCTCAAACCGGCTATTCGTCTTCAAAATGCTGTAAGCGTTGCACCCTGCGTTGCAGAGAATCTATGCGCTCCAGAAGATCCACAATAATAGTGCCGCCGAGCACGGGCAGCTCAAAGTCGCAACAGATGCGCTCAAGCTTGCGTACACGGTAGATGTCTACATCGCGAAAAAGGAAATCCTGCGCCGCGCTGGTGCGGGCTTCAATCCAGCCAAGGCCCATCAGTTCCTGAAGCCGCTCCGGCGCAATGCCTGTGGCTTCAATGAATTCCTGCCAGACCATGACCGTTGAAGGCACGGGCAGTGAAGGTTTTTTCGGGGTCATGCTCATTTGTGTCCTCCACCAGTAACCGTATCGGTTGCCGCCTGCGGCGGCGCCGCTGGAATATGCATGCAAACCCTGCGCAGCCGCCGGGGGTGTCCGCTGGCGGCTGCCTGATTGTTCCCTACGCGCGGGCCTTGAATGTTGATATCTCGGCCAGCTTGCTCCACAGATCGCGCTCTTCGTCCGTGATCTGCGCGGGAACCCGAATCATGATCTTTGCCAGCAGGTCGCCCCGCTTGTCGCCAGCGCCCAGGCCCTTGCCGCGCAGGCGGAACTTGCGCCCGGAGCTGGAGCCTGCGGGAATCTGCATTTCTACGCTGCCTTCAAGGGTAGGCACTTCAACCCGCGCGCCAAGAGCTGCTTCCCACGGGGCCAGGGCCAGATCGCATTGCAGGTTGTCTCCGTCCACCTTGAAAACATGGTGGGGCAGATAGCGCACCCGCAAAAAGAGGTCGCCCGGCGTGCCGCCCGGCGCAGGATCGCCCTGCCCGGCGAGGCGCAGTTTTGCCCCTTCGCGGATGCCTGCGGGCACGTTGACCTCAAGAGTCTTTGAACCTGCGGGCATGTTGATGGACACGGAGCGCGGGCCGCCGCGCAGCACTTCTTCAAGGCTCAGGGCCAGCTCCGCCTCCACATCGCGGCCACGCCGCTGCCGGGACGAAAAACCGCCGAAGGGGTCAGGGCCGAAATTGGCCCCGCGCCCGCCAGCCTGTCCACCCATCTGGCCGCCAAAGGGGCCGCCAAACTGGCCACCGCCGCCAAACAGGGTTTCAAAAAAGTCTGAAAAGCCCGAACCGTCAAAATTTTTGCCGTTGAACGTGAAATGCACATTCTCAAAGCCCGGTTCGCCCTGAAACTGCTGGCCGTGCTGCCAGTTGGGGCCAAGCTGGTCGTACAGTTTGCGCTTTTCCGGGTCTTTGAGCACTTCATAGGCTTCGTTGATTTCCTTAAACTTCTCCTCTGCCTGCTTGTCGCCGGGATTGAGGTCAGGGTGGTATTTGCGGGCCAGCTTTTTGTAAGCCTTGGAGACCTCCTCGGCTGACGCTGCGCGCTCTACTCCCAGAAGTTTGTAATAATCCTTGTACGATACTGCCATGATGCGTGCTCCCCGTCGGGTCGTTTCCTTGACGTGCGTCCAGATTACACCTGTTCGCGCCGTCTGCCCATAAAAAGTAAGGTCAGCCAGCGCATCGTCAATAGGCAAATGCCGTGTTTTTGTCTGGCATTACGCGGGGCTTTCCATAAATAACAACAAAAGCCCCCTGCCGCCCGAAAGAGGACGGCAGGGGGCTTCCGGGCATGACAATAAAAGGGAGGCCTACGGCAGCAGCGGGCCGCGTGAGCCGATGGTGTAAAAGTTGCGGCCCACGCGGGAGGCTCCGTTGAGCAGGGTGCTGCTCAGCCCCAGATAGTCCGTTTCGGCACGCGAGCCAGCAAAATCGGCGTTGGATGCCGACTCCGCCGACTGGTTGCGCAGGCTCCAGGCCCGCATGTCTTGCGCGTGTGCTCTGCTTTGCCCCTGCTGTTCGGCAGCGAGGGCGTCCAGTTCGCCTTTTTCGGCGGTGTCCAGGGTTTTATCCAGCGTGGAGCCTGCATCGGTCTGTGCTCCTGATGCCCCGGCCTGAGCGCGTTGCGCACCGATGATGCGGGCCGCCTCCTGCCGTTTGGCCTGCGCCGCTTCGTAGCCTGCGCGGCGTTCCTGCCGGGCGGCCTCGTCTGCCGCCTGTGCGCTCAGTTCCGCCTGCTGGGCGTTGCGGGCCGCAAGGTCTGACTGGTATTCCGTCTGCTGCCGGCGGGTTTCTGCCTGCTGCACGGCGCTCACAGTTCCTGCGGCGGCCCCGGCAAGGGCCACGGCGGCGCTGATCATGGCGGCGGTGCTGGTTGCAATGGCCATTAGCTGTCCTCCTCGATTGTTCCTGCTGCCCTGGCTGGCGCTGGCGGCAGGGTTTTGTGCCAGATGGTCTCCGTGGGCCGCGCCCCAAGGCGGCGGTAGAGCGCATGGCAGGGTCGGGACGCTGGCGAACTGTACTGCACAAGGCTTACGCCGCGCACGGCAAGGGCCGCCTCCGCATGGCGCAGCAGGCGCAGGGCAAACAGGCCTCCACGTGCCTCAGGGGCAAGATACAGCCCATCCAGAGCCGCCAGCATGGTTTGCGGGCAGTGCGGGCAGGCCATCAGAGTAAAGGCGGCATAACCTGCCAGCGGTGCGTTGGATGTAGCGGAGGCGGGGCATTGGTCGGCCTCAGGCAATCCGCGCGCGGCGCTGATGTGCAGCATGCCCAGCCGTTCAAGACTGGCATAGCGCTCATGGTCAAGGCGGTAGTGCTGTTCACCGTGCAGGGCGGCTTCCACCTCATCCCAGTGGGCGGCGGCGAGTTGTTCCGCTTCTGCGGCTACCTGCGAAAATGTTTCTGTTGTTATGGTCAGCATGGATTGCTCCTCTTGCCGCATCAGGCAAAGGTTATGTCCAGCGTGAGCGCGAGAATGCGAAAGGGCAGGGGCCTCTGCTGCACCAGCCAGATGCTCGTCTGATTGTCCCAACCGCCGCTGGGAGCGCACGTGATGTCGCCAGAAAAGGGCTGCACGGCCTCGCCCCAGTGCTCCGGCATAAAGGGCAGGTCGTACAGTTCGTTGCGGCTGGGGCCGTATTGCCCGCCTACGCTGCGGTACAGGCGGAGCGAGCAGGAACCGTAGGCCCGCCCCTGCGCCAGTGTTGTGCCGGAATTGAAGTCTCCCTCCACCGGCAGAGGGGAGAGCACGGATGCATACGGCAGGCCTGCCTGCACCACAGAGGCCGCGTAGGGCAGCTCTATGCGGCCACCACGCACCACGCAGCCCTCCACAGGGCTGCCGTCCGCCAGTACGGAAAGCGCGCAGCCTTCCAGATGGCCCAGCCCTTCCACGGTCGAAGTTGGCGTATCCGTGCGGATACCAAGGCCGCAATCCACAAAACAGGCTTCGGCAATGGGCTGGCTATCCGCCCAGACCGGGGCCAGCCGTTCGAGAAAATAGCGCGTCCGGCCCGCAATGGTGCGGCGCACCACAAGAGCCAGCGCGTCGCCGTCCTGATCAGCCACTGTTGCGGCAGAAATAACCTCGCCGTCTGTCACATGGCGCGACCAGCCCCAGATGTCGTGCTCCTTCATGTAGGTAAAACCCAGCAGCAGGCCATCATCGCGCACGCACCAGATGGTTGAGCCGGGGGTCTGCTGATAGGCCCACTGCTTGATGGTGTGTCCCTCAAACAGGTGAGGCGCAAGAATGGAAAGGTCGTTGCCCGAATATCCGTCTTTTTCCAGCGAATAGAAAAGATCGCGCACTCGCGAGCCGTGGCGCTGCACATGCAGCACCGAGTTGCCGATGATGATGGGCGCAAGCCCCGCGCTGCCCCAGTACGATTGGGCGGTGATGCTGACCTTTTGGGGCGTGATGGCCGATCCATCGCCGCCGCTGGCCTTGTATTCGCTGCCGGAGGTGCCCACCAGAAGATCGCCGAAGCTGGCAACCCAGGTTACGGAGTCTATGGAGCCGGAGGCGATGAGGTATTCCACCGGATCATCATCCTGCAAGGGACGCGACTTGCGGAAGGATTCAAAATCGCCCGTGCGCGACATGTAAAATGCCTGCGGCGTGCCGGGGGTGGCCGCAAGCACCATGCGCTGCTGGTGAAAGGCCACCACGCCGGGATTGTTGCCGTCAGCAAAAGGATTCCAGTCTTCGCGAGGCGTGTCTGTGGTGTCGGCCTTGTAGTTCTGGTCGCTGAAACTGGTGCCGGAGGCAACGCCGATAAAGCCGAAGTAGCCCGCTTCCTCGCGGTAAACGTTATATTCCGCAGCGCCTTGAACGGCAGGCCAGCTTATGGTTGTGCTGTTGCCCACCACCCAGTCGGAGGGGTGCCGCGCTCCTTTGCATTCCCCTGCTGGCGAGGCGAGGGACTGCCTGCCGTTGGCATCCACCGCCGCCACCTTGTACCGCAGGGTGTAGGAACCGCCGCTGCCAGTAAAGGCCAGCGTGGGTGCGGCGGGGGCGGGCAGGGATGTGTTCAGTTTCACCTGCTCCAGGCTCCAGGTATAGTTTCCACCCGGTGCGTCGCGCCGCACTATTTTGTGCAGCGGATATTTCTGGTGGGCCAGATAGACCACATCGCCCACCTGCGCGTGGCAGAGCGAAAGCAGGTCTTCCGCCGCATAGGGGGTCGTCATGACAGGTGCCGTGGTGAATCCGGCAACTGTAGCAACGCGTAATGTTTTTTCGCCAAAAACCAGAAGAAAATTCTGGCTTGGATGCGCGCTGAAGGTGAAGGGGAGCAACACGGAATATGCTCCAAGCTCCGCCAGAAAGCGGGTGCCGGGCCGCCGGGCCACGTCGCCGTGCAGGCCGGGGAGCATGTTTTCCATGCAGGCAACACAGTTGCGGTAACGGGAAAGGTCGTACCGGGCCGAGAGTGTGGGTGATATTTCGCCGCCGGTAAAGTTTTGCAGGGCTATGCGCATGGCTGTTCCGTCTGCAAAATGCCAGGAGCATCGGGCCAGGGTGTTTCATCACCGCCGCCATCCCACGGTGCGCCGGACTGTTCGGGCAAGGCGCGAAGTGCGGCCCGGTATGTCTTGACCAGCGCCAGATCGCCCTCGCTGATGGGGTAGTCGGCCAGCAGATACTTGTCCGTATCTGCAAGCCGCACGTCACGGGAGGCGCGCAGAACTTCAAATACGGAATCTCTGGGGCGCGCAGGAATCGCCCCGGCTTTATACGGCCTGCCGTCCCATCCGCGCACCACCTCATAATCAACCTCGACACTGCCGGGGAATGGTTGCGCGTCCCACATCTCAATATCACCAGCGGCATTGCACAGTATATGGCAAGGCATCAGTTGCCTCCTTCTGTAATAACAAAGTGCATATACATTGCACTTAGGGAACTATAACTGGCCCACACTGCGTCCCCCTTGCGGACGGGCACCATTATCCCCAGTGATTGCCCCGGCCCCGAAGACCAGTCGAGGATATCTACTACATAGCTAGCTGTGGACAAACGTATGTACTGGCCTGCTGCTGTGGATACACCAGCAAGCTTGAACCAACCTGCGGATGGTGCTGGTACTGTGTACCCCCCAGAAGCGGGAACGGCCACAGCCACCACCCTCTGGCTGGGCATGGCGTAGTTCGCCACCTTGCCGGAGCCTGCTGGCGTCAGGTTATCCATATCCAGATTTGCCTTGCCCGCCAGGCCTGCCATGTAATTTGACCAGTCGAACACGCTGGCGCTGTTCTGCGCAGATGCCAGAACCACAAAATGCCGCAGGCGTATGCCCTCAGTAGTGACTGTGTTGGAATTTCCGTAGATGGGGCTGCTGCGACTCGCGTCAAGCCCAATAGAGTTCCAGCCACCACCAGATGATTGACCAAACCCAATACCGCCTGAACCTGTAGAGTATAAAGCACCTGTTCCATACTCTCCCCTAATCGCCTGAAATCCCAACGTGCTGCCTGTGATGTTCGGCAACCCGGCCTTATAACTCTTGCCCAGCTCTGAGGCACTTGCGGCCTGCGTGATGGAATCGCCGTTTTTCAGCAGCGGCACTTTGAACTTCTGGGCGGTGGTGTCCAATGCGAACTTGGCGCAGTTGCCCGTCAAGGCCACTTGGGCGGCAAAGGCGGCATAGGTGCAGGTGAGCAGTTTGCCGCCCGCAAGATACGTGTCGTAAAACTCCCTGAATTGTTCACGCGTGTATTCCGCAGCGTCAGCCGGGACTGTGCCGTTGGGCACGTAACCCTCTGCCGCCATCACGCTCATAATGCTGCCGATCAGAGTTGTGCTGACGGCTGTGATGCCACTCTCAACCCCGTTCAGCCGCGTATCCTGCTGGGTGTTTTTTACTTCCGCATCGGCCATGCGGCTGAGCAGGTTGTCCGGCACGGCCTGTTGCGCCGCGTGGGCGGCAGTTTGGGCTGTCTGGGCGCTTGCCGCTGCTATATCTGCCTGCGCAGTGGCGGCGCTCATGCTTGCTTCTGCCGCTTCTGCCACCGTTTGTGCTGCTGTGGCTGCGCTGGCCGCTGCAGCAGCGGCAGAATGCGCGGCGGCGGTGGCGTTTTGGGCTGCTGCATCACGGCTGGAATAGATGGATGCAACCACTTCTTCCGGCGACTTGTCGCTGGTGGCGGGCATGATGACGGCGCGTGCGAGTTTTTCGTTCAGTTGCTGAAGTTCCGCAGTGGCCTGATCAAGCCCGTCTTCTATGACCTGCGGATCAAATCGCGAAGCGGATATGAGGTCTATGCCCTGCTCAAAGGGCATGTTGCGCACAATGGCGAGCCGCCAGCCTGCGGGCAGGGGCGCTCCATCGTGCAGATAGGTGACAGTGCCTCCGCTCTCGCCGATACTGGCTGTCCAGCCCTGCGCGGGAGAGGTCTCTCCCTTGGGCGATGTGATGCTGATGTTAAGCTGGTTTGTGCTCCAGACCTTGAAGGCAAAGGGAAAGGCCGTTGCTGCGCCATTGCCTTCATACACGGCGCGGCTGGGGCTGTAGGGCAGGGTCATGCCTCGCTCCTTGCTGGTTTGACAGTGATTGCGGGTGCACTCAGCGCACGGCAAGCCAGGGGTCTTCAACCGGACGGTCGCTGCGTTCGGACGCGGCGGCGCTACGGGCCGGGGGCAGGCTGGCGGCATAGAGCTGCTCCAGCTCGGTTGCCTTCTGGCTGCTGCCCTTAAGCAAGGGGGCGGCTATGAGGGCGGCCAGCTTGCGGGCCAGCATGTGCGCAAAGAGGTCATCAAAAAGGCGGCTGTTGCGCACATCTTCCGTGTACAGGGCAAGGGCGCGCGCCGCATCGGTGAGCAGCAGCGAGCCATCGCCCGCAGCGTTCTGCGCAAGGCAGAAGGGGCGGGCCGTAATGCCTTCGTGGCGCACCTCGTGCACCTTGAGGCAGTCATCGGGCAGTGCATAGGCAAAACGGAATTCCGGCGCGTAGCCTTCGGGCAGCGGCACAAGGGCCATCCATGTTCTGCGCTGGGCAAAGCTCCAGGGAAAATCGCGCAGCACCTGCCGCCGGGCGGAATCCCAATACAGGCGGCATTGCAGGGCCTCTGGCGTATTTTCCTGCTCCGAGGCAACACTGCGCGTCCCCAGAAAGCCCAGCGCGCGGTTCCACACGCTTATCTGGCTGATGGTCATGGCAGTTCCTGTGATGAAGTGGAGAAAAAGCCTCCGGCCTGCCCCGCAGGGGGCCGGAGGCTGTACGGTGGCGGGGTGTGTTTTAGCCAGCCATGATGGCAGGCTCGTAGGGCAGGTCTTCCTCCCGCGTGAGGGCGGCAAAGATGCATCCTTTGCTCACGGTTTTGCCGTCAACGGGTGTGACGGCGAAGGCCAGACGCAGCCAGCTCTTGCGCACGCCCTGGGGCAAAAATCGCAGGTAAGGGCGCGCGCCAAGCCCGAGGCCGGGAGCTTCCACCGGGTTGGGCACCGTTACCGAAGCACCGGGAACGGCAGCCCATGGGCCGTCGGCGCGGTCCGCCTCCTCCATGCAGATGGTGAGGCTCTGCGTTTCATCCGGGGCAAAGGCCTCGGTAACAGAAAGCCGCAAGGGCATGGGCTCCATGCGTCCCGGAAGCTTCAGGCCGGTAAGGGGCACCGGTTGTCCCGTGGCGTTGGCAGTAAGGGGGCCTTCAAAAAAAACGGAGTTGCGGTCGATAATAGCCATGAAAACTCCTTTGGCAGAATATTGGAAGAACAGCGAAAAAACAGGCGGGTTGCGGCGTGGAAGCCCCGGCAAGGGCTTCCACACGTTACAAAGGATTGTGCCTTAGGCCACCACGCCTTCGCTGGAGAGCACGGCATCACACTGGCGCACAGGGCGACCATGCAGCACCGGCACGGCCTTGGAGTCAAAGAACTCGCCGTACTGCAACTGCACGTTGCCCGCATCGGAATTCTGCAATTCAAGGGCGGTGAGCACATCGGCATTGGCGTACCACACGGCCTTCTGGCGCAGGTGCTGGGGCATGAGGTTCTTGGCCTCGATGGTCAGCTTCTGCATATCCACAAAGCCGCTCTGCCCCTTGCGTTTGCCGAGAGAGGCCACGGGCAGGTTGGCGATGCGAACGATGCCGCGCCAGTCGCGCACGGCAAGGCCGCAGCGCCAGTTGTATTTGTCGCCCACCACCTGATATTTGCGGCCGTCCGGGTCCTGAGCCATGTAGGTTTTGAGGTCTTCGTGCGAGAGCCCGCCGTTGCTTTCCTTGGGGTAGACGCCGTGCACCGACTGCGCGCCCCACGAAATAAGCCACAGGGAGGTGCAGCCGCCCTCGTCGCGCCCGCCCGCATCGAGCACGTTTTTGGCGTCCAGCGCGGGGTAGCGCATGGCAAGGCCGTTAAACTCGTCGGGGTTCAGATTGCTGTTGCCGTAAAAAAGGGTTGCAGCCACCTTCTGGCGCATGGCTTCGGCAAAGGCCACGCCTTCGCTCATGCGAAAGGCTTTGTCGCGGCTGCCGTAGAGGCGCAGTTCTTCCACGTCCAGCTCCATGATGGCTTCAAGGATGCCGCAGCCTTCCTTTACCTGGCTCCACTGTGATTTGGAGGGCGGCGTGCCCTGATACAGCCTGCGCCAGTAAACTTCGGGCAGTCCTGTACGGATGCGGGTGAGGTGGCCGTCGCTCTGGTTGGATTCCATCCAGAGCACATCGTCCATGATGTCGTTGGTTTTGTTCATCAGTTCGATGATCTGCCCGGCCTTGTCGCCACGGTAGAACTGTTCCATCTCGGCCAGGGACACCACCAAACCCATGGAATTAGCCATAATACCCTCGTCTGTTTGCAGGTTGCTCAAGAAATTTTGTTGCTATGCCCTGTGATTTGCAGGGGCGTAAATCAGATGCTTCCGCTGCGCGAACTCCAGCCTGCGTACATGCGCTCTTCAAGCGGCGGCATGGAACCTCCAGCCTGTCCCTGCACCAGCCCGTCCTCCATGAGGGCATCGGCAAGGCGGTTGAAAAAGCGCAGCACGTCAGGGTTGTTGCCGTAGCCGGTCTGTTCCAGCAGTTGGCCGATGCACTTGCTTTCATCAAACCGGTCAAGGGCAAGTTGGGCGCGCGCAACAGTGGCGGGCAGGTTTGCACCGCCGATCTGCGGGTCTTCCGTGGCCTCCTTGCGCCATTTGTTGACCTGCTCCTGCCACTGGAGGCGTTGGCCTGCCTCATGCTCGCGCAGGCGCTGGGCGAAGGGGTCAGCCTGCGGATGGGCCTGTGACTTGGCCTGTTCATTTGCCTGGGCGGAACTTTCCGCTCCAGTGGCAGCCTGTGGCGCTGCGGCGGCAGGGGCGCCACTGTCGGTTCCTCCGTTGCTCTGGTCTGCGCCGGAAAAACCGGTCGCGGAGGAAAAGGCGTTTTCGGCAGTGGAGGAAGCCTCAGAAGGTGTCGAGATCATGAGCGTCGTTCTCCTTGGTTTGCAGCAGCTTGGGCAAATGCCCGGGGTTTGCCTGTTGCATGAGGCGCATAAGGCGCATGCCGATCATGCGTTGCCCCTCGGCATAAAAAAGGCGAGAGCTTTGGCAGGATTCGGGCGCATTGCCCACATCCTCGGCACTGAAGTTGCGGCACAGATGCAGCAGCCAGCGCAGCAATACGCGGCCCTGAGGCTGGGCCATCAGTCCGTCCACTGCGGCCCGCATGGCGGCATCAAACGTTGGGGCGCGGTGGGCGGCATGCTGCTGCGCCTGCTGCTTGGTTTGTTCCCGCTGCTCCGCCTGTTCGTATGGGGCAAAAACATCCATTAGCGATGTCCCTCCGGCTTTGCGCCCTGTGGTTCATCATGCTGCTCCGCTTGCGCCATTGTCGCCTGTCCTGTCGCCTGTGCCTTTTTCGTATGTTCAGCGCGGGCAAGGCCCCCCGGCAGGGCGTTGCGTAGCAGACGCGTGATGCCGTCCAGAACGCTTCCCTGTTTGCCGTCCGGGCCGGAAAGCGGGCTTTGCGAGAGCTGGCGCACCATATCCACCCCTTTGCCAAGGGCCTCTGTGAGAGCCTGCGTATGGGCGGCATCAGCCCTGGCGGCGCGCAACTGCTGGCGTTCCTCCGGCGAGCGCGTGAGGCTCACGGGCAGGCCCAGGCTTTCCGCATAATTATCGAGCAGATGAGCACCATTGACGGTC
>Ga0074193_1002315_pt1 | contig 17657 bp, 17 predicted proteins | sample EPASupsiteHSE605_FD_64523 | JGI IMG/M metagenome (GOLD analysis project Ga0074193, IMG submission 64523) | Bioremediated contaminated groundwater from EPA Superfund site, New Mexico - Sample HSE6-05 | ecosystem: Environmental > Aquatic > Deep subsurface > Groundwater > Contaminated ... | reverse complement strand
CCCTGGCCGCCGCGGAAGTTGTTGTTATTTCTCTTGCGGTCGCCGCGATTGGTGTCATCACGCTTGGTGAGATCCATCGTGCGGGGGGTGCTGCGCAGTGTCTGGCTGAGGACCTCACCCTTATAAATCCAAACCTTGACGCCGATACGGCCATAGGTCGTCGCGGCTTCCGCGAAACCGTAGTCGATGTCTGCGCGGAGGGTCTGAAGCGGAATGGTTCCCTCATGATAGCACTCGCTGCGGGCAATTTCGGCGCCGCCCAAACGACCGGCACACATAACCTTGATGCCCTTGACGCCGAGCTTCATAGCGCGGCCCATGGCATTTTTCATAGCACGACGATGGCTGATGCGCTTCTCGAGCTGAGCGGCAATGCTCTCGGCAACGAGCTGTGCATCGGTATCCGGGGTGCGGACCTCGACGATGGAAAGCGCGACGGGCTTGCCAATCATCTTCTCCACAGACAGACGCAGGCGCTCGATCTCCGTGCCGCCTCTGCCAATGACCACGCCGGGGCGCGAGCAATGGATGAAGATGCGGACCTTGGAGCTGTCACGCTCGATCTCGATCTTGGGGATTCCTGCGGAATACAGGGTCTTTTTCAGATACTTGCGGATGTCATAGTCCTCGACAATAAGGGCTCCGACTTTGTCGTTTCTTGCGTACCACCTGGAATCCCAGTCCTTGATAACGCCGACGCGAAGTCCATGAGGATTTACTTTCTGTCCCATATTCTGCCTCCTCCCTATTCTTTCTCAGCCACGACGACGGTAATGTGGCTGGTTCTCTTGTTTATCCTGTACATGCGGCCCTGCGCTCTGGGCATACCCCTTTTGAGGATGGGACCGGGATTGGCATAAGTCTCTTTAACGTAGAGCTTATCTGTATCCATGCTGAAATTGTTTTCTGCGTTTGCCACGGCACTCTTGAGAACCTTGATAACGAGCTCAGATGCCGCTTTGGGTGTCTGCTGCATGAGAGCCTCGGCTGTCTTGACGTCCTTGCCGCGAATAAGGTCGCATACGATGGTGACCTTACGGGGAGATATGCGGGCAAACTTGTGTTCTGCTCTTGCTTCCATTTTTCTCCTCCTTATTTACCGGTCTTGGAGCCGGCATGACCGCGGAAAGTGCGGGTGGGCGCGAATTCGCCCAGCTTGTGACCGACCATATCTTCGGTTACATAAACGGGAACGTGACGGCGTCCATCATGAACGGCAATTGTATGACCAACGAAAGTGGGGAAAATTGTGGAAGCGCGGCTCCAGGTCTTGAGGACCTTTTTCTCGCCGTTTTTGTTCAGTTCGTTGACCCTTTTAAGCAACTCGGGAGCTGCAAAGGGGCCTTTTTTAATACTTCTGCTCATTAAATATTTCCCTCCTTACTTTACGTTGCGGCGCTTGACAATGAACTTGTTACTCTTGTTCTTTGTCTTACGCGTCTTGTATCCGAGGGCAGGCTTACCCCAAGGAGTCACAGGACCCGGACGGCCGATGGGGCTCTTTCCTTCACCGCCGCCGTGGGGGTGATCGCAGGGGTTCATGACGGAGCCACGGACTGTCGGACGCCAGCCCATGTGGCGCTTACGACCAGCTTTACCGATGTGAACGTTTGCGTGGTCGATGTTGCCGACCTGGCCGATGGTTGCAAAGCAGTTTGCACGAACCTTGCGATATTCACCGGAGGGCAGACGAACGGTAGCCACTTCGCCTTCTTTAGCCATCAGCTGCGCTGCAACGCCCGCGGAGCGGACAAGCTGCGCACCCTTGCCGGGGTAAAGCTCGATGTTGTGGATTATAGTACCAACGGGGATGTTGGCAATCGGCAGTGCGTTGCCGGGCTTGATGTCGGCGCTCGGGGAGGAGACAACGGCGTCTCCGGCCTTCAGACCAACAGGAGCCAGGATATAACGGCGTTCGCCGTCCTCATACTCCACAAGCGCGATGTGTGCCGAGCGGTTGGGATCATATTCCAGGCGAAGAACCTTACCGGTCAACTCAAGCTTATTTCTCTTGAAGTCGATGACGCGGTATTTTCTTTTGCTGCCGCCGCCCTGATGGCGGACGGTGATGCGGCCGGTGTTGTTGCGGCCGGCGTTAGACTTTAGGACCTCTACGAGGGACTTCTCGGGTACTGCGCGCTTGTCGACTCCGTCGAAGCCCGAGACCGTCATATGTCTTCTGGACGGTGTAGTAGGTCTATAAGTTTTAATGGACATATCTCATTTCCTCCCTTACACCATACCCTCGAAGATCTCGATGTTCTTGGACTTTCTGCTGAGCTTGACAACGGCCTTTTTCCAGTCGGATGTGTAGCCCGCGGGCTTGTTGCCGACGCGCTTTTCCTTGCCGGGGACGATGGTTGTCGTGACTCTGATGACCTTCACGTCGAATATTTCTTCGATAGCTTTTTTGATCTCGATCTTGTTAGCGTCCTTCGCCACTTCAAAAACGTACTTTTTGATGTCGAGGTCCTCCATGGACTGCTCTGTGATGATGGGACGGACGATGATGTCGTATGCTGTTCTCATCATGCGTAGACCTCCTCGATTTTCTCAAGCGCAGCCTTGTCGACAATAAGCTTTCCTGCATTCAGGACGGCATAGGGAGACAGGATCGTCGCGATCGTGGTCTCAACGCCGGGAAGGTTCCTTGCGCTCTTAATAACGGTCTCGTTGACATCCTTTGTGATGACAAGTGCTTTGCCGGTCACATCGATTTTGTCGAGGAAACCTTTGAAAGTCTTGGTCTTGATCTCAGCGACCTTGAGCTCGTCGATGACGATAATTTCGCCATCAGCGGCTTTGGAAGAAAGTGCGCTCTTGAGAGCCAGTCTCTTGACCTTCTTGTTGAGGGTGTAGCTGTAATCGCGGGGCTTTGGAGCAAACGCGACGCCGCCGTGTCTCCACACCGGTGAACCGGCATGTCCTGCACGGGCGCGGCCTGTGCCCTTCTGACGCCAGGGCTTCTTGTTGGTAACGTCTACTTCGCCCTTTGTCAGCGCGCTCTGCGTGCCCTGACGGCAATTAGCGAGATGGTTCTTGACGGAGTCATGGAGAACCGACTCGTTGGGTTCAATTCCGAAGATGGATTCGGAGAGTTCGATCTCGCCGACCTTTTCGCCGGTCATGTTGTAAATAGGTGCTTTAGGCATTACATTCTCTCCTTTCCTTTATCTCGTTCTTGCGGAGGCCTTCTGCGGGTTGACCCTCGCGGAAGCCTTCTGCGGGTTGACGCTGATGCCTGCTGCGGCACCCTTGACCTTGATGGTCTTGACGGTGTTCTTCAGGTACACGATGCCGCCCTTGGGGCCGGGAATCGCGCCGCGAACAACGATCATATTGAGTTCGGGGTCAACTTTTACGATATCAAGGTTCTGAACGGTGACTTGCTCGGCGCCCATGTGTCCGGCACCGATTTTTCCCGGGAAGATCCTTGAAGGATCGGAGTTGGCGCCCATGGAGCCCGCGTGACGGTGAACGGGGCCGCCGCCGTGGGTCATCGGCGTTCTGTGCGCATTCCAGCGCTTAATGACGCCTGCGTATCCCTTGCCCTTGGAGATGCCGGTCACATCGACCTTATCACCCTCCGCGAAAACGCTTGCGGTGATGACGTCGCCGACGCTCATCTCTGCCGTGCTTTCAAGGCGGAATTCTTTGAGATACTTCTTGAGGGGAACGCCTGCCTTGGCAAGGTGTCCCTTTTCGGGCTTGGAGAGCTTGCGCTCTGTCAGGTCCTCAAAGCCGAGCTGTACGGAAGCATAGCCTTCCTTATCGGCGGTTTTCTTCTGGACAATGACGCAGGGGCCCGCTTCAATGACGGTGACCGGAACGACTTTGCCCGCTTCATCGAAGATCTGCGTCATGCCGACCTTTTTGCCGATGATAGCTTTTTTCATGTTATTTCCTCCTTATAGGTTATTGGTCAGCTCGCTTAGGCCTTTGCCAAGAGGCTGCTGACTTGACCGATGTCCGCCCACGCAAGAAACGGACAATAGGGTTTTTGTGGGCTGCGGTGTTGTGGCTGAGAAATTACAGCTTCATTTCGATTTCGACGCCTGCGGGCAGTTCCAAGGACATGAGCGCCTCGACCGTCTTCTGGGTCGGGTTCATGATGTCGATGAGACGCTTATGCGTGCGACGCTCGAACTGCTCACGGCTGTCCTTATACTTGTGAACAGCGCGGAGAATGGTGACGATCTCTCTCTTTGTGGGGAGAGGGATGGGGCCGGAAACCTTGGCTTCTGTGCGCTTTGCGGTTTCAACAATCTTCTCGGCCGCCTTGTCGATCAGCTGATGATCATAAGCCTTGAGTCTGATGCGGATCATTTTTTTGTTGGATGCTGCCATTAATTATTCCTCCTGAACGTTTGTTTTACCACCGACATTGGGTGCGGCGGCTCTCTTGACGTTCGGTGAGAAGTTTTTCTGTACACTTTGCCGTGCGTATCAGACCCAGCCCGAAAAACAAACCGGAACTTCGTCCGGTCCAATCTCCGTACAAGCGATATACGCGTGCAGCAGAAACGTTCTCAACCGCCCGATTATTGCCGAATTTCTCGGCACGGACATACTCCACGAAAGTTACCGGCATTTTCGCACCGAAAGCATTCCAATGTCCATTTGCCAAACCCCTTCGGGGTTATTGGCGAAGATGGACAGGATTTCGTTTCGAAATTTGGCGCCGCAATCTCCCGCTTCATCGCATTTTTACGCAATAGGGTGCAACTTCCCTAATAGGCGCTCCGTTAGAATATCAGAAAATTCCCCTGATGTCAATAGATATTTGTATTTTACCGCATACAAAAAGATAATAAAAGAGATTTCGAAAAAATAGACTCGGGAAGCTGCGAAAAAGCAAAAAGGGAGCGGAAAGCGCTCCCTTATACATTATATTATATCAGCTTTTGCGAATCCCGGTAGGGGCGGTATGCGTATCTGCTATATCAGCCGCCGGTTGCGAGGATTGAAAAGTGCATGTAGTCTGCCGCCGTGCTCCACCCCGAGCCGCCCCAGCCCCAGCCATATTTGGCAAAGGCCTTAACAACACTGCTATTGGGGGTAATGCAATAGGGGCTTACACCGTTTTTATAGCAGAAGCTGCCGACGACCGCGCCGGTTTTATAGTTAATGTAGTAGTTTTCGTTGGGGTTGATGTCAATAGCGCAGCCCCAGCTATGCCGCATTGTGTCACTATAGCGCGCGCCCCCGATACTTTTTATCGGGAATTTCTCGGGTGAATTAAAAATGTCGTTAAATATTGCCTTAACTTCTTTTTCAACCAGTTTATGTACGGTCAAATAGGCCGTGGAGCTGTACTTCTGCCCCGTGGATTCGTTGAGCTTCCAAATGGGGACGCTTATTGACACCATATAATTGGCCGCATCAGTGGCACTTGTAAAATAGGTTTTGTTGGGGTTCCCGAAAAGCGCCATTCTCCGCTCACCGTTCGTCATGGTTCTGTACTGGAAGGCAAAGGAGGTAAACGTCGGGTCCGTCTCATACGCCTGCTCAACCGACCAATTATTCGCGATGCGTTCCTTAGACCAGGCTAGGCGCACAATTACCGCCGCTGCCTCCGAGCGCTTAAGATTGTTGTCGCCCTGGAAAGAGGTATCGGGATATCCCGTCAGAATGCCTTTGCTGTATACCTGCTCCACAGCGCCTCTGTAACTTTGGTCCATGGTGTTGTAGTCGGCGATGTGATTGGCATAACTATCGGTGCTGTCTTTAAGCGCCATCTGATTTTCATAGTATCTCAAATACAGCACGGCGTTGATCAGATAGGCCATTTCGTACCGGGTTATAGGCTTGTCCAGCGCAGCGACAGTACAGGGAAAAAGGGTTCCGCTGCTGTTGTATCCAGTCGACACTTCAAGGATACCGTTGTCGTTAAGCGCATTCCAGTCGCTTTCCGCCCAGTGAATGCCCTTCGGTACCTTATCCGACCATATTTCCGCAATCATGGCCAGCATTTTAATAAACTCACCGCGGGTCAGTGTGTTATCCGCCTTAAATGTTCCGTCCGGATATCCGCTGATAACGCCAAGGCCTACAAGTTTATAGACGTCGTCGACAAACCAGTCCGTTGTGTTCACATCTGGAAACGTGATTGCTTGGTAGGCCGCCGCAGGCGCCTGAAACAGGGTTGCGAGCATAATCACGAGCACGACGGCTCTTTGAAGTCGTTTTTTCATACTTACCTCTTTGGTCGGGATAATTATAATGTTTAAGGCTTAGGCCCCACGGTTACAGTCTCCTCGCTCTGTGAGTAGCTCCGCAAATAACTGTACAGAGGGATTTATCCTGTCCTTTCGCCAAAATACGACAATGTCAAAACGTGTGTCGACATCCGCTATATCCACCATGGAACAGCCCTTGCCAAATTCACGCGCCATCGGATACGGAACAAGCGACACGCCGTTTCCGCTGCGTACCTGCATAAACAGGGATTCAAGTGTGGGTACGGAAAGAATCTCTTTTCGGGGTCTGTCCCGCAGGATTTCTTCCTCGAGTTGTCTTGTAAATTCGCTTCGCTGCTGACCGACGCTCACATAGCCGACAGACCGCAGCGCCTCCACCCCGACAGCCTTATTCGTCGCCAGTGCATGCCCTTCGGCGCACACAACGCAGAATCTTTCCTCCGCAATGCGCAAAATTTCATAGTCTTGCGTCTCTTCGGGGAGTGCATAGGAAAAGATTACGCCAAGGTCGCCCTCGCCCTTATCCACGGCAGCAAAGATTTCTGAAAGTTCGTGGTGGTAAATCCCCAGAACGATGTTTGGATAGCGGGTACAGAAAGCGGTATAGGCGTCATTGAGCGGGGGTGAAAACAGAAAAGCACTTGCAACGGAGAGTTTTCCGGCTTCCTCATCTCCGGCGTTCCTGACGGCTGAGGCCAGTTCCTCCGCCTGTTCCAAAAGGCGCTTGCCCTCCCGGTAAAGAAGCGTCCCCGCTTCGGTGAGCTTTATGCCCCGACTGTCGCGGATAAGCAGCCTTGTACCCAGATGTTCTTCCAATGCAGAGACGTTCCGTGAGGTGGTTGAATGACTGATATACAGTGTTTCCGCCGCCTTCGTAAAGCTGCCGCTGTCGACGACGGCAATGAAAATTTCGAGCTGTTCCAAGTCCACTTATTTTCAGCTCCTTTCCTTTGGCTCTCCCTGAAAGCAGATCAGTAGTTTCCGAGTCTGAAGGGGTGCGGTATCAGCTCCCCGAGTTTATAGCTGACATAGCCGCCCGACGCTCTCGCGCAAAGCACCTCCATGTCTTGCGAGAACTCGCTCAGGACCTGACGGCAGGACCCGCAGGGCATACAGTAATCCTCACTCTCCCCGTAGATTGCAATGCGGGAAAAGCGCCTTGCGCCCTCGCTGACCGCTTTGTAGATCGCGACTCTTTCGGCGCACATGGTGCTGCCGAGTGCGCCATTTTCAACGTTGCAGCCGGTAAATAGTCGCCCGTCCGCACATTCCAGTGCCGCGCCCACCTTAAAACGGGAATAGGGGGCATAGGCATTTTCCGAAGCCTGTTTTGCCAGATTCAGCAGTTCTCTGTCGGTCATCGCCAAAAACTCCTCTCTCTGTCAGTCCGTATTGATCTTCCAGTTCTCTATGCCGAAAAACACGTTGTCCTTGGTTGGCTTCATGCCGCTAACCACGCCTCTGTGCGTAATGACCTGCTGCTTTTCAAAGCAGATGGGCACGATCGGTGCGGTATCGGTAAGATATTTGAACATGAGGTCTGCGGTCTTCTGGCGACCGTCTTCCCCGCAAACCATGTAGTCGTTGATATATTGCTCCAGCACGGAGTCGGAAAACTTTCCGAAGTTGAGACTGCCGCTGCTGAAAAGCAGGTTTCTGAGAGAAAAGTCATTTGTGAGTTTGACCTCAGCATAATACATATCAAATTCGCCCGCCGTCAGCGCTGCGTTATAGTCGTCCCACGACAGCTGCCGCAGATTGACGGTTATACCCAGCGCGGTGAGGTTATCGGCAATGGACTGCGCAGCCTGAACCTTTGCGGGGCTGTCGCTGCACACGATGAAATCAATCTCGATCTCCACCGGGATGCCGGTTATCATGATCTCACGCTTGGCGTCGTCGTCATAGTCCTGAACCTGCGCCTCGTCGAAGGCGGTTTCGCTCTTTTTAACGGAATAGGAGATGATATCGGAATAGGCATCGTTATACAGGGCAAAGGTAGGATTCATCGGCAGCGTTGCAGCAGAGGCAGCCCCGTTTAAGAAGTCCGTGACAATATGCTCTCTATCGACGACATACGTCATAGCCTTGCGGCAAAGAATACTTGAAAAATAACGGCTGTTGCTATTGAAGCCTAGATACTGCATATTCGTCGTGGGATAATACCGCACCTCGTTTGCCGAACCGTAGCCCAGGTTATAAGCGCTTGTGGGATCGTTTGTCACAAGATCAATCTCGGAATTCTCGAAAGCGGTAATCATCTGCTCCGTCTCCTTGATTTCCTTCAGATAAATCGTATCGACCGGCAGCGATGCATAATTCCTGTAGTCCGGAAATGCCGTGAGCTTGGTATATTCTTCGTCGGGCATATAAGGGCCTGTGCCCATGGGCGCAAAGTCTTCTATAGTGCCGTTTTTGATGACCGGGATATCCAAAAGCGCAGGGAACTGCATATCGGCATAGTTAAGCGTCACAATAAAAAGCGATTCATCCATCGGGCTGACGCCGAATATGCACTTAAATCTTGCAGAAAACTGCGGGCTGCGCATGGCACGTTGTAAGGAGTAGACAGCGTCCGTAGCCGTCAACGTGGTACCATCCCAGAACTTGACCGTGGTGTCCACATAGAAAGACCAGTGGATGCCGTCCTCCGTCTCATAGCGCAGCACAAGATTCGGGCTGCAGGCAAACGCATCGTCCACGGCGAAAAGCGTGTCATACATCGCCTGTGTGCAGAGAATGTTCGACGCGTTTGTCGTGGTGTAGGGATTGAAGCTGTATTCCTTGTTGCAGTTAAGGGAAAAGACGTTGTCCGTCTTGTAATACTCCGTCTCATCAGTCTGCGTTCCGGCATCCTCAGGTATGGGCGCCTCATCCGTCTCCCCAGTTTGACCGCAGCCGGCAAAAAGGCTCAGGAGCAGCAATGCGGCGAGGCAGAGGAGGATTAGTTTTCTAAGATGCTTTGCCATAAGCCTGTCCTTTCGGGGTTCGCCTCAGGAGACGACGATGACTGCCGCCTGCGAACCTCTTTCTCCCTTTGTCTTTCTGTGCGACCAGTATTTGTCGCTGTTGCAGCTGGTGCATTCGTCGCTGACGGAGATATTTGCGTTATCGAGTCCAAGCTGAAGAAGCCGCCGTCTGTCGGCCTCCTTGAGATCAACCATAAATTTCCCCGTATCCCCAACGGCAAAATAGACGTCGGTACAGTCACCGCCAAGCAGTTTTTCGATGGCCATCGGCACATCTGCATCTGTTTCAAAGCAACACATTTCAATCCCGGGGCCGATTGCAGCTCTGAGATTGGCGGCCTTTGCACCAAGCTTTTCCATTTCGGCAACCGCAACACCCAGAATATCTGCAGCGGTGCTTCGCCAGCCGCAATGAATCGCCCCGGCAACGCCCGCCTCGGGGTCGCAAATCAAAACCGGCACGCAGTCGGCCGTAAAACAGACCAGCGGCAAATTCTTGATATTGGTGACAATCCCGTCCGCTTCATAGAGAAAAGGCGTAAACAGATTACGCCTGTCGGCGTCGGTCACCACTCTGACGGTGTTCCCATGCACTTGCTTTGTAAAGCAGAGCTGCTGTTCGGGCAGCCCGAGAGCCTGCAGCATCCGCCGATAGTTTTCACGCACGTTCTCCTCGCTGTCCCCCCGGTTTTCTCCAAGGTTGAGGCTGTCCAGTCTGCCGGTGCTCACGCCGCCCCACCGGGTCGTAAAGCCGTGGATAAAGGGAATAGTCGGGGCTGTCATATAGGCCAGCCCCTGATAGCTCATTTCAGCGAAAGGCTTTGAAAATTCCAATTTGCTTGCTCCTTTATGGGCGTATGGGTGCTGCCGTCATTCGTTGCGGCCACAGCACTCCTTATACTTCAGACGCCTTGAGCCGTCTTCTTTCATTTTGCCGCAGGGGCAGGGATCGTTGCGGCCCGGCTTGTCTGCCTTTTTGACGGGCTGCTTTTTAACCGAGTCATCCCCACCGACATTGCTGACGGCGCCCTTGGCCACGCTCTTGCGCTCAAGCGGCTGCTCTTTTTTGACCTGAACCGTGAAGATGCGGCGCACAACCTCGGTACGGATACCGTTGATCATTTCCTCAAACATGTCGTAGCCCTCGCGCTTGTAGGCATCAACAGGCTTGTCGTTGCCGTAGGCACGCAGGCCAATACCGCGGCGCAGCTCCTGCATGGCGTCCAGGTGATCCATCCAGTATTCGTCTACAACGCGCAGCATGATAACGCGCTCAAGCTCTCTCATGAGCGGTGAACCGTTGGGCATAAGCCCGAATTCCTGTTCACGCGCGGTATAGACCGCCTCCGCCTTCTCAACAAGCTTGTCGATCAGATCGTGGCCGGTGAGTCTGTCCAGTTCCTTGCGCTGCGGCGTCAGTTCCCCGCGGCGGAGGAACATCGTCTCAAAGGGGGCGACTGTATTTTCAAACTGTGTCAGATCCTCGAAATAATCGTGGCCTTCCATGCCGGAGTGGACCGTGTCTCTGATGTAGTCGCTAACCATCGATTGGACAGAATTTTGCAGATCGTCACCGTCAAGCACTTTTCGGCGCTGATCGTAAATCGTGTTTCTCTGAACGTTCATCACGTCGTCGTATTCGAGCACACTCTTACGGCTCTGGAAGTTGCGGCTTTCAACCGTCTTCTGCGCCTGCTCTATGGCGTTTGAAAGAATCTTATAATCTAGAGGCGTGTCCTCATCGACGCCCATACGCTCCATCATGCCCAGTACCCGCTCAGAGCCGAACAGGCGCATGAGGTCGTCGGTCATCGCCAGGTAGAAGCGGCTTTCGCCGGGGTCCCCTTGGCGGCCCGCACGTCCGCGCAGCTGGTTATCGATACGGCGGGAGTCGTGGCGCTCGGTTCCGATGATAAACAGACCGCCCGCCTCGCGGACTTTCTCGGCCTCGTTTGCAATCTCCGCCTTGTGAACTTCAAGCCGTTCGGCAAACATCGTCCGGGCGGCAAGGATATTATCGTCTTCCGTCTCGGTGTAGCCTGTCGCCTCGGCAATCAGCTCGTCCCCGAAGCCGTGCTTTTTAAGGTCGTGCTTGGCGAGATACTCCGCGTTTCCGCCGAGCATAATGTCGGTTCCACGGCCTGCCATATTGGTTGCAATCGTCACAGCGCCAAGCTTACCTGCCTGTGCAATGATTTCGGCTTCCTTCTCGTGGTTTTTGGCGTTCAGCACGTTATGCTGAATACCTGTTCGTTTGAGCAGGGATGAGACAAGCTCACTCTTTTCAATGGAGACAGTGCCGACAAGGATAGGCTGCCCCTTTTTATGGCACTCGGCAATTTGCTGGATGATGGCGGTGAACTTTCCATTTTCGTTCTTAAATACGGCGTCGGGGTTATCAATTCGAACAAGGGGCCGGTTTGTCGGAATCTCGATGATATCGAGATTGTAGATGGAGATAAATTCCTCCTGCTCGGTAATGGCCGTACCAGTCATACCAGAGAGCTTTGAATAGAGTCTGAAATAGTTTTGGAAGGTAATGGTCGCAAGCGTCTTGCTCTCCTCCGCAACCTTGACGTGTTCCTTGGCCTCAATGGCCTGATGCAGACCTTCCGAGTAGCGTCTGCCCAGCATGAGACGGCCGGTGAACTCATCGACAATAATGACTTCGCCTTCCTTGACCACATAGTCAATATCACGCTTCATAACCCCGTGGGCCTTGACCGCCTGGTTAATGTGGTGGGAGAGCGTCGAGTTTTCAAGGTCAGAGAGATTTTCTATGCCAAAGGCGGTTTCGGCCTTTTTGATGCCTCTTGCCGTCAGCGTAGCGGTTTTGGCCTTCTCATCGACGACAAAGTCGGCATCAAGATTGACGTCCTCCTCGTTTTTTTCGTCGACGCTGGAGTAGACAATCGGCTTCAGGCGGGAGACGAAGCTGTCCACCTGTCCGTAGAGCTCGGTACTCTTGTCACCCATGCCGGATATAATCAGCGGGGTACGCGCCTCGTCAATGAGGATCGAGTCCACTTCGTCGACGATGGCAAAGTGGTGCCCTCTCTGAACCATGCTGCTCTTGTAAATCGCCATATTATCGCGCAGATAGTCAAAGCCCATTTCATTATTTGTACCGTAAGTGATGTCCGCATCATAGGCCGCTTTGCGCTCATCATTGGTCAGCCCGTGAACGATCAGTCCGACGGACAGGCCGAGAAAGCGATAAACCTTGCCCATCCACTCGCTGTCGCGCTTTGCAAGGTAGTCATTGACCGTGACAATGTGTACACCCTTGCCCTCCAGTGCGTTGAGGTAGGCCGGCAGGGTCGCAACGAGGGTTTTTCCTTCGCCGGTCTTCATCTCGGCGATACGCCCCTGATGCAGAACGATGCCGCCTATGAGCTGGACCCGGAAGGGGTACAGTCCAAGTACGCGTTTGGAGGCCTCGCGCACGGTTGCGAAAGCGTCGGGCAGTATATCGTCTAAAGTCTCACCCTTTTCGAGGCGTCCTTTCAATTCATCGGTTTTTGCGCGCAACTGCGCGTCCGACATTTTGCCGTAGTCATCGGCCATAGATTCGATCCGGTCCGCGATCGGCTTAACCTTTTTCAGTTCCCTTTCACTGTGGGTTCCGAAAATTTTTGCAATTATACTCATTGGCAATAAGCCTTCCTTTGTGCTTTCTCGGTATGCTGAATACCTAACTATGAATTGTAACATATAATTATGAATAAAAAAAGGGGAAAAATACTGCTGTTTTCACGTTTTGCACTTTGTCCTTCAAAAAAGACAAAAAGATTTGAAGATATTGGATATTTGCAGTATAATGAACAAAAGATGTTTTTCTTTGCCTTAAACGAGGTCCCCGTTCAAAGGCAGCAAAAGAGAAGAGCATCCTTTTCCGCATATTTTACCACCTCCGCTTAAAAAAACGAAGGGGGCGGGCTGCTGCCCGCGATGTTTATATGGACAATCCGCGCCTTTGGACAAAAAACTTCACAATTCTGACAGTTGGAAGTGCTGTCTCCATTCTTGGAAACTCGGTGAGTTCCTTTGCAATGGGCCTATATACACTGGACCAAACAGGCAATATTTTTTTATATGCGCTGTTTCTTGCCGCCAATAATATTCCCAAAATTGTGCTTCCTTTGATTGCTGGTCCGTTTCTGGACAAGCGTTCCAGACAGAAGACGGTATACACCCTGGATTTCCTCTCCGCCACCCTTTTTGTTTTGATGTTCATGCTCACGCGGACCGGATACTTCAATTATTCTGTTTTTCTCGTTCTCAGCGTTGTGCTGGGCGGACTCGACAGCGTGTATACGGTCGCCTACGACAGCTTTTTCCCCATGCTTGTCACCGAGGGCAACTTTTCTAAAGCCTACTCGGTATCCAGTCTGCTCTACCCACTGGCAATTATGATGACGCCGGTAGCCGCCTTTATTTATAAAAAGTTTGGACTGCCGCCCCTGTTCATGTTTAATGCCCTTTCCTTCCTCATCGCCGCAATCTTTGAGACCAAAATTAAGGTCATTGAGACACATATGAAAAGTGGCGGCGACATTTCATCCTTCAAGGGCTTTATGGCGGAATTCCGCAAAGGTTTCCATTACATAAGAGCAGAAAAAGGCCTGCTGATTATCACCGTCTATTTCTTTGTGAGCACCTTGACCAACATCGGCATGGACACACTCTGGATTCCCTATTTCGAGTCCGTTCCAACCTTGGGCATTATGGCCTATTCTTACGCCACGGCCATCAATGTTGCCGGACGGCTTGTGGGCGGCGGTTTGCAATACAGGCTCGCCCTCCCCGCAAAAAAGAAATTTGCGATCGCAATGACGGTGTATGTGCTCTCCTGCGTCATTAACGGATCTGTCCTCTTCCTGCCATTTGTGCTGATGGTCCTATTCTTCTTTACCGACGGATTTCTGTCGGTCATCTCCTTCAACATCCGCATTTCAACAACCCAAAGCTATGTTCCCGAGGAATACCGGGGTCGCTTTAATGGCTGCTTCCAAATGGTGTGCAACGCGGGTATGATTGTCGGACAGCTTTTGGCGGGTGCCCTGGCGAAGAGCTATTCCTGCCGGGCTATCATCATTGTGCTCATGGGCACGAACTTGATTGCGGCATTGGCCATCATGTACAGAGGCCGCTGCCACGTGATGCCGATATTTAACCGCGATGTCTAATACAATATAAAAAACGGCGCCGGATAGACATAGTCCCCTTTGCGGGCGTGCTTTACGGCGCCGATTTGGTACAGGATTACTCTTGACTGACACACGCATCGAGCGTATCATGGTATCAATCATTCGCGATTTAGTGGAAGAAAGCCGCATCTTCGAAAGGAACAATAATATGAAAACGCTGCTTTTGGGCAATGAAGCCGTTGCCCGCGGGCTATACGAGGCAGGTTGTCGCTTCGTTTCCGCCTACCCCGGCACTCCCTCGACGGAGATCGCCGAGACTGTTGCAAAATATGCCGAGATTTACGCTGAGTGGGCCCCGAACGAAAAAGTAGCGGCGGAGGCCGCAATCGGCGCATCCATCGGCGGTGCAAGAAGCTTCTGTGCGATGAAACATGTCGGTCTGAACGTCGCAGCGGACCCCCTGTTTACCGTTTCCTATACGGGTGTCAATGGCGGTCTCGTTATTGCCGTGGCGGACGACCAGGGTATGCACTCGTCTCAGAACGAGCAGGACTCCCGTCATTACGCCATTGCCTCCAAGGTTCCGATGCTTGAACCCGCAGACAGCGCCGAGTGTCTGGAATACGCAAAGCTTGCTTTTGATCTGTCCGAACAGTACGACACGCCCGTGCTCTTCCGAACCTGCACGCGGGTGGCGCATTCGCAGAGCATTGTTGACCTGTCGGACCGTGTCGAGCGTGCGCTCAAGCCCTATGAAAAAAATCCCGCCAAGTATGTCATGATGCCCGGCAACGCGAAGAATCGTCACCCTATCGTCGAGGAGCGCACCAAAAAGCTCGTGGACTATGCTGAAACAAGCGGCATTAACCGCGTCGAAATGGGAGACCGCTCAGTGGGCTATGTCACCGCCGGCATCTGTTACCAGTACTTGCGCGAGTGTTTTCCGAATGCCAGCATTTTGAAGCTCGGCATGGTCAATCCCCTGCCCATCCAGCTCATTAAAGATTTCGCGGCTCAGGTGGACAAGCTCATCGTCGTTGAGGAGCTCGACCCCGTCATTGAGACACATCTTCGCGCAAACGGTATCCGTGTCGACGGTGGCAAGGATCTCTTCGGCCTGTGCGGCGAACTGAGCCAGAATAAAATATTGAACGCGCTCGACATGCAGACCCCCGCCTACATTGACTTCGGGGAAACAGTTCCGCCGCGCCCGCCTACGCTCTGCCCGGGCTGTCCGCACAGAGGCCTGTTCTATACCCTCAGCAAAATGGGGCTAACCGTTTCGGGAGACATCGGCTGCTATACGCTTGGTTCTCTGCCGCCGCTGGGCGCGCTGGACACGACCATCTGCATGGGCGCCTCCATCTCCGGCCTGCATGGCTTTAACGCCGTCCGCGGCGTCGAGAGTGCCAAAAAGTCCGTCGCTGTTATTGGCGACAGCACCTTTATGCACAGCGGCATCACGGGCCTGATTGACATTGTTTACAACAAGGGCATCTCAACAGTGCTCATTTTGGATAACTCCATTACGGGCATGACCGGCCATCAGCAGAACCCCACGACGGGCAAAACCCTCAAGGGTGAACCCGCGCCCTCAGTCTCTATTGAAAAGCTCTGTGAGGCGGTCGGCGTCAAGCGCGTCCGTGTTGTTGATCCCTATGCGCTTGCGGAATTGAAGGCTGCTGTTTCGGAAGAGCTTGCGGCAGAAGAGCCCTCCGTCATTATTGCCAGACGTCCCTGTATCCTTCTGCCCGAGGTCAAAATCGCTCCGGCGCTCTACACCGACCACGACAAGTGCAAGGGCTGCCGTCAGTGCATGACAATCGGCTGTCCCGCAATCAGCTTTGCGGACAAAAAGGCCTCGATCGACCCCACGCTTTGCGTCGGCTGCGAACTTTGTATCCAGATGTGCAAGTTTGAAGCCATCCTCAAAAAGGAGGCGAACTAATATGAGCCAAACGAAGGGAATCATGATTGTCGGTGTCGGAGGTCAAGGCACGCTTCTCGCCTCGCGTATCCTCGGCAGCGTTCTGCTAGGGCAGGGCTTTGACGTTAAGATGAGCGAAGTCCACGGCATGAGCCAGCGCGGCGGCAGCGTCGTCACCTATGTCAAGTTCGGTGAAAAGGTTTACTCCCCGCTCGTCGATCAGGGCGAGGCGGATTACATTCTCGCTTTTGAGCGGCTTGAAGCTGCGCGCTGGATATCGTATCTTAAGACAGGCGGCACACTGATCGTCAACGATCGCAGAATCAGCCCCATGCCCGTTATAACGGGCGCCCTGCCCTATCCGGATGAAATTGTTGAAAAGCTTCGGGCCAGCGGTGCGCAGATCATCGCTTCCGATGCGCTGGCACTGGCAATCGAGGCCGGCAACCCCAAGAGCGTCAACGTCGTCATGATCGGTATTCTCTCCGCCCTGACGGATTTTTCAGAGGCCGTCTGGCAGCAGGCACTCACAGACTGCGTTAAGCCGAAGTTTCTTGCGCTCAATCAGAAGGCCTTTTCGCTGGGCCGCGCCTACGCGCAAAAGAGCCTATAGCAGGCAAGCGCGCAACTGAATAGTATAGGACGCCGCTTCGGTTACAGCGGCGTCCTAGCTTCGGAAAGGAGCCGTTATGCCGGATCATCTCAGGGAAGTCAACATCAAAGAAGATATGCCGACGGCTTCTGATGCCATCAAGCGCGTCACCTTTAATGTCCAACGCAGCAAAGCGCTGGGATACACGGCGTTAAAAATTATTCATGGCTACGGTTCAACGGGTAAGGGCGGCAAAATCCGCACGGAAACCCGCCGCTACCTCGCCGACTTGAAGGCCAGACGCGTCATCAAGGACTTCATCCCCGGTGAAGAATTTTCAATCTTCAACGAAGCCACCCGAAACGCTTTCACCGCCTGCGGCGAATTGCGGCGCGACAGCGATCTTGAGCGGAGCAACAACGGCATCACCATCGTCGTGCTTTAACCCGTCTGTGTACACGTGCGCCTATTTAAGTACGGAAACTATGCACAAAAATATTGACAACACTATAAGAAGATGTTATTATTCTATGGCTGAACTCAAAATCCGCGGGCGTAGTTCAATGGTAGAACACCAGCCTTCCAAGCTGGATACGTGGGTTCGATTCCCATCGCCCGCTCCATCGTCGAAGCAAACTTCGTATCGTTCGCTTCTCTCCTCGGCGTCATAGGTCAAGCTGTTGCCGCGAGAACGACGAGGGTCGACAGATGGGGGATAAAAACGGGTCGGCTTATATGCGCCAGTAGCTCAGGTGGATAGAGCAACTGCCTTCTAAGCAGTAGGTCAGGGGTTCGAGTCCCTTCTGGCGTACCAGTTTC
>Ga0074193_1002312_pt1 | contig 17678 bp, 14 predicted proteins | sample EPASupsiteHSE605_FD_64523 | JGI IMG/M metagenome (GOLD analysis project Ga0074193, IMG submission 64523) | Bioremediated contaminated groundwater from EPA Superfund site, New Mexico - Sample HSE6-05 | ecosystem: Environmental > Aquatic > Deep subsurface > Groundwater > Contaminated ... | reverse complement strand
AACCAAACCTGGTTCAAACATTAGAAGGAACACCAGCCTTTATTCATGGTGGACCATTTGCTAATATCGCCCATGGTTGTAACTCAGTCATTGCTACCCGTATGGCCATGCATTTTGCTGATTATGTAGTAACTGAAGGTGGATTCGGCGCTGACCTTGGAGCCGAAAAATTCCTGGATATCAAATGCCGTATGGCCAACCTGAAACCAGATGCCGTTATTATCGTGGCAACCGTTCGTGCGTTAAAACACAACGGCGGCGTAGCCAAAGCTGACTTAAACGAAGAAAACCTGGTTGCCTTAAAAGCCGGTCTGCCAAACTTATTAAAACATGTTGAAAACATCACCCAGGTATTTAAATTACCAGCTGTTGTTGCCATCAACGAATTCCCACTGGATACCGAAGCCGAACTGGCGCTGGTCCGTGAAGAATGTAATAAATTAGGCGTTAACGTCGCCATTTCCCAGGTATGGGCAAAAGGCGGAGAAGGCGGAAAAGAACTGGCTCAAGAAGTCATCCGTCTGATCGACGAAAGCGAAGGAACCTTCGAATTCTGTTACGAAGACGACATGACCATCAAAGAAAAAATTGAAGCCATTGCGACCCGTATTTACGGCGCAGACGGCGTAAACTTTACCCCAATTGCCGAAAAACAGATCGAAAACATCACCAATATGGGCTTTGGTAAAGTGCCAATTTGTATGGCCAAAACCCAATATTCCTTAACTGATGATCCTAAAGTATTTGGTCGTCCAACCGGATTCAAAATTACCGTTCGTTCATGTAACATTTCAGCCGGTGCCGGATTTATTGTTGCACTGACCGGAGATATCATGAAAATGCCTGGTCTGCCAAAAGTACCAGCAGCCGAAAAAATCGATGTTGATGAAAATGGCGTAATTTCTGGTTTATTCTAGAAGTATTTAACTGATTAAAAGGGTTCTTCGGAACCCTTTCAATAAATAAGCTTGTTAAAAAAAATACAATAAAAATTGAAGTGGAGTTTGTGAATGGAATTTGATGCAGTAGGAACTGATTTTAGTTCTATCTCAGAAAAAAAATGTACCGAATTTGTTGAAGCCCTGTACAGCAAAGCAGCTGTTCCAGGTGGTGGCGGGGCAGCCGCATTAGTGGGTGCAATCGGAACGGCTTTGGCTGGAATGGTTTGCAACTTGACCACTGGAAAGAAAAAATATGCCGAGTATGAAGAAGATATTCAGCGTATTTTAAAAGAAGCGCAGGTTTTGCAGGATCGTCTGTTAGCAATGATCGATGAAGATGCAAAAAACTTTATGCCTTTAGCAAAAGCCTATGGCCTTCCCAAAGAAACCGAAGAAGAAAAAGCTTACAAAGAAAAAACCTTAGAAGAATGCACCAAAGTTGCGTGCAGCATTCCTCTTGAAATCGTTGAAGTATGCTACAAGGCTGTTTTACTACAGGAAGAACTGGTTGGTAAAGGTTCTGCCTTAGCCATCAGTGATGTCGCATGCGGCGTTCAGTGCTTAAGAGCGGGAATGATCAGCGGTTGGGTTAATGTACTAATTAACATCAAGACAATCAAGGACGCAGCCTACGTAGCTGACGTTAATAACAGAATCAAGCCAATGTTAGATAAAGGCGTTGAAATCTGTGACCGCGTTTATGCAGATGTTGAAAAACAACTTTCATAAAGAACTATCAAAAATTTTGAACTAAGAGGAGTATTATAATTATGGCAGCAAAATTATTAAGTGGAAAAGAAGTAAGTGAATCTGTACTGGCTCAAGTGCTGGCAGACGCAAATGATTTAAAAGCAAAAGGCATTCAAGTAAAAATGGCAATCATGCGAGTTGGTGAAGATCCAGGTTCTATTTCTTACGAAAAAAGCATTATCACCAGAATGGGAAAATCAAACATCGAAGTTGAATCTGTTCAGTTCCCAATCGACGTAACCGAAGCAGATTTTATTGCAAAACTTCAAGCGATCAATGAAGACAAAAACATTCATTCTGTTTTAATCTTCCAACCACTTCCAGATCAAATTGATGCAGAAAAAATCAAATATCTATTAAGTCCTGAAAAAGATCCAGATGCTCTTAATCCAACAAACTTAGGAAAACTGATGATCGCCGATGAAAGAGGATTCTTCCCATGTACAGCTGAAGGCGTTATGGAAATGTTCAAATTCTATAACATCGATGTTAAGGGTAAAGATGTTGTGGTTATTAATAACTCTAACGTACTAGGAAAACCACTTACAATTATGCTGACAAACGAATTTGCAACCGTAACCATGTGTCACGTACATACAAAAGACACTGCTTCTTACACCAAGAAAGCTGATATCGTTGTAACCGCATGTGGTATTTATGGTCTTGTAAAAGCTGATATGTTAAGCGAAGACTGTATTTTAATTGACGTCGCTATGTCTCAGATGAAAGATGCAAATAAAGAATTTGTATTAAACGAAGAAGGCAAAAAAATTCGTGCTGGAGATGCTCACGTAGACTGTTTAGACAAGGTAGCGATGATTACTTCGGCTACACCAGGATGCGGCGGCGGAACTGGCCCAATCACAACTGCTTTATTAGCAGCGCATGTTATTCGAGCATGTAAAATGCAAAATAACTTATAAAATCTGAAAAAACAAAGGAGGTATACAATTGGAGGATTACACAAAGTTTAAACTGAAAAGAAAGGAAGAACTTGATGCGGTTCTGGCAGGCAAAGATAATTTGTTTGTTGTAGCCTGTAATAAATGCTTCAAGGAACTCGACAGTTTTGATGAACCGGAATGCGGTTTGTTCGAAGAAATTGCCAAGGAACAGGGCAAAAATATCGTGGGCTCAGCGCAAGTTGATTTTCTGTGCAATGAACCATTAACATCAAAGAGCTTCCAAGGTCTTATTCCCCAAGAAACCGAAAATGTGTTTGTCATATCATGTGGTCTGGGTATTCAGACGATTGCAGGAATGGCTGAAATTCCGGTATACGCTGCAAGCGACTCCGTTGTTGTTGATGGCTATCATGGAATGGCATTGACAACCACCTTATGCGAAGCATGTGGCCAATGCTACCTGAACATAACCGGAGGGATCTGCCCAGTTGTTGATTGTTCAAAAAGTTTGTTGAACGGTCAATGTGGTGGTGCCAAAAACGGCAAATGTGAAGTCGATAAAGAGATGGATTGCGGATGGCAGCTTATCTACGAAAGATTAGAAAAACAAGGACGTTTGCAAGAATTGTTGGACAAACCGGTAGAACTTCGGGATTATTCCAAAGTTAATCATAAATTTGTCAGCGAATATGTGAAATCTGTCCGTGAAGAACGATATGAAGGATACTATGGCGGAATTCACCCAACCGAATTTAAAGAGTTGAGTGAACATATTGCAGTAGTACCTTTCCCAGATCCAGTGAACGTGGTTATTCCTATGTCACAGCATGCTGGGGCACCAGCTGAACCAATCGTAACAGTTGGACAGCAGGTAAAAATGGGCCAGAAAATTGCTCAAGCCGCTGGCTTTATCAGCAGTGCGATTCATGCCAGCGTTAGTGGTACCGTTGTTGCCGTTGAACCACGATTGCATCCAATCAGCGGGCTGGATAGCTTAGCGATTGTGATTCAGTCAGACGGTAAGAACACCCTTGACGAGTCAGTCAAACCAGCTGGTGATATTGATACACTTTCTGCTGATGAAATTATCGAAATCGTTCGTGAAAAAGGCGTTGTCGGTATGGGTGGGGCTGGATTCCCAACTGCCGTTAAACTTAAATCACCTAAACCAATTGAACTGGTATTACTCAATGGTTGTGAATGCGAACCCATTCTAACCGCGGATCACCAGGTTCTGCTGGCGTATGCCGATGAAGTGATTTATGGTCTAAAAGCGATGATGAAAGCATCAGGCGCACCAAAAGGCGTGATTGCCATTGAAGACAACAAGTTAGATGCAGTTGAATTACTGCAGGCAAAAACTGCCGATATCGAGAACATCGAAATCGTCGTTGCGAAAACCAAATACCCACAAGGAGCTGAAAAAATGCTCATCAAACGGGTTATGGGCAAGCAAGTGCCAAGTGGCGGCCTGCCAATGGATGTTGGGGCTATCGTATGTAATGTGAGTACAGCCAAAGCCGTTTCCGATGCAATCCAGTTAGGAATGCCACTGGTTGAACGCGTTGTGACTGTCAGCGGTAATCGCATGAACAAACCTGGCAATTATTTAGTCAAGATCGGTACCTCTGTCAAAGATATCGTCAACCATTGCGGCGATGTCAAAGGCGATGATGTAACGGTTAAAATCGGTGGCCCAATGATGGGATTCGCCCAGGCGAACCTCAATGTTCCAATGCTGAAATGTTCTAATGGTATTATTGCTGTTGAAACCACTGTTAAAGAAGCAGTAGAATGTATCAAGTGTGGCCGTTGTGCAGATGTCTGCCCAATGGAACTGCGTCCGCTGTATTTCACCAAATATGCGCTATCAGAAGATTGGGAAGGCATGAAAACACAAAATACCATGGATTGTATTGAATGTGGATGCTGTGAATATATCTGTTCATCAAAGATTCCAATTGTTGAACGAATTAAAATCGGAAAAACTGCCATAAGGGAGGGTAAATAATATGCTGATTACCCAACTAAAATCAAAAGAAACAATCGAAGCACTGGCTCAAGGAAAAACAGTGATCATTAACTGTCACGGCTGCAAAGAAGTCTATTTCGCAGAACACGAAGCAGATGAACTGCAAAAAGACCTTAACGGCGTGACTCAGATTATCACAACGGATTACATCTGTAATCCCGATAATTTAAAATTGCAATTGCAGAAACATACCGATGTCATTAATGCGGCAGATACCATCCTGGTATTCTCCTGCGGCGTTGGGGTTCAGACTGTTGCTGCTCAATTTGAGGGCAAAAAAGTTTATTCCTGCTGCGATACCTATCCATTACCAGGATTCCAGGGTGTTACACCACTGAATGTTGATTGTGGACAATGTGGCGAATGCTATCTGAATGGTACCGGCGGAATCTGTCCAATTACCGCATGTTCAAAAAGTTTGCTCAACGGCCAATGTGGCGGTGCCAAAGAAGGCAAGTGTGAAGTTGATAAGGAAATGGAATGCGGATGGGAACGAATTTACCGAAAATTGGAAAAACTGAATAAATTGGATAATATGAAATATGAAGCACCAAAAGTGCGGAACTATCACAATCCAAACGCAGAAGAACCAATAATTTAAGAAGATTAGGAGTAATTATAAATGAGAATAACTGAGCTTTTTCAACGTGGCGAGTTTGTATTAACTGCAGAAGTGGGACCTCCAAAAGGAGTTGAACTTGACCACTTAATTAAAGATGCCCATGAATATTTAAAAACCCGTGTTCATGCATTGAATGTAACGGATAACCAATCATCGGTTATGCGAACTGGTTCACTGGCTACATGTAAGGTATTAAAAGACGAGGGACTGCTTCCAATCTTTCAAATTACCTGTCGTGACCGAAATCGTATTGCCTTACAGTCTGATGTATTAAGTGCAGCATTATTGGGCATCGAAAATTTATTACTGTTAACAGGGGATTACACCACATTGGGTGATCATCCACAAGCAAAACCTGTTTTCGATCTGGATTCCGTTTCGTTAATCCATGCGGTAAAACGATTGGAAGAAGGCTTTGACATTGCCGGTAATGCAGTTGATGGAGCGCCACCTAAGTTTGCTAAAGGCGCTGTTGTGTCACCATGTAGTGACTCTGTTGATGTCCAATTGGCAAAAATGGAAGCAAAAGTGAAAGCTGGATGTGAATATTTCCAAACCCAGGGCGTTTATGAACCAGAAAAATTCATCAAATTTATGGAACAAGCAAAACAGTTTGGTGTTCCAGTTCAACTGGGTCTGATCATCCCCAAAAATGTGGGAATGTGCCGATATATGAATGCCAACGTAGCTGGCGTCCATGTACCAGATGAAATGATTAAAGAATTACAAGCTGATAAAGAAAAAACAAAAGCTGGCGATACTGGCGTAGAAATCTGTGCTCGTCTAATCAAAGAATGTAAAGACTACGCTCAAGGCGTTCACATCATGTCATTAGGTTGGGAAAACAGAATTCCCGAAATTCTTGATATGGCTGGAATTGCTCCAATAACTCCAGTAGTATAATAATCAGTAACAAGACTGAATGCCGGCCGAGCCGGAAATTCTAAAATGCTCCTCTTAAGGTGGACAGTTTATATTATTAAACTGTTCATTTTATGGAGGACAGTTTATGTAATTAAACTGTTCATCTAAGGGAGGAGTTTTTTTATTTTGGGGATCAAAATCTACCAAAATTCTGGATATTGCAGGTTTATAGGTTGGTGATAAGGTGAAAATAACAGTAATTGGAACATGCCCGAACAGATCTGAAGCAACGGATGAGATTCATGACGTTTGCGTAAACAAAAAATCATGCTGATCGATTGTCATGTTCATTGTGGTTTGGGTCAATTCAGAGGATTAAGACCGTTTGATATCGATGATTTAGCGGTTGAGACGATGAAAGACCTGGTTCAAGTCTATCAAAATAAAGGGGTACAGGCAATCCGTGATGGTGGGGATGGTTCAGGAATGGGAATAATTCTTAGAGATATTTCAAAAGATTCCGATCTTATTGTTAAGACGCCCATTCGCGCTTTTTATAAAAAAGGCCATTACGGTGATTTTTTAGGGGACTCAGTAGATAATCTAAATGACGGCATTGAAAAAATGAATCGACTCATTAAACAAAAGCCGGATTTTATAAAAATTATTTTAACCGGGATCATGAGTTTTACCACATTGGGTGCTTCAGGACCGGTGGGGTTTTCTAAAAGTGAATGTTCGGAGATGATTGATCATGCTCATCAAAAGGGCTTATCAGTCATGGTTCACGCCAACACGCCAGAGGGTATTATGATAGCTTTGACAGCCGGCGCGGATACCATTGAGCACGGCTATGGGATAAACGATGACTGCCTTCATGTGATGCGTGAGAGTAGTGTTGTTTGGGTGCCGACTCTGGCACCATTTGCCAATATAGCCAGATGTGAGGATGCGAGTCCAATGAAAAAATATCAAAAAGTTTCGGAAGCTTATTTTAGACAACATCAGTTGATGGTAAAAAAAGCAGATGCAATGGGTGTGAACATTGCATTGGGAAGTGACTCAGGAGCGACATTAGTTCCCCTGGGACAAGGCACTTTAGATGAGCTTGGTTATTTGCTTGACTGTGGATTGACAGAAGAAAAATTGGAAAGCATTGGAAAAAGGGTTATCGACCTCTAATAGTCTTAGCATATAAGAATCCCTGCAAATTTTATTTGCAGGGATTCTTTCTTTTGAATTGTTGCAAATTAAACGGGTGACATGTTTGTTCTTCAAACTCAGGGGTATAAATTATTGATAATCTATAAATTGGATGGTGTGCAAATGTTATATGAAAAATTTGTGGAGTGTCTGGAAAACGATGATAAACCCAATGCCGTGCGAATTGCACTGGATGCCCTGGAAACGGGAAAGGTTGGCATTGTGGAGTTATACAACGAGTTGTTAATGCCCGCCCAAAACAAAATGGAACTGGAAGAAAGACGAGAATCAGTGGCAATCTGGAAAGAACATTTTAGAACCTCGGTGGTTCGTACCGTTATCGAATACTGCTATCCCCGGGTTGTCAATGAAGGACTGCGTAACAGCTTTAGAGCGGGGCGGAAAAAAATTCTGATTTTCTGTCCCGCCGAGGAATACCACGACGTTGGTGCCCGGATGATTGCCGATTTCTTTACCTTATGCGGTCATCAGGTCTATTTTTTAGGCAGTAATACACCGCCGGAAGCGCTTTTGCAGGCAATGGTCCGATTGCGGCCCGAGGTTATTGCGATGGGGGTCAGTAATTATTTTAATCTGGTTGCCGCCAGGCGAACCATAGAAGATGTCCGCAAAATTCTCGGCAACGAGATCAGTATCGTTCTAGGCGGGGCAGCATTTAAAGATAATTTGACGGTGGTAAAAGAAATCGGCGGTGACTATTATGTCGATAGCTATGACGCGGTGGTGAGAATTTCGGAAGGGTGGGAAAATCATGAAACTGGCATTTGATATTGCCCTACGATTTTTAAAATCCAGCAAGGGCCAGACCATCCTGATTGTTTTGGGAATCGCGATTGGGGTGTCGGTGCAGATATTTATCGGGTCGCTGATCACCGGTCTCCAAAAAAGCCTGGTCGATAAAACAGTGGGGAGCGCTTCACAGATTACCGTTTCGCCTAAAGCAGACGGTGATTATATTTTAGATCCCCAGGCCGAAATCAAAACGATCAAAGCCGCCAATCCGGCGGAAATAATAAACCTTGTTGCGGTTACCCAGGGACCGGCCATCTTAAAAACACCCGATCAGTCGACTACCATTATTATCAGAGGCTTTGATTGGGACACTGCACAGGGAATTTATAAAATAACCGATCGGGTGGTTAAAGGCGAGCTGGGAACAAATGAAAATGAAGTCATCATCGGACAGGAGCTTTCACAAAACCTGAAGGTAAAAATCGGCGATACGATTGAAATGATCACCCCCACCGGTAAGACCGAAAAATTTCTCGTGACAGGCTTTTTTGATTTGCAGGTAAAATCTTTAAATGAATCATGGATTTTGACAAATGCCGGCACCGCCCAGACATTCCTGGAAACCGGTGAAGGCGTATCACAGATCGAAATGCAGGTAAAGGATGTCTTTACTGCGGATGAAGTGGCAATGGACGTGGAAAAACGCTTAAATGACGATACCCTCGTTGTGACAAACTGGAAAGAAGAAAATGCCGCCTTATTATCCGGGTTATCAGGTCAAACCGCATCAAGTTTGATGATTCAGGTTTTTGTTCTGATTTCAGTGGTATTGGGCATCGCCAGTGTCCTGGCCATCAGTGTCGTCCAGAAGTCCAGACAGATCGGGATATTAAAAGCGATGGGAATGCATAACCCCAAAGCCAGTCTGGTTTTTTTGTTTCAAGGATTTTTGCTCGGCATCCTGGGGGCTTTTGTCGGTATCGGGTTGGGAATCGGACTGAGTTGGTCGTTTGCCACCTTTGTCACCAATCCGGATGGGTCTTCATTGGTGCCCTTCTATATTGACTGGGTTTTTATCGGCATTTCAGCGGGAATTGCTATTATCGCTTCAACCCTGGCGGCCTTAATTCCAGCCATTCGCGTGTCCAAGCTGGACCCCATGGAGGTAATTAAAAATGGATAATTTTGTGGTTGAAGTCAAAGGGGTATCAAAGGTCTATGGCAAGACGATTAAAACGGTCGCTCTTCATGAACTGAATCTGGGCTTTAAAACCGGCTCTTTTAACGCCATAATTGGCGAGTCTGGCAGCGGTAAAAGTACCCTCCTCAATATTATCGGAACCCTGGATCGGCCAACTAAAGGGGAAGTAATTATCAACGGCGTATCCACCAGAAACATGTCAAAAGGACGTTTGGCTGACTTGCGCAACGAAACATTGGGTTTTGTTTTCCAGTTTCATTATCTGTTACCAGAGTTTACGGCCCTGGAAAATGTGCTGATGCCATATCGGATCGCTAATGGCAAGGCGGATAAGCAAAGTCAGCAAAGGGCTAGGGAAATCCTGAACCTGGTGGGACTGGAAAAAGTGGAGAATAATTTGGCAACAAACATGTCGGGGGGACAACAGCAACGAACCGCTATTGCCAGGGCACTGATGAATCAACCCAAAATTATTCTGGCCGACGAACCCACCGGTAATCTGGATTCTCAGACCACCGACAGCATTTATCAACTCTTCCGGAAGATCAACCAGGAACTGGGAACCACTTTCATCATCATTACCCATGACCGACGGGTTGCTGAAAAAGCAGACCGTATCGTCGAAATCCTGGATGGTCGAATTTCACTGGACATTGTCAAATGAACAAGTCTTTAGCATCAAATAAGCTACTATATAATATAGTAAATTATTTGATGCTTTCATTGATTTTGATAATTATTACTGGTAATCAGGTCAATCATCGTATAAAATAGGAAAATAGACATTTTCAAGCGTAAACTAGGGGAAAATCAATGAAAAAAATTATGATCGTACGTCCCAGTGACTTTGTGGATATTGCCCTGGCAATCCCGGGAATCATGACAGATGTAAAATACTATACGGGAGATAATTTTGTGGGTGAAAGAATCGACGGCTACGAAGCCCCCATCATTTTATTAACTGAAAAAGCTGCAATCGCCCTGGGGCGAGTTCAAAAACAACTTCTGGAAGAAGGATTTGGATTAAAGGTTTTTGACGGGTATCGACCCAAGCGCGCAGTAGCTCATTTTGTTCGCTGGGGAAAGCTGGATGAAGATGAGAAAACCAAAAGCGTCTATTATCCGGAGAAGACGCGCCAGGAAATTTTCGATGGCGGTTTTATCGCCCCGGAATCTTCTCATACCCGGGGCAGCACAGTGGACCTGACGGTGGTAAACATCGAAACAGGGACCGAAATCGATATGGGTGGAATGTTTGATTTCTTTTCGGAGGTCTCTTACAGCGATTATGACCATCTTACCCTGGAACAAAGTAAAAATCGGGTCCAGCTCCGCTATCTGATGCGTTCAGAGGGGTTTGAACCAATGCAGCAGGAGTGGTGGCACTTTATGCTTTCAGACGAGCCGTATCCCGAAACCTATTTTGACTTTCCGATTCAAGGCTGATCACACTTAACATTTTGGCGGCCAGTAAATGAAAAAAGATGAATTTTTGAATGATCCTCTTTTAATCGGAAATATTGCATTTTATTAATGAATTGTCAAAAAAATGTGATATAATGATAAAATTAGAGAAAAATACTATAACATCAGGAAAGAAGTGGAAAAATGAGAAAAAGAAACAAAACACTCTTAATTGGATTAGGTGTGTTGTTAGTAATTTTCACGATTCTATTATCACTGAACCAATTTTATATCGATTATCTTTGGTTTGTGGAAATGGGATATACTGAAATTTTCTTTAAAGAACTGGTTACAAAAACACAAATAGGTATTCCGATCTTTATCGGGTTGATGCTTATTTTGTTTTTTTATTTAAAGTTGCTTAATCGTATTTCAGCAAGGTACATCGGGAGTGTCCAAAAGGCGACGAAAAAGCAGAATATCCTCGCAATTGGTGTGAGTGGTGTGGTCGCTTTTTTTCTGACCATTTTCATCTCAGATCGGCTTTGGTACCAAATACTGGAATTCATCAATCAGACTCAATTCAATTTGACAGATCCCATCTTCAATCAGGATCTGGCCCTTTATTTTTTTGGATTGCCATTATATCAGGAAGTCTTTTCGATTTTTATCGGTTTCTTTGCAGTTATCGTCGTTTTGACTTTTTTATACACGACCTATATCCTCTATCAGGGCAAGAAAATCGAATTCAGTCGGGAACAGGACCTGGAATCCATTAAAGATAATGCCAAGGGGATCTTCAAATCCTATCTTGAGATTGCATCCAGGCAGATTGGCATTTTTTTAGGAGTGCTTTTTTTAATCCTGTCGATTGGCAGCTTTTTAGAAGCTTTTCAGCTGCTGTACTCCAGTTCCGGGATTGTCTATGGGGCCGGTGCCGCAGATATTGATGTCGGACTTAAGGTCATTATTATTAAAGGCGTTTTATGTCTGGTTCTGGCGGTCACATCCATATTTGCCGGCTACAAGAAAAAATACCTGTTTATGGGGGCCGGTCCGGTCTTGTTTATTGTGGTGGTAATTTTAGGCGGAGCAGCCCAGGGAATCTATGAATCGCTGATTGTTATCCCCAACCAATTTACCAAAGAAGAACAGTATATTGCCAATAACATTGAGTATACGCAACAGGCTTATGATTTAGCCAACGTTGAAACAAGAGAGTTTTCAGGAACTCAGGAAATAACCGCAAAAGAAATTAAAGAAAATCAAATTACAATCGATAATATACCAATTAACGATCAAATACCAACCCAGGAAATGTATAATTCTTTACAAGGGATCAGGAACTACTATCAGTTTTATGATGTTGATGTGGATCGCTATTTTGTCAATGGTGTCTATACCCAGGTGTTCCTGGGTGCCCGGGAAATGAACAATACCTTACTACCCACTGAAGCGAAGACCTGGGTCAATCAGCACTTGAAGTACACCCATGGCTTTGGCTCGGCGGTATCCCCGGTCAATAAAACAAACAATGTCGGACAACCGGATCTGATTGTCAAAGATATTCCACCGGTTACTGATGTGAGCGAACTGGTCATTGATGAACCCCGGATTTATTTTGGCGAAAATGACTACGGCTACGTTGTCACCAACTGTACCACTGCCGAGTTTGATTATCCTCAGGGCAATGATAACCAGGAGGTAACCTACACGGGGACAGCGGGGATCCAAATGTCCTTTATCAATAAATTGGCATTTGCTCTTTATCATGGGTCGTCGGAACTGCTTTTAGCAAATGAAATCACGGATGACAGTAAAATGCTGATCCATCGCAATATTTCAGAAAGAGTCTCTACCATTGCCCCGTTTTTAAGCTATGAAAGTGATCCTTATATGGTGATCGCAGAAGGCCGATTGTATTGGATTGTTGACGCGTTCACCACCAGTGATCGCTACCCTTACTCGCAGCCCTATGATGAAGCAGGCGATAATTATGTGCGCAACTCGGTGAAGGTGGTTGTTGATGCCTACAATGGCGATGTGACCTTCTACAAGGTGGACGATGAACCGGTATTGGAAACCTATAGTAAAATATTCCCCGGATTTTTGAAAGATCTTTCGGAAATGCCGGAAGGGATCAAACAACATCTGCGGTATTCAAAAACGCTGTTTGACATTCAATCAGATATTTATAAAACTTATCATATGTCAAATGCCAGAGTCTTCTATAATAAGGAAGATCAATGGGAGACGGCAACCCAGTTTTATGAATCTGAAAAAACTGAGGTACCGGTGGAATCGGCTTATACCATTATGGAGCTGCCGGATCGCCAAGCAGAATTTATGTTGACGGTACCCTTTACACCAAAAGATAAGGATAATATGATTGCCTGGCTGGCAGGGGTATCGGATGGCCCGGGTTATGGTCAGCTGATCTTGTATGAGTTTCCCAAACAGCAATTGGTTTATGGCCCGATGCAGATTGAACAGCGGATCGATCAGGATACGATAATCTCACCACAATTGACCCTTTTAGGTCAGCAGGGCTCCCTAGTTCTGCGGGGAAACCTGATGTCGATACCGATCGATAACGCGATTATCTATGTCGAACCAATTTACATTCAAGCCGTTGGCGGAGAAAATAATCTGCCGGAATTAAAAAAAGTGGTGGTGTGTTACCAGAATGAAATAGTTATGGCGGACTCCCTGGAGTTGGCGCTGGCACAGGTTTTTGACATTCAGGAATTGCTGAGTAATAACCCACCGACCCAAAGCTCCGGCAGCACTTCAACCACCGCAGAATTAGTGGTGAAAGCGAATGCCCTATTCAAAGAAGCACAAGAAGCACAAAAAGCCGGCAACTGGGCAGGGTATGGACAAAAAATAAGTGAGCTGGAACAGGTTCTGGCTCAGCTTACGCAACTTTCTGGGGTAACTCAGTAGGATAAGATCATAAGTTTTTAAAAGCAGGAGGAAAAAATGCTCGATATAAAGCGCATAAGAGAAAATAAAGAAGAAGTTCAGGCAGGTTTGGATAAACGCGGTCAATACGATTTAAGCGTTGTTACCGCTTTGGATGAAAAACGTCGGGAAACATTAGGTCAGGTTGAAGAAATGAAAAGCCGGCAAAATGTGGTGTCCAAACAAATTCCGGTTCTAAAAAAGGAAAATAAAGATTGCACCGAGATTTTTGCCGAAATGAAGGAACTGTCAAACAAGATTAAAGATCTCGATGCAGAAGTCAAAACAATCGATGATGAGATTAAAATTCAGCTGCTGAATTTTCCGAATATTCCTAATTCCCAAGTCAAGGTTGGAAAAGACGATACCGATAATCTGGAAATCAGAAAATGGGGTGAACCCCGGAAATTTGATTTCGAGATAAAAGCCCATTGGGATATTGGTGTGGATCTGGATATCTTGGATTTTGAGCGGGCGGTCAAAATCACCGGTGCCCGATTCAGCATGTTCAAAGGTGATGGGGCCCGATTGCAACGGGCACTGATTAACTTTATGTTACACACCCATTGCGAAGAACATCATTATACCGAAATCTCGCCACCATTTATGGTGAATCGGGAAAGTATGACCGGCACCGGACAATTGCCAAAATTTGAAGAAGATGCCTTTCACTTACCGAGCAAGGACTTTTTCCTGGTGCCAACCGCAGAGGTACCGGTAACCAATATCTATCGCGATGAAATATTGGGCGAAGAAGAATTGCCCAAATATTTTACCGCTTATACTCCCTGTTTCAGGCAGGAAGCCGGATCAGCTGGTCGTGATACCCGGGGATTAATCCGTAACCACCAGTTTGACAAGGTCGAAATGGTTAAATTTGTTCATCCGGATCGGTCCTACGAAGAACTGGAATCTTTAACGAACAATGCGGAAGATATTTTACAATTACTGGGGATCCCTTACCGGGTGGTTGAATTATGCACTGGAGATCTGGGTTTTAGTTCTGCCAAAACCTACGACATTGAAGTATGGATGCCAAGTTACAACCGCTATGTCGAAATCAGCTCCTGTTCAAATTTTGAAGACTACCAGGCCAGACGGGCAAATATTCGCTTTAGAGATGGCGAAACCAAGAAAACCCGCTTTTTGCATACCCTTAATGGTTCGGGACTGGCTGTGGGCAGGACCTTTGCCGCAATTTTAGAAAATTACCAGCAAGCCGACGGATCAGTTATCGTTCCGGAAAAACTGGTACATTACATGTGGGGAAAAACTGTTATCGGCAAGTAAAACATTTAAATAAGGTCAATCGAAACCACAAGTCATAAAACTAAAAATAGAAAGAAAAAATGGCACTCGAGAATGAGAATGAGAATCGTGTCAGATGGAGGAATAAAATGAACATGAATGGAAAAGAATTAGTTATAACCGAGGACGGTTTTAATAACATAAAAAAAGAACTGGAATATTTAAAAACAGTCAAGCGCCACGAGGTCGCAGATCGGATTAAAACAGCCCGGGAGTTCGGCGATTTAAGTGAAAATGCCGAATATGATGAAGCAAAAAACGAACAAGGCTTTGTTGAGGGCCGAATTTCGGAGCTGGAACACAAACTTAAGATAGCGGTTGTTATTGTTGAAAAAGATATTCATACAGATGATGTAGGCGTTGGCAGTATCGTTAAAATTAAAAATCCAATATTGGACTTGGTCGCAGAATACAAAATTGTGGGATCAGCAGAATCTGATCCTAAAAACAACCGTATTTCAAATGAGTCTCCGATTGGGTCGGCTCTGCTGGGTGCAAAGGTAGGCGATACCGTGAAGGTGCAAATACCAGACGGCGAAGCGGCATATCAAATTTTAGAAATACGTAGATAGGGGAGTAGACATTGACAACAGAAAATCTTAGCGAACTTCTAGAAATAAGAAGAGATAAATTAAAGACTTTACAAGATGCAGGGAAGAATCCCTTTGAACAAACCAGTTTCAACGTAAGTGCCCATGCCAAAAAAGTGGAAGATGCTTATGATGACTATGAAGAAAAAGAAGTGACCATGGCCGGCCGGATTATGTCCAAACGGGGCCAGGGAAAAGTATCCTTTTATGATCTCCAGGACTCCACCGGAAGAATTCAATTATTTCTGAAAAAAGATGCCCTGCCAGATATGTATGACGAAATTAAAACCTATGACATCGGCGACATCGTTGGGGTTAAAGGAGAAATTTTCAAAACAAAAATGGGCCAGATCTCGGTAAGAGTATCAGAACTGACGCTGCTGAGCAAATCCTTACAGATTCTGCCTGAAAAATATCATGGCCTAAAAGATATGGAACTTCGTTACCGACAGCGATATGTTGATCTGATTGTAAATCCCGAAGTGAAGGATGTTTTCCAGAAACGATCACTGATTATGCGAAAAATACGGGAGTTTTATGACGCCCGAGATTTTATCGAAGTAGAAACACCGGTTCTTTCCAATCTGGCCGGCGGCGCCAATGCCAGACCTTTCATGACCCATCATAATGCTCTGGATATCACTCTGTACTGCCGAATTGCCCTGGAACTGCCGCTCAAGCGATTAATCGTGGGCGGATTCGACAAGGTTTATGAAATGAGCCGGGTTTTTAGAAATGAAGGAATGGACGCCACCCACAACCCTGAATTCACATTACTGGAGTCATATGAGGCATACGCGAACTATGACGATCTGATGAGAATGATTGAAGAACTCTATAGCTATCTAGCCAAAGAAGTAAATAAATCAGAAACCGTTATTTACGGTGATAAAGAAATCAGTCTGGCTGCTCCATTTAAACGGGCACGAATGGTTGATTTAGTCAAAGAACATACTAATGTTGACTTTGATGTTATGACAGATGTGGAAGTTGCCCGGGCCGCAGCCAAGGAATTGCACGTGGATGTCGATGGCAGAAATAGTGTTGGTGAAATTATGGCCGAAGTCTTTGACGAATTCGTTGAAGATAAACTCATCCAACCAACCTTTGTTACCATGCACCCAGTAGAAATTTCACCACTAGCCAAGAAAGATCCCAAAGATCCACGATACACAGAGCGATTTGAATTATATATAAACGGCGCCGAATGTGCCAATGCATTTTCCGAATTGAATGATCCGATTGATCAGAAAGAACGGTTTATGTCTCAGGTACAGAAAAAAACAGATGGTGATGATGAAGCACATCCTTTCGATGCTGACTTTATCAACGCCCTGGAAGTAGGTCTACCGCCTACTGGTGGGTTAGGTATTGGAATTGATCGATTGGTTATGCTGTTTACTAATCAGCACAGCATTAGAGATGTTATTCTTTTCCCGACAATGAAACCCATCGACTGATAACTCAATGAACAAGGAGCTCAGAATCCAAGGATTTTGAGCTCCTTTAATTTATTAGAAAGAATTAGGATTTAAAAATTAAATAATAAAAATTAATTTATGTGTTTGAATGATAATCATGAGGGTAAATAAGTAAAATCTGTCGGTAAAGTAGTTGATTAACAGCTTTTAAAACCAGATAATTAGCGGATACCAGAGTATATTAACTAATATCAAAAAGAAATCAAAAAACTTTCAAAAAAGCGTTGACAGGGATGACGAAAGAGCGTATACTAATGAAGTTGTCTCGAGTGAGGCAGCGGACACAGCTGAAACATTGAAATGAACTTAAAAGAATTTCAAAAAACAGCTTGACAACATGAAGAAACAACGATATAATAGAAAAGCTTCTTCGGTAGGAAACTGCCGGCAAAACAATGAGAAGCAGCGGTCATAGAAAAGAGAATAGTACCATAAAACCTGTAAAACAGCCAAAACATCTGCAAGGGTGAATGCGGCTAAAATAGAAACAGAGAGATGTACTCTTTAAAACATTAACTCGACAGAGGATAAACTGCACTCGGTAGAGTATAAAACACAGTTATTCATGAGACAGCATTTAAAGGCCGAAAGGCTTTAAATACAAACTTTTATTGAGAGTTTGATCCTGGCTCAGGACGAACGCTGGCGGTATGCTTAACA
>Ga0074193_1002311_pt1 | contig 17682 bp, 13 predicted proteins | sample EPASupsiteHSE605_FD_64523 | JGI IMG/M metagenome (GOLD analysis project Ga0074193, IMG submission 64523) | Bioremediated contaminated groundwater from EPA Superfund site, New Mexico - Sample HSE6-05 | ecosystem: Environmental > Aquatic > Deep subsurface > Groundwater > Contaminated ... | reverse complement strand
CCTTGATAGCAAGGGTAATAAGTGTCGAGTAACTGAACCGGTACCCACATATTTTCAATATGACGGTACGTTGTATTGTCCATAGTCACTTCTTCACAAATGTGCTGCGCTTGTACTTGTGTAAACAAAAAAAGCAAAAACATTATTGCCGGAATAAAGCGTTTCATACCCGTGTGTTTTGGTGGATTTTGAAACAAAAGTACCAGCACATTACCTGTATAAAAAATGTAAATGACCTGTATACAGATTCTTATCTGATTATCCAGAATTCATCGCTGGTAATACATCCATCAAGGTGGATATATAAATAAGTGCGTCAGTTTAAAAATCAGATAATCAGCTATTAAGGTGTTTTTGCATGCTGCTTGTTTGCATACGTTAATACCAGTCGGAAGACGTAAAATTTTCTGGCTGAAATGGTTTTTTTCAGAAGGCCTTCGGCGCAATTATTTTGAATTTGCCGCCACCATCAAACAACTATGCACCGGTAAAATTCCAACAGTATCTCCGGAACGAAATTCCTTGAAAAATACTGGCGTTACCCGCAGAATGCCATGCTCCTGCGAAAGTCGATCGACAAAACAACCTTCAATTACTTCGCCGATGCTGTCTTCGTATAATCGGACAAGCGCACCAAATCCGGGTTTGCCGTCGGGCATCAGACATATTTCTTTCGACAGATGCACGGCTCCGGCGTGTATCAGCACTTCGTTGCGATCGGGATACATGCTGAGAATATCTGCTTCAAGCGCTGCGGAAACCTGATTGATATTACAGGAGCCAAGCGCCACCTGCATCATGTCGTAATACACAAAATTGCCTGGCCGCAATTCCGAAATATTTTTCAGCATTTCCGGCGTATAGTGCGGCAACGATGGCGTATCGCCGATGCTGAGCGGGCAGGGCATACCGGTTTGCGATTCCATAAATTCTTTCAAAACCCGCAACCGCGTAATGGATGAAAGATTGATGTCAATAATTTCTTCAACCGATTTGGCACCGTAGGTGTTACCAAAGTGGCTCAGGATGCCGGAGAATGAATGTGTGCCTTTTTTTGCAATCAATTGAAATGCTTGTAAGAATTCCCTGGTGTTTTCAGCTGGCCAGCCTGCCCGGCCATATCCGGCATCGGCTTTCAGATAAAATGAAACAGGATTTTTTATTCCGGATAAAGCAAGAGAAAGGACCTCGTTGTTGTCAACCAGCAAATGCAATTTTATTTTTGACGCCAGTGCATCGTATTGTGCAATATGATTTGTATTCAACGGTAACGCAATCAAAATATCATCCCAGCCTCCTGCTGCAAAATACTCCGCCATCGGCAACGATGAAACCGTGATTTTTTTAATTCCGGCGTTGCGGAACCACATGCCTGCACCAATGCTCTGATGTGTTTTATAATGTGGCCGGAAAGTAATATCCGAAAAACGTACATCCTCAAAAACGGCTTTCAGATTGGCCTTCGAACGATTGCAATCAATAAGTATTTTTGGGTTAACAGACATGAGTTGTTTTTAGTGCATTAATAATTATTTGATCATCACCGAAAAAACCGCTTCAAATATAATGGTTGGGCGTAGTCTTAATAGATTTTATTGCTGGGTTTAGTCTGGAGACTAAACCCAACCGATTTTTTTATAGACTACGCCCAACCATATACATCTATTTCACAATCTTCATCTCCTCAATCAGATATCCGGCACCGGCGTATTTGTCAATTACCCACAAACAATAGCGGATGTCGAGCGAAACATTGCGGCATTTGCCCGGATCAAACATCAGATCGCTCATGGTGCCTTCCCACACGCGGTCGAAGTTGATGCCGATGAGTTCGCCACTGGCATTCAGTACCGGACTTCCGCTGTTGCCTCCGGTGGTGTGGTTGGTGGCAATAAAGCCTGTATGAAGCGTTCCGTCGGCATCGGCATATATGCCATAATCTTTGGCCTGCACCAGTTCTTTCAGTCGGGGACTCACATAGTAATCTTCAATGTCAGGACTTTCTTTTTCAAGTATGCCGTCAACTGTCGTAAAATACTTATAATTCACACCATCGGCTGCCTGAAATCCTTTTACTTTTCCGTAGGCAACACGCAATGTACTGTTGGCATCGGGATACATACGCTCCGATGTTTTCATGTCTTTTTTAATGCCGACATAAATGCGGTACATGCTGTCAATCTGCGCTCTGTACAGGCTTTGGCCGGGATCAATTTTATCAAAGTAATTGCTGTAAAATCCAACGGAAAGCTGATAGATCGGATCTTTCTGAATGGCTTTCTTGATTTTTTTCGGACTCAGATTCAGCAATTGTTCAGTTTTTTCTTTTGAAACAAAATAACTTTTGCTGAATGCGTTTTTGATGGCGACTTCCCAATGGCCATACCATTTGTTTTCCATACTTGTAAAAGCCTCGGGTAAAAACTGTGGTCCCATGTTTTTTATAACCGGCATGAGCGCAATGGTTATCTCGCGGTCAATGTCAATATTGTATCCTTTATAATATCCTTCGGTTCCTTTCAGCAGCTTTTCTTTCATGGAAGGAAGCGTGGTTGATTTCGGATCCTTGATGCAGGCGTTGATGTAGGTCGAAAAGCTGTAGGCATATTTGATCGATTCAATACTATAGGGCCCTTCGTAGAAGTATGTGTATGCAAGTGTGTATGGACGCAGGTTTTCGTAGGCGGCCTTCATGTTTTCAAGTAAAGTTCCGTATTTCGCAAATGCATCCTTGTCGTGCCGCAGCGTTTCCATGAAATCGTTCTCCTGTGCCTGCTTTCTCGAAATGCCGTTCCACTGCCGGATTCCTTTACTTTCGCCAATCATTTTTTTCCAGTAATTGCCAACGCCAGCATGTTTGTTTGCATACATGATGCGAATGGCCGGATCGGTTTTCATATATTTCTCCATCACATCCATGCGGGTGCGACGCATTTTGATGGCTACCGGATTTTCTTCTTCCGTAATAATTTTCACTCCGTCCGAAATGGTGAAATGCTCAGTAGTTCCGGGATAGCCAAACACAAAAGTGAAGTCATCTTCTTTGACTCCTTTGAGCGAAATGGGCAACACATAATTGGGTTTGTATGGCACATTGCTTTTTGAATAGGCTGCCGGTTTGTTTTCGCTGTTGGCGTAAATCCGGAACATCGAAAAATCGCCGGTATGACGTGGCCACATCCAGTTGTCGGTGTCGCCGCCAAACTTGCCGATGCTTGAGGGTGGCGCGCCCACGAGGCGTACATCGGTAAAAACTTCATACACCATCATGTAAAATTCATTGCCGTAATAAAACGGTTTTACCTGCGCCGAATAATGAGTGCCCTTAATGGCTTCGGCCACCAGCTTGTCACTGATTTCCTTGATGGCGGCTTCGCGCTCGGCTTCGGACATGCCTTCCTTCAGCTTTGCCTGTACTTTGGCAGTGACATCTTCCATGCGCACCAGAATCGTTGCCGTCAGGCCCGGACAGCCGAGTTCCTGCTCTTTGCTCATAGCCCAGAATCCATCGGTCAGATAATCATGCTCTACCGAACTATGGCTCTGAATCTGGCCGTAGCCGCAATGATGATTGGTCAGAATCAATCCCTGATCACTTACTAATTCGCCGGTGCAGCCGCGTCCGAACAATACAATGGCGTCTTTCATGCTGCCGTGATTGATAGAATAAATGTCTTCGGCAGTGAGTTTAAATCCCATCGACTGCATCTCTGTTTCATTGAGCGACTCGAGTAAAATGGGCAGCCACATGCCTTCGTCTGCCAGCGAGCGCAACGATATGCTGATGAACAATATTAGCGATAAGAACAAAGCCTTGATTTTCATATTCAGGTATTTTAATGCTGCTAAAATATGTATTTTTTCTGTCATGGGCAGGATCAATCTGCAAACGGGCTTTGAATATCGATTTACGGGATATTTTAATTCGGTTTTTAAATATTTTTCTCAAAAAGAGCAAAATCGTAATTTTTGTTATATATTTGTTCAAACATTAATCATATGAAATCACTATTTGCTGTATCAATCTTTTTTGTTTTCTTCATTTGTGCAAACGCACAGGACTATCCTTTATCACAACCATACTCAAACCCGTTCTGGATGAATCCGGCATTGACCGGAAATTCGGATGCACCCCGGATTTCTTCTTTTGTACGTAGTCAGTGGCCCGGTTTAAGCGGATCCTATACGACCAGTATGGTTGGCTTTGATACAAAGGTCGATAAAGTCCATGGCGGTCTGGGGGCTTTTATAATTTATGACAGATCCGGTGAAGGAACCCTAAATGAATGGAGTTTCAACGGTTCCTATTCATATATTGGCAAAATCAATGATAACCTTACCGTTCGCGGTGGAACACAATTAACGCTCAGTAATAAACACCTCAATACCGAAAATCTGATTTTCCCCAATCAAATAAATCCGCAAAGTGGAATTATCTACGTTAACAATAATTCATTGCCGGAAGATGGTCTTAATAAAACATATTTTGACCTTAGTATTTCTACAGCGGCTGATTTCAGAAAATTCACTTTCGGGGTTTCCTGTTTTCATCTCAATGGTCCCAATGTGGGTTTTATTTCCGAAAGTCATCTGCCCCGCAGATTGGCCGGCTTTGTCGGATATGACCTCTGGCTTATGAAAGGCGAAAAACCTGAGGGGTTTCGTGTGTCTCCGCTGGTCTATTTTACAACATTACCAGGAGGATTCTCTGTGCTGGCAGGAACAAATGTTTCGTGGAACTGGCTATATTGTGGTGCTTATTATCGCTTTAACGAGTCAAATACCGATGCGCTGGCTTTTCAGGCCGGTGCCCGTTTCTGGCATTTTCAGGCCGGATATAGCTATGATCTGACTGTTTCAAAACTCACCAATGCGACCGGCGGTAGCCACGAAGTTTTTCTGAATTACTTTTTTGAGAAAAAGTGATGTTTTGAATTCGTACAGGAATTCAGAGTTTTTTTATGAATACGTAATGACGTATTGAGTGTCTGTTGGCCTATAGTTGCCCATAATGATTTTACGAAACCAGCTGTTTGCTATGCGTTTTTCTGATCTGAAGAAATCCCGTTATTATGTTCCGGTTGTGGGATAAAAACAGGAAAAAAACAGAATGCATTGTTTATATTCTAATTAAATCATAAAATTTCACTTAAGTCATTCACGTGTGCCCTTCTCTAACCAAAAATGAATAGAGATTAGCCTCTTTCAAAACAAATGTCTCATTTTATTCCTATCTTTACCAGATAATTCCATATTATGCGCTGGATATTTTTTCTTCTGTTGTTTGTCTCTGTGGCTGCAAATGCGCAGCTGAGTGACGATTTTTCCGACGGTAATTTCACCTCAAACCCTGTCTGGAGCGGCGATGCAGCCAATTATTTGATTTCAACTTCTTCGGCAATACCAACCGCCATGCATCCGGGTTTGCAATCTACCAATACGGTTGCCGATACTACGTATCTGTCAACACCTTTCAATGTTACTTTGACCGATAGTATGGAATGGATTTTCTGGGCAAAAATGAGCTTTAATCCAAGCACGAATAATTTTGGCCGCGTGTATCTGGTGTCCGATATGGATGTCTTGACCGGCGATCTCTTTGGCTATTATGTGGCGCTTTCCGAAGGCGGAAACGACAGGCTGTGTCTGGTTCGCCAGGATGGTAATATCAAGGCGCAGATCATTACAGGCACGGTGGCCAATTTAAATAAAACCACCAACGAATTCCGTATTAAAGTAAAACGTGATAATGCCGGCAACTGGACGCTCATGTCCGATACGCTTGGTGGTACCAATTTCGCAGTTGAAGGTTCTGTCAATGATGTAACTTATTCCGGATCTTCATACTTTGGAGTATTTACGCAATATACTTCTTCAAACGCTACCAAATTTTATTTCGATGATTTCTATGCAGGCCCCGTTCAGGTCGATACTGTGCCGCCTTCCGTTCTTAAAGTTGAGTTCATCGGACCGACCATGATTAATGTGTATTTCAGCGAATTTGTAGATGCAACCACCGCTTCAACTACCTCAAATTATTCCATCGATGTCGGTATCGGAAATCCGCTCGTTGCAACTCCCGATGGCACCGATGCAACTCTCGTGCACCTTATTCTCGGAAACTCCATCATCGATGGAATTATGTATAACCTCACCGTGTTTGATGTGGAAGACCTCAGCGGAAATCCGATGTCGGCTCAAACCATTCCTTTTGCGCACTACGAGCCGCAGGCATTCGATGTTGTGATCAACGAAATCATGGCCGATCCGTCTCCGGTGGTCATGCTGCCCGAGTATGAATATGTTGAATTGTATAACACAACAACGTTGCCCATCAATCTGAAAAATTTTATTCTTCGCATCGGAACAACCGACAAAACCATCGGTGATGTAACCATTGATCCGCATGGATATTTGATTCTGTGCGACGATGCAGCACAATCACTTTTTGAAGTGTATGGTAACACACATGTGTTTTCTTCTTTTTCGGTGTCCAATACGGGTGTCAATATTTCATTACTCAGCCCGACAAATTCTGTCATATCTTTTGCCGAATTCACCGAAGACTGGTACAACAGTTCATTCAAAGCCGATGGTGGCTGGTCAGTCGAACAGATCGATCCGCTCAATCCTTGTCTGGGGAAATATAACTGGACAGCATCGAATGACTTCAAAGGTGGTACACCCGGCGCAATCAACAGCGTTAATGCGGTCAACAGCGATATTGTCAATCCTGAATTATTACGCGCTTCGCTCGAAAATGACAGCACTGTACGTTTGTTTTTTAGCGAACCGATGGACAGCAGCACCGTGCTTGATCCGGCCAATTATACCATCAGCAACGGTTTGTCGGTATATGGTGTCCCGACTGGTTTTGCACCACAATATCAATCGGTTGTTCTGACGCTTGATCAGCCGGTTCAGTATGGAATTATTTACACTGTAACGATTACGGATACACTGACCGATTGTGTCGGAAATCCGCTTGCAGTCAGCAGCAGCGTGCGCTTCGCCATTGCTGATTCGCTCGAAACCGGCGACGTTGTCATCAACGAAGTTTTATACGATCCGGTTTCCGGCGTTGAAGACTATGTTGAGCTGATCAATCGCAGCAATAAAATTATTGATCTTCGTTTTGTTACGCTTGCCACATTGAATGACTCGCTGCAACTCGACGATCAGGCCTATATTGCGCCAAACGGCTTTCTGCTTTTCCCGGGCGAATATGTTGCTTTTACCGAAACCCCTGATGAAGTGATCACCTATTACGATCCCATTGCACCCAATCAGATTCTGGATATGTCGGATATGCCTGCGTATTCAAACGAAAGTGGTGTTGTGGTTCTGGCAACTGCTGCCGGCGTTACACTCGATATGCTTGCATATAATGTCGATATGCAGGATCCGATCCTCGAATCGGTTGATGGTGTTTCGCTCGAGCGGATTGATTTTGACCGCCCTGCTGCTGATTCAACCAACTGGCACAGCGCTGCATCAACAGTAAATTACGGAACCCCCGGATATAAAAACAGCCAGTACTCGAAATACGAAGGTGGCAGCAATATTACGGTGTCGCCCGAATCTTTTTCACCCGATAACGATGGCTACAACGATGTTCTGAACATCGCATGGCAATTCGATCATACGGGTATCATCTGCAATATGAAAATTTTCGACAGCAACGGACGCTTCATTAAAGACATCATGCAGAATGCACCAATCGGACCCGAAGGCGTGATTTCGTGGGATGGAAAAGATGAGAACGGCGAAACGGCGCCCATCGGAATTTATATTATTTTCGCAGATATTTTTGCATCGGATGGTTATACCGATAAAATTAAAACTGTTTTTGTGCTGGCTGGAAAATTTTAAGCGATGATTATTGAGAATGTTGTTGTGTCGGACGAGCTGAAGGATGTGTATTTTCGCTGCCCGCTCCATCTGTGTCATGGAGACTGTTGCGTGGAAGGCGATGCCGGCGCGCCGCTGACCGAAGAAGAAATCAGTATTATTGAAGACCTGACGGAAACCATCCTTCCTTTGATGGATGACGATGGAAAAAAGGTCATGAATGATATCGGTTCGTTCGATTATGATATGTCCGGAAAAATGGTGACCCCGCTCAAACCGAACGAAGAATGCATCTATCTGATTTGGGAAAACGGCCATACAGTCTGCGTTTTCGAGAAGCTGTTCATCGAAGGTAAAATCGATTTTCAGAAACCAATCTCCTGTCATTTATATCCCATTCGCGTAATCGAAGATGGCGCCTTCGAAAAATTGTTGCTGCACCGCTGGCGTATTTGTGCCGATGCTTTTATTGTTGGAAAACAGGAAGGAGTGCGGCTTCTGGAATTTGTGAAAGTTCCATTGATTCGAAAATACGGCGTTCAGTGGTACAACCGGCTGATGATAAAATGTGGCTTCGACCCGCATAAAAATGAACAGAAATGAAAATACCGTTTCTGAAAACCGGCGACACCATTGCCCTTGCGGCACCATCAAGAAAAGTGTCGGCGTCCGATTTTGAGCCATTCGAAAACTATTTGACCGAAAAAGGTTTTAAAGTTATACGAGCAGGGAACCTGAATCTGGCCGACAACCAGTTTGCTGGCACCGACGCAGAGCGGGTTTTAGCTATGAATGACTTATTTGAAAATCCCGATGTAAAAGCCATTGTTGCGGTTCGCGGAGGCTATGGTGCAGCACGGATTGTTGATCAGCTCAACTGGAACGCATTGTTGAAGCATCCGAAATGGTTGTGTGGCTTCAGCGATTTTACAGTGCTTCTTAATCATCAGTATGCCTGCAATGGTCTTCCGGCGCTGCATTCCGATATGGCGGTGCATTTTGGTCAATCCGGATATGAAGAAAATTTCCTTTCTTTACTTAGTGCACTTACCGGAAAGCCTGTATCCATAAGCGTTTCAGCACATCCTTTCAATAGAGTAGGCAGTGCTAATGGAATTCTTGTGGGCGGTAACCTGAGCGTGTTGTATTCAATGCTTGGCTCTGTCTCGCTTCCCGAGATGCATGGAAATATTTTATTTCTCGAAGACCTCGATGAATACTTGTATCACATCGACCGCATGATGCAGGGGCTGAAACGAGCCGGTGTTTTTAATCATCTGGCCGGTGTTGTAGTCGGCACTATGAGCGAGATGCACGACAACGAAATTCCTTTCGGAAAAGATGCTGAAACAATCATCCGCGATCAGCTGAATGAATATGACTTTCCGCTGATGTTTGGCTTCCCTGCTGGTCATACTGAACTTAACCATGCATTTTTTACCGGAGCTGAAACAACTATTGATGTCAGTCCTTCGGAATCTGTTTTTTGCCAACAGTAATTCGAATAATCTAAAGAATATTTTCTCACATCAGCTGGTTTCTTATGATCCCAGCTCCTGGCATACTGAGCCCTGCTTCTGTTTCCCTCGCACTTGCTTCTGTCACATTGAGCGGAGTCGAAATGTTGACAGGCGTAGAGACCTGTTGCTGTCACACTGAGCCCTGCTGTCATCCTGAGTGTCCGCCAGCTGGCGGACGTATCGAAGGAGGCAGCGGGGTAAACTCTGTCGAAGCAAAGACAGCTTGAAGATCTCTTCCGGATAATAATCCAATCGACTGTTTTATCTAATGAAATTATTCGAAAACGAATTGATTATAAAATGATGTTTTTATACAAGCCTCATTGTTTAAAAACAATTTTTCTTCATTTCATTTCGTTTAAATTTTATATTTTTGGATGACCTATCAGGCCTATGAAATCATTCATACTATTTTCGGTTTGTTGTATGCTTGTGCTGTGTATTTCAGCACAGGAAAATCTTATGCACATCAGCAATCATCAGGATATTCCGGGTCCTGACAATTATATAGAGCTAAACAATTATACTTCGGATCTGAACCCGTTTAGCGAAAAAATCAAAACAGCCCGTATTGCTGAAATTTCGGTCAACAACCAACATTGGTTTTACGATGAAAACGGATTGTTGATCCGGTCTGAGTATCGTCATGTAACGGAGTATGATACTTTGTTTGAAGTCAGGGAATACGCGTACTACGACGATTTAAAACTGTATTCGGAAAGATATTTTAGTACCAGCACTCTTACAGGAGAAAAGAAGACGGATCGCTCATCTGCGCGCTGGTTCTACAATCAGGATGGTTTGGTTGATTCGGTTCTTTTTGAATTTTATAATTCTGATAACTGGATGTCGTTTTGTAATTCAGAAATAGGATACGAAATTACAGTGTCTTTTTCCTATGACGATGATGGAAACATTGTGCGCCAGATTGTGAGCAGTTATGATAAGTCGCTTAACGATACCATTCATTCTTTTGTCAGTGTGCATGAAGATGCAGAAACATTTGAATTAACCAGAAAACTTTACGAAGGTTATAATTACTTTTTTCGTACTGAGAAGTTAAAGTATAATGGCATCTGGACATTCTTATCGCAAAGTACCGCCAAACCATCGATTCAGGTTGTTGACGAAGGATTTAAGGATTATATTTATCTCGAAAATGGCTTGCTTTCTTCAATTGTATTGTATCTGAAAAGAGAAATAACAGATACGTTGATAAACCGTGAAATCTGGCATTGCAACTACAATTGGATGGGATTACCGGAAACTGTTTTTCTGCCCGGTGACACATTGAATTTTAAATACCGCTTTTACGAAAATTCAGAACCTGTTGTTTTTGGCTTTAATTCGTCGATGTGCGATTATTCATCTGTTGTGCAGAGAATGAAGATAATTGGGTCAGTCCATAATGCCGAAAAAAGGTTCTCGGGTTTATCCAGTCAGTCTGACTTATCCAAAAACCTGACTTTTATAATCCATAAAAGAGACTCGTTCTTTTTTATGAATGAATATCTGATGCTGGCAGTACATAAAAATCAGCGCTATTATTATGCATTGGATTCACTTGTTGCTTTTCAGCAGATGAAAGGAAAACTGAAAATGGATTCTGCTGAAATCCGTCAAACATCGCGCAATCTGCTTTCCAAAGCAGTGAATAAATGCAGAGAAGCCAATCCGGCCTTTGGAATTCATGTTGGTTTTGATGGATTTGAGCCTGCCGGAACCATGATGTATTTTCCACGAAGCCTTGTGAAAGATCTTAGCCGCATTCAAATCAGCGATGGAAAATTTAAAGTGCTGTCCTATGATTTTACGGCTCGAACATCATACTATGATCTTTTTGACATGCATGTTGAGTCAGACGAAATACCCGATAAAATCAAAGAAATACTATCGCAAAACGTAACGGGTAGTTACTTCTTTTCAAATATAAAAGTGCAGTCGCTCGAAACGAATGAAGTATTTGTCATACCTGGCTTTAAGTTCAGTATTGATAAAAATAAATAATACATGATATGAAGTATTTTATTTCAATACTGATGTTTTTATATTCGCTGTCTGTATCGGCTCAGTGCGTTATTCCTGCGATAAAAAACTGTGAGTTTTTATTCAATGAAGATGGCTATAACATCAATGAAGATCTGCATCAGCTGAATGCCTTTTCTGACAGAATCCGAATGGCTGGTGTCAAAGAAATTTCTACGGGTAATACAACATCCCTGTATAGTCGTGCCGGCCTCCTGGAGCGAATTTCCTATCCTGCCGAAGACGAAATAGTTGTTGTGGAATTCAGTTACGATTCATTGCTGCGCATCCGGCTGGCCAATGTTGAATGCAGCGCAAAGGGCGGTACTGTAAAGGATGATATAGTTCGGTGTACGTATTCTTTTTCGTACAACGCGGCTGGATTGATCGACACAGTTGCCATGCTGAATGCGGGCGAAGGCTATTTCAGGTTGTTCCGTTTCGACGATGCCGATTCATTGAAAGTCGTTTTTGAATACGATACGGCGAAGAATATAGTTTCGCAGTCCGTTTATAATTTTGATGATGAGAAAATCAATGACGTCGATATATTACTGAGGTATAATTCTGTTGCGCAGACTACTTATATCAAACGGCAGTTGTATGAAATGATGAATGTTGACTTAGTGGTTGGAAACGCTGTATTCTCGATAGAAAATGGGTCCGATGGAACTTTGAATAATATGAAATCCGGCAAAAAATCAATGGCTGTAAGCGGATCGTATTTATTGCGTGTTGATGATTTTGTGTATAACAGCAGCGGGTTATTGTGTAAAATTGTCAGATATCATAAGGACAATGATTTCAGCCCGGTTGTTCCAAATGTTGTCTGGTCCTGCGATTACAACGAATTTGGTTTGCCGGTCTCTGTCATCGGTAACAACGATACGATTCATTTTCGGTACACGTATTTCCCTGAATTTTCTGCACAAAAAATGAAAGATGATAACTCAGATTACGACCTCATTTCAGAAGTTATTCTGACAGATACCGATACAAGTCTTTCCGGAAAATGGTATGGCGACAGCCTTTTTGTCAAATCCGATAGTAGGAATATCCGGTTTTATACCAATAAAACGGATTCGTTTTATTTCAGCAATGAATATCTGATTATGGCAATACATCAGCGAAACCGGTATTATTTTGTCAAAGATTCGTTGGTGCTTTTTCAACAATGCAATTCATCGTCATCATTTTCCGAAAGCAGCATCCTGAAAACAGCAGCTCGCCTGCAGTCCGAAGCCTTACGCACCTTGCGGTCTTCAGTAAACCCCGTGTTTGGTGTTTCCTTTGTGTTGAATGGACATACTATAGAATCCCGCGACAGGAGAGGCTTGTACATTACGATGTCGTTGGAAGAAGTTGATCAGTTAAAGACTATAGAAACTGATGATCCTTTATTTGTTGTAGCTTCTTATCGCTATTTCTCAAAGCCATTGGCAGGCGATCTGATTGATTTTGTCTCGGATTCCAATGCAATCCCAACCCAATTAAAAATGCTGCTGCAAAATGACCGCTACGGCTTTGTGTGCATTGATTCCATAATGCTAAAATCCGTCACCACTGGCCAGACCTATGAAACCAGGGTTAATTTCAGAGTGTTTGTAAAAGAGCATCTCTAAAAACTCATTTTTATCATATTGAGCCCCGCTGTCATTCTGAGACCACCAGCAAAACACGTTTTGCAACCTAAAATCAAATGACTCAAAAGCTGCTGTCACGCTGAGCGGAGTCGAAGCGTCGGCAGCGAAAATCAACAAAAGAAAGAGTCGGGAGTATCGAATGAGATCCCGTCTCGGTGGACGGGAATTACGTTCGACTTCTTTTGTTGATTTTCAGAGTTTTAAGCAAGTGTGTCATTAGCAGCGGTTCCGATAGCCATCGGAACGAAGAATAGAGAGCGGCGGGATAAACTCCGTCGAAATATCGCTGCAATCAATTAAAAACCAGCTTCGTAAAAACATTAATAAACTTATTGATTACTTGCAAAATGAGGTTTTTAGAGGTGCCCAAAAGAGTATTCCACTTCAGCTTTGGATTATCACAAAACACATTATTAATCTTACAAATTTAAGCTGCATAGCCTGATTGAACAGATCAAAGAGCTTTTTCAAGGATAGGATCTGTCAAGTCAGATGTAAATATCAACTTGTCATCCTGATGAATATTCAGCTCTGAAATTGAAAATGATAGTTGGTGAAATGGCAGGTTTTTGCAGGCCTCATTAATACACCTTAACATATTGCACCGTATCATTCTGCGCATAAACAATGCCTTGCGAGCGGGAGGTGATGATGTATTTCGTAGAAACATACCGGTCCCTGATTTTAAATAAATCAGAGTAATACCTGCCTGAAATGGAATCGGAATAATTTGAAGTCTCTAAGAGGCCAAATATTTCTAAATCATCAAATGCGATATACAATTCAGGAGCACTGTTGTCCGGTTGCATAGTGACACTGAAATACTGGAATCCGGTCTGGGCCAGATATATCTCATAAACCTGATAATGATTATATGAGTCATACAAATCGTTCAAATAATAGAATTTTTTTTCACCAATAATGAAAATCATTGAATCCGTATTATTCTTGCAAAGTTTTATTGAGTCACCTTCATTATAGGCATAAAAAAGGCACGCATCTTTATACTTCTCTGTAACATTGAAGTATTCATGCTCAGGATGACCACATGATAAAATCAGCACTGAAATCACAAAGCAGTTAATTGTGAATAATCTTTTTGATGGTTTCATGGGAATTACTTATCAACAATATTAAAACCAATATTTACACCCGCATGAAGAGTAGGAGCCTCTTCGAATTTACTATTTGGGAAATTATAAGATATAAAATCTGCAGAGTAACGATATAAGTATAAAACCTCGGCACTTCGCATCCGAAAACCTATTCCAGTGTAAAAGTCAAATAGCCAACGCTTGTAATACAGCACCTTTCCACCTCTCAACTCAACCGCATAGATTGATTTAATAAAATTATTACGAAGAGGTGTCTCAGGATCAGATCCGAAATGTTCCGTAAACCACCATTGTTCCGGAGGCGCGTAGGAAAACCTGTACCTTTTATACAACAAGGAAGGAGCAATATAGTAGTTGTTTTTGAAATAGTGATTGAATCCAATGCCTGCATTATAACCCGATGACTTGTACTGATAAGTGATGTTTTGATTGGTCAGATTGTCCCAGAAAACATCTTTCTCGAAACAATATATTTTTTCGTAAGGATTAATCGCAGAATTCCTATATCCAACTCTGAATTGCAGCGAATTGTTTTTATTTATCGGAACTTCAAGCATTACTCTGATGTCGTCCCACAGCCATTGTAGTGGGTTTATTTTAATCGCAAAATGACTTTGCACACTGTCAGTCGGATTTTTATCAAACGTGCATTCCGGCACAGGTTTGTTTAATGAAAATCCGCTCCGCAGGTGAGCGGTTTGTGCGGTCGTATTTATCGGAATAAATCCCAGATAAAAAAGAACCGGAATAACAAATATGGCTAAATATTTCATATGCTACTGTTGTTTTTGCATTTCCAAAATTTGTTTTTGCAGAGATTCAACTTGTGCTTTCAGAGTCTCAACAGTCTCGTAAAGCTGAATAATTTCGAGAGTATTATCTTCAATATTGGAGACCATGCCTTTATTGTCAGTATAGATTAAAAACAAATGTATTCAATTATTCATGTCAAATTAAGTGAAATGAAGTGTAAATAATTGTTAATCGCCTGCGACTGTGATCAGTAAACATATTTGTAAATTGTAAAATTCAGGATTAATTTAGTCAAAGATTCTTTACATTATAGAAAGAAACAATTGGTTGGATTTTCGTTTGTTAACAGTTTTGACCTTTCTTAAAAATCGTTTTTGTTATATTGGGTTTTCGACCCGCATCACGAGCGGAAATAATGCCTGTCGAGGTGCAGTCGCATTTCCAGATACGCGAAGCGCCATATCGCCGCAGGCGCTCACTTCCACATCATATTTTAGGTCTCGTATTCCCTTCTTACTTAGAAGTTCCTTGCCTGCCTGACTACCTTTTGCAGTTAAACCGTCAGACAGGTTCCTTGTTCAGAGTTCAGTCTTTACTTCGTATTTCGGTGTTCAGTGTTCGATGTTCAGTGTTCAAACCTTCATTCTTCCTTCGAAGTTCCTTGTTCGATGTTCAGTGTTCAATCGCCCTTCCAATTAAAAATCAAAAATCGTAAATGTGATCCGCCGCGGCAGAAGTATATCTTAACTTTATCCATCAGATCTAAAATCTAAAATCTGATATCTTATATCATCACTTCCCCCAGCTATCCTTCAGCGTCACCGTCCGGTTAAAAACCGGCTTGCCGGCAGGACTTTCCTTGTCCGGAACAAAATAGCCCAATCGCTCAAACTGAAAATACTGTCCGGGCATTGCCGCTGCCAGCGCGGGCTCGCAATATGCTGTCACTGTTTTGATGCTGTCCTGATTCAGATAATCCAGGAATGTTTTTCCTTCTTCAGCGTCATCGGGGGCTGGAACTGTGAAAAGCCTGTCGTAAAGCCTTGTTTCGCAGGCAACCGATTCTTTCGCAGGCACCCAGTGAATGGTCCCTTTCACCTTGCGTCCGTCGGGGCTGTTGCCGCCACGGCTCGCCGGATCGATTTCACCATATACTTCGATAACAGTTCCGTTATCATCTTTTTTGCAACCGGTGCATTTTACAAAGTACGCATAGCGTAAACGCACTTCATTGCCCGGGTACAGACGATGATAGCCTTTTACAGGTTCTTCCATGAAATCATCACGCTCGATGTACAGCTCGCGTCCGAAAGGAATTTCGCGGGTGCCGGCTGCTTCGTCTTCGGGATTATTGATGGCCGTTAAAAGATCAATATTATTATCGTCGAAATTCGAAATGATCAGTTTCACCGGATTCAGAACAGCCATGCGGCGTTCGGCGCGTTTGTTCAGGTCTTCGCGCACGCAGAATTCAAGCAGTCCAAGCTCAATCACGTTTTCGCGTTTGGCAACACCTACTTTTTCGGCAAACATGCGAATGGATTCAGCCGTAAATCCGCGACGGCGCATCCCGCTGATGGTCGGCATCCGCGGATCATCCCAGCCACTGACATGTTTTTCATTCACCAGTTGCAGCAACTTGCGTTTACTCATCACGGTGTAGCTCAGATTCAAGCGGGCAAATTCAATTTGCTGCGGCGCATGAATACCAAGATTGGCAATAAACCATTCATACAACGGACGATGGACTTCAAACTCGAGAGTACAAACAGAATGAGTAATTCCTTCCATTGAATCGCTCTGTCCGTGTGCATAATCATACATCGGGTAAATATTCCATTGGTTGCCGGTGCGATGGTGCTCGGCATGCAGAATGCGGTACATGATGGCATCGCGCATATGCATGTTGGGCGAGTTCAGATCGATTTTGGCGCGCAGAACCATAGAGCCATCCGGAAATTCGCCATCGCGCATGCGGCGGAATAACTGCATATTCTCTTCTGCTGTGCGATCGCGGTGTTCACAGGCAATACCCGGACGCGTAGGCGTAGTGCGGTTTGAACTGATTGTCTCCTGGCTGCATTCGCATACATAGGCTTTGCCGTCTGCAATCAGCTTTTCGGCCCAGTCGTATAATTGCTGAAAATAGTCGCTGGCATAAAATTCATTGGCCCACTCAAAACCCAGCCATTTCACATCTTCCTTGATGGAATCAACGTATTCAACATCTTCTTTGGTCGGATTGGTGTCGTCGAAACGCAGATTGCATTTGCCATTGTATTTTCGGGCCAGCCCGAAATTCAGACAAATACTCTTGGCGTGACCAATGTGCAGATATCCGTTAGGCTCCGGCGGAAAACGGGTCAATACATGATCAAACCGTCCGCTTTCGTAATGCGAATCAATAATTTCTTCAATGAAATTTTTCTGCACTTTTCCTTCTTCAGGAAGATTGATTTTTTCGTCGGCCATTTTTTCTACTTTTGTACAAAATTACGAGCAAAATTTTTATCAGCCACTATTTATGGAGATTATTTCAATCGAAGGTATGGAATTCCGCGCTCCGGTGGGGTGTTTCGAGGAAGAAAAAATTGTGCATCCGCGCTTTGTCGTTGATGTATACATCTCATTCGATGCTTCTGCTGCTATGAAAAGCGACAAACTCGAACATACCATCAATTACCAGGTGGTATATCACCGCATCAAGCAAATCATGACGGTGCATCACAATATTATTGAACATGTCGCCAATCATATCCTCGACACTATACTGGC
>Ga0074193_1002310_pt1 | contig 17687 bp, 12 predicted proteins | sample EPASupsiteHSE605_FD_64523 | JGI IMG/M metagenome (GOLD analysis project Ga0074193, IMG submission 64523) | Bioremediated contaminated groundwater from EPA Superfund site, New Mexico - Sample HSE6-05 | ecosystem: Environmental > Aquatic > Deep subsurface > Groundwater > Contaminated ... | reverse complement strand
AGAGGATTACCTGTTCTATGTTGCATGCTGATTCGTTTTTCGCAGTGAGATTTCCTGATTCTGGATCGTAGTAAATGGTTTTGGTGGTCACAGTTCCATTGGCATTTTCGAAACTGAACTGGAAGTACAACTGGTTGTATCTAGCGGTGTGTACTGGAAGTAGGGTTGCTCTGCTGAGGCGGGATCCAAGGATCTGGTAAAGACCATCCATGGTCATGTCCACCACCTGTCCATTGACACGAACGTAACCGGCAGAAGTGAAGACAGTGAGTTTAGAACTATCTATCTCTAAAGTGATCCCATCTGCTGCAAATAGTGCAATTGCCATATTAGCAGCGTCTATTCCGATCTGTTTGATCTGCTCCGGAGTTAAGTTTCCAGTGGTGTAGTTGGTGGCAACTCTTTGTTCTGCGACGTTAGTCAGGCCCAGGCCCAGTATGTAGTCCATGTCTAATCCAAGGGCATCTGTAACCACATTCTTAGAGTCCACCCCTCCAGTCAGGTTGTTGTGAATTGCAGGAGTTATATTTTCGAAAACTAATATTATCTCCGCCAGGGAGTCTGGGTCGTTTTCTAATTTGTCTATTAACCATGAATTAAACAATAACTCTGCAACTATTCCAGAATACGCAGTTATACCTGTTTCTTGTTTGAACAACTGAGTAACAGTGTCTTCATTGAATTTCATTATTATGAGGGTTCCCAGATTGGTCGATGCACACCATCGGATGAATCCGACCACACTGTCTTCAGCAGTAAAGTATCCAACGTATGAACGTTTTCCTGTTGTTAAATCCAGAGAATAGCCAAATGCATCATCATCTGAATTACCGGGGACACCTATAGCCCTGTAACTGGTTGCTTCTAATTCCCCATCATCCCCATATATTCCGGGTGGGAAATATTTGAGAAGAAGACTTACCATGGCCTGTCCACCGATGGTACCTAAACAGACATGACCGTGGTAGGCCGCCTGCCTCATTATATCAGTAGAGAGTCCTTTTTTCCATGCATTGGCAATACTAACGTAACCAAAGGCGTTGTCACCTAAGACTGGGACTAATGTATTTTCCCATAATGTCTGGTCAATGGCAGAGAACGTTCCCAGATAAGCTGGGGTTAATGTGCCGTTTTTGAAGAACGCTGCAGTTAATTCACTTCCATTCCTTACAATGAAACAGAAATCAACAGGATCGGTTCGGATTGATTGGAATGTCAAGAGGTTGCCCTGACCATAACTAATCTCACCGTGTGAACCATTTAAAACACCTTCCAAACAGTCTTCAGTGGTGGTGCCATTTCGGTAAGCCAAACCAGCAGTGGTTATGCATAGGACGTCATCCGCACTTGCAAAGTCTAGTAACTTGTCTGCAGCCGCAGTGACTTCTCGACCCAGTTTGTAGTTCTCGGTGGCTTGCAGGTTGAAGGTTGCAATTCCAACGAACTCTGGATCTGTGCCTGCCTGATTAACTGCCATTTTTTGAGTCTGGTTAATGTAACCTGGAGCGCTTATTTTCACGTTGAAAAGAGTTCCATTAACAACACCCTCATAAGTGAAGTTCAACTTGTAGAGCGTATCGGAATACTTTGTCTTGTCAAAAGCTACACTGTCATTATTGGAATCTGTTACTTCAATTTCAGGGTTAATCTTATCATCTGCATACTCATAACTTACATTCACCCAAAGAATGGGGTCAACAACTTCAGAAGTATTTACATCAGAAAGATTACCTTCACCTCCACTAGTAGATGAATCCGTAGCAGAAACTGCTCCACAAAGAATTAGTGCCATCAAAGTCGCTATTACTAGTATTACTCCTTGTTTTCTCATCTTTTCACCTCCTTTTTCGTTTTTGATTTTGTCTTTTGAACACATATTCAATCGAATATATATTCATCACGACCTTATATTGCCGTAATACGATATATAAGATTTATGTTATTACTAAAATGACAAATCCCTTAAGTAATCGTAATAAAAACACGTATAATCATACAAAATTTGATTAAAACTGCTTTTTTTATTACTCAAACGATATCAACATATTAAAAAAAAGGCTCTGAAGTCTTTTAGATTTAAAAAAAAGAGCATATACTCAAAAAAATTTATTTTTAATAATATAACAATGAAAAATTATGTAGTGAAACAATTAGTTATTACAATAAACAAATCATGAAAATGAATCTGGTAGAAAAAATAAAACCGGAAAAAATAAAAAATAAATATGTAATTACCCCAAAAAAGGAAAGGGGGGGGGGAAATTGTTTTTACTCTTAATTAACCAAACTTATTGCCCTTGAAGAAAAATCCAACACCAGCTAGAGCTAGTACAGAAACGATTCCTACAATGGCATACATGCCCCAAGGAGTATCCTCCGCTCCCTGAGGAGTGGCTTTGGAAACCTCATATGCTTTCCCAGTTTCACCAGCAGATTGATCACCAGCTTCCAATGCATCAGTAGAAACCTCAGAACTCACACCAGAAGAACTGGACTGAGAAATCACACCTGCCGACGAGATACCAGCAACACCGGGACTGGATGTTGATTGTCCACTTGTAGTAGGGGTTGGAGTAATTGTGCTCTGCCCCTTGACAGGCACACCTAACATCTGCGATAACTGATCAGCCTGACTGGATGATAACTGAGTCATACCACGATTATTTACCTGGTAAAGTACATCTGCAATCATTGCCCTTGCCATAGGATCAGTGAGCGCATTTTGACCAAACAAATACATATCTGCTATCTGTTGCCAAGTAGCAGAATTAATGGCACCGTTGAGGTTTAAGGTGTACATAGTACGGATGGTTAGAGCCATACGTCGTTGACCCGCAGAACCTTCCTTCAACATACCTTCTCTCCACACGGGATTAAACAGAGTCATGGTAATGCTGTCATACAAGGCTTCATTCAAAGTTTTCACATTTACACCAGTTACTGTATTCCCATCAATTCTGGCATTGGCAGTGTTAACAACGTAACTGGTTATGGTATTCCCGGTTATGCGTTTAACCATGAATTCCATCATGGTTATGCCACGGTAGGTTGGTCCACTTGCGGCGTTGGTCTCACGAGGATTGATTACCATGGTGGTCTGCACAGTCATGAGCAGTTTTTCCATCACTGAACGTCCATTAACACCGCTTAATCCCACACCATAGAGATATGATTCATATTCCAGGTAAGCTTCTGCTAGTTCATCATCAGTCCACGTGTCAGAAGAACGTAAAATTCGGGCAGTTCCCATTGCATGGGGATCAGCACCAGGAGGTAAACCGAATATTCTCGCTCGGGCCAGACGTTCGGCCTGAGTTTCTGCCTCAGCCTGACTTAATCCTTGTGATAATAGTTCTGTTTCCAATTGATCCATCATTGCCAAATAATGCTTTCGCACGTAATTCATTTCAGTAGACTCATTTAACAGAGCTACTTGCTTGATAGCGTTGTCAATCAGTTCTATTATGTTAGGGCATACGTTTATGAAGCTCACTGAAGCACTGACCATTACATCAATTCTTGGTCTTTGGAAAGTTACACCATTAATGGTTATGGTTAAATTTTCCAATGGAATGACTTCGGTTCCCACCACAGTCCCACTAAGGTAGACGGGTTTTACACCTAATAGATAAAAGATTGTGGCAATGCTTTCACCATTGGTGTTTATCACTTCCCCTCCACGTATGGATGTTCCAACAGTTTCTGGGAATTTTCCATTGTTATCTGCTAGATATTGCTGTATCACTGATTCTATAGCTGCATTACCTATTGCAGTGGCGGATGCATCAGGGACTTTTCTTGGATCGAATGAATAGGCATTTTTTCCGGTGGGTAACGATGTCAGATCACGGACTGGATCTCCAGCAACACCCGGCGTGATATAACCCCCATTTAAAGCATCCAGTAAGGAAGTCATCTCATTAATTACACTCTGATTCAACAGATTAAGGATATAATCATGCTGCCCAGTCCTATTTGTTGGATCGAAAGCTATGATGGCACTGATGAACTTTTCCAGTGTTTCATTGTCGGGTAGTTCTCCAAAGGTATGCAGACCGTATGGAGTTAGTAATGCTTGTAGTTCATGCAGATAGTCATGCAACAGGTTAATAACTATTCCAAAGTTGGTAGTGGAATTAATACCAAGTCTTTCACTTAATCCATTCTCGTTGTTGATTTTATTCAAGATCTGAATTTTAATAAGACCCATTCTTTGTGTGTCGTTAGTATCGTAGGCTTCTATATAAGAATTTATGAGATCATGCATCTCCAGAAGATTACCATACAATGTTGATTCAACAACAGGTGGAGTTAAGTGGGAAATAATCACCGCATATGCACGTCTTTTAGCGTTATCATTGGCACCGGAGTAAATGTAGATATTTGGCATTTCTCCAATTAGAGTATTTGACCAGTCATCAGCAGTCATACCACTGGTATGTCCAGGGAGTAACTCTAATGTACCGTGTTCACCCGTGTGAACCACTGCATCTGCATCAAAATCATCCTGCAGCCACAGGTAAAAGGCAATGTACTGGTGAGTTGGAGGTAGAGTGTTATTGTCCAGGCTGGATGAACTTCCATTCCATTTCCATATTGGCTGTGGGCCCATGAAGATGTTGCCCACCATGATACCTGGGAACACAATCAGACCATTGTAGATCATCAAAGTTCCAGGTGCTGGACCCCAAACTGCCTCAACTTCCTGACGAAGTTTTGCGGGTAAAGCATTGTATAACTGAAGGTATCTTTCCACAGTCATGGTTGGTGCGCCTTTCTGGATAAGATCTGCCAGATCTTGTTGTGTGTAGTTTACGAGATTGCTGCCATGATCTTTGATAAGTTCCAGTAAGATCTCAGGAGTTAAATTGTTAACATCAAGAGATCCTAGGTTGTATCCTTCTGATGCCATGGTCTTAACTATATTAGTTAAACTGGCCTCAATATTCAGACTGCCACCCGTAGGCATACCTTCATCATGAGTGTTGTCGAAGTAGATCAGCGCCAGTTTTTTCTCACTGTTCAATTTATTTTTTAAACTTCCCCATGCATAGGCACGGTCAGCCAGCTGGTCTATGCCCGGTTGATATGGATAGAACATTTTTATATCTGCACCAGTTACCGGGTCAACTCCCACGCTTTTTGATCCTCCAATTAATATTGGCTCAATACGGCCACCTATTTCTGGAGTGATTATCCAGGTTGTTAACTCGTTACCAGTAAGCCCAGTACTACATTCTAAATACCCATCAAGAGTATCTTGAAGGAACACATGCACTGGACTTAAAACAGGTACATTTAGTGTTTCAAACATTGCCATACTGGCATTGTCGTTTAAACCACTGTGTAAATGAGTAATGAGCACATCAATGGCTGGTGTTCCATTTACCATAAAGAACGTGTTGGCTGTGGTTATGAAGTTGGAAAAAATGGGCACAATAACATTGCATCCTCTTTCTTCCAGTGCATAGATCAGGGCGTTGTAAGCTGCCAGATCATTGGCACCATAATACCAAGTATGGAATAACAGTGCTACCCATGGCCCATCTGCTTTGTATTTACCTGCGGAGATGTACCAATTAACATAATCTTCCCTCGTAGTGAATATATCTGACGTATCAGGGTGATATACAAATTCTGTGGGCAATGTGATTATAGTGGTATTAATCGTGCTGCTAACGGCATTGTACTGTTTTAACACTGCAAGCATAGATCTTTTGATATTTTCAGGACTTAAATTAGCGTTGATCGCAGATGAATATGACAATGATGTCACATTTACACCCTGGAGAACACCGGTAGATCCACCTATCTGGTAAACTTTGGAACCAGCGGGCATTTGAAGGGCATAGGGTGCTAACTGGGCTGTGAAGGTATTGGTACCTATATTGACCAGTAGTAAAATGTTCGATGTTTTTAATTCCTCTGCAAATCTCTGTAATACCGTATCATCAGTGGATAATGTGTCCTCAGAGAATATTTTCAAATCAAAATAATATCCTTCTGGGAGCAGACTACTTAAGTAAACATCATTCATCACCCTATCAACCACTCCCACCCTACTGCCTGCAACAAAAATAACCATCTTCACATCTTTGAGCATTTTAGATGGTGCAAAGGTATAGTTGAGGTTTGCAGTGAGTACTGGTGTGCCGGTAGGTGTTACCATAGTTGTGTACAGATAGGTTAAGTAGGATATTTTCACATTGAACTCGGTGAGATTGGATATGAAACTGATATCATACTCACCAGTGGAATTGGTTATTCCAGAAGCAACAACATCTCCAGTAGTAGGATTTCTGATGGTGATATTAGCCCCACTTGCAGGTGTGGTATCATTCATGATTACACCATAAATCCTGGGATCATCACCAACTGAACTTCCGTTACTGTTACCATTCGATTGTTCACTTTGAATAGTTGTATTATCGTTCAACCCACCTCCCTGTGAATCTTCTGCTGCTACTGCACCAGATAATGCTAATGCGAAAACAAAGCATATCACTAGTAAAATCACTTGTTTTCTCATCTTTTTCACCTCCTTTTTGTTTATTAAATATGTTCAACAGAACTTGTAGTAATACTACATATAAGTTTTATGTTATTACTTACTTCCCAAAATGATTGAAATCATAATACTTAAACATGAACTATTAAATTGAATGAATAATATCATTTCACCTGAACAGAAGAAAGCCCGTATGTGCTGATATGAATCAAAATAAGGATATACAGAATGATTAGCTATTATTCTGATAAACAAAAACAAAAAATAAACAAAAAAAATAGTATTACCTCAAAAAAGAAAGGAAGAAAAATTTAGGTTATATGCACCCGGACCTATGTTCTGTTTTTATGAGGCTTTACCTTACTGACTGTGCTGGTGAGTTTGACGTGCTCTACACCTTTGAGTCTTTTTATTTTTTCTGTGAGGTCGCGGATGTGTTTAACATCCCCATTTACTACTATAATTTCCTGGCAGTACTTCTCACCTATGTCTGTGCGCATAACTGCAGTTATCTGTTCTCGGAAATCATGCTGAATGTTTGCAAGATCTTTCAGGACACTAGTGTAGTGATATTCGAATATTACTGCTATCGTGCCCATTCTTTCTCCCTCCATCTCATTCATCCACTGATAACGTATTATGTAATCCTCCAGGGCATCTCTAATTCCCTTAGATCTGGAATTATAACCTCTATCCTGCAGAATCTCATCGAATTCTTCAAGCAACTTTCGAGGTAAAGACATACTAATTCTAATCACCTATAAATCCCTCCTGAATACTAAACATATCATGGTTAATTGAAAGTTTCAGATGGTAATTGCATTAGGAATAGTGGAAAGTGGTTACTCTTGAGCCAGAATTACTGGAAAAATTCCATTCTCTTTTGAAGTCAAAGGATAATCTAAAATCTCAAGAGAAGGATACCACTGAAATAGTATATTTCACTTTAAACCAATTTCCTCTTCATCCACACTGCACCAATTCCCAGACCAAATACCAAACCAATTAAGAGCCCAGATAACAGTGGAGTTAAGAAGCCGGAACTGGTAGACCCAGCCACATTCAACTTGGTTAAACCCTGCTGAATGGAATTTTGATTGGCATCTACAGCTAAAATCCGGCTAGAGACTTCAGGATGCTGGCTTATGAATTCTTGAACTGTATCCGTGTAGGCCACTGCCAGAATTTTCTTGTTTGAATCATTGAGGGCGTGTTCCAGCTCATGGACCACATCATCTGCAGATGCGAACTTATAGACAGTTACGTTAACTCCCATTTCATCCACCACGGATCTGGCCAGTTTACTTGTGGAGTTATCAGCTATGATAATAGTTGACTCATTGGTGGTTACATGCACTCCATGGGCACTCACCGGCACCATAAGCCCTGCAATTATCAGGATTAAAATTCCTATTTGTTTCAGATTAGTCATCTTATAACCCCACTTTAAATTTGTTCCACCTTTGCCAGTTCCGGTTTTAGTTTAAATAGTGACAGGATTATGAAGATGTTGATAATACCCTCAATAACTCCCACAAACAGATAAAACGGTACCAACGTGGCCATTAAAACCTCTAATGTGGCAACACCTGCAACCAACATTATTACAACCTGAGCTATAGTGGCCATGATGATTCCCATGAAGGTTCCTGAAAATATGCTCAACCGATCATCCAGTTCTCTCGTGAATTTGTAGAAATAATAGGTGGAAAAACTCATCACAATTCCCATAGTTACCACATTAGCACCTAAGGAAGTTATGCCGCCCATTCCCAGGATGAAAAACTGTACTATGAAACATAAGAATGCCACTGTAACCCCACTTAGAGGGCCTAATATAATTGCCACCAGGGGTATCAGAAATAAGTGTATGGGCACCCCGAAAGGTGAGGGTATGGATATGGAAGATGCGGCAATTGTCACCGCTGCGAGAATAGAAGTGTTAACAATAACTTTCTCCTTTTCTTCTGTTTTAGAAAGTTTGTACATGTACACTGCCATCACGGCAATGGTTAAAATCCAGTAGATTGCAGCCTGCCATAATGGTATCAGGCCGTCAGGTAAATGCAAAGTAATAACCTCCTTTAATATTTTTTTAAATTCTGATTGGATGATGATTTCTGATTGGATAATAACTGAAGGATGAAAATACTTGAGAATCCTATAAAATTTATTTCAGTCCCTGGTTTCTCCTCGAACGTGAATAAGTTTTTTATCTGCCAAACAGACTCATTTGTAGCTTACTTAAAGTACTGCCTTCCTTGTAAGGGAATGACATAGCAATTAAACCAACTACTATCATTAAACCAATCATGGCCACTGGTCCGCCTGGTGAGTTGGTTGATACCGTGTTTCCGGTAACTTCTTCAGGACCACTTGCAGAAGTAGTGGTGGCGTTGCTGGTGTCAGTTGTCGGGGTGTCAGTTGCTGTTTGGTCTGATCCAGTTCCTCCAGTTGTGCTAGACTTTAAACCACTGCTGGTTGAAGTAGAGCCAGAAGAAGTTGAACCAGATGAACTTGAGGACTGGGAACTTCCAGATGTATCACTTGAACCGGTGTCAGTAGTGCCAGTATCAGTACCATCACCTGTTCCCGGGTCGGTAGGCTCTTCAATTGGAGTTCCATGTCCTGGATGCGCATAAACTGCCCCAAAAGCTGTTAAAGCTATTGCCATCATTAATATTAGAAGGATTCCTTCTTTTTTCAAGTGTTTAATCACATCATCTCCTTCAAATTTATGTCTTCAAGTTTGTATAAAAAATAATAGTAATATAGTATATATGATTTGTGTTATTACGAGTTTCTTGAAAATCTCTAAAAAAGTATTATCTAAGAAACATGATCCATGGCACATCTAATTTTAAGTCAGATAGAATTGCCTATAATGAGTTAAAACAACTTTAAACCAATTTAAATAAGTTAAATATGAAATTTTTACTTTAAATCCCTTAAAATCACTTCGAACTCTTTTTTAAAAAGTAAACTTCATAACAGCCACATATCATTCCAAAGTCACACGATCATTTTCCAATATACTAAAAATTATCTTATCCTAAAACCATTTAAATCAACCAAAATCAACCAATTTAAGAAAATTAGCAACATTCGCACAAATATTTTTCATAGGTAGGGCTATGTTACCCCCATAACCCCAAGAGTAATAATAACAAATAAATGGAAAGTCTTAAATAGAAGCATCCCCCATTCCATGATTGTACGAATAACACCAGATAAAGTATTACTTAAGCGGTGTAAAAAGGTGTTTTTGTATTAATCGATGAACTTGCCATTTCCTCCTGCAAGACGTCTCCAGTTGGGATCTCAAGATCCCTCCTGGACAAACTTATAAGGGGCATCTAAGTTATCAATTTAAATCGCTCAAATGTATCATATCCACCCTGATGCCCTTTATAACTTTCCCATTTAATCTAGAAGCGTTCAGAGGTAATTCATCAGGAATACTAATTCATCAATTTTATTACTCAAATCCAAAAAATCAAAGCTTTTGTAATACTGATGGAAACGTTTATATTATAAGTTTTCGTACACAAGTATAGAAATTTAAGGCTTTAATCAATGATTTAGGTGTAGTATTACAATTGCCTTCAAAATCAGGAGTTAAGTATTACTACAAATAAACATTTAGCCTGTATAAAAATAACGGAGGCAGAATATGCATATACCCGATGGTTTCATCCCATTATGGCAGTGTGCCATATACTGGATCATTGCTTTAATAGTACTCGGCTATTCCCTAAAATGGGCTAGAGAAAACCTGGATGAAAAAAATATACCCCTTATGGCCGTTTTGGCAGCAGGAATATTTGCCATTCAAGCCATGAACATACCTATACCCTGGGGAACCAGTGGACATATGGTAGGCGCAGCATTAATAGCAATCATATTTGTCAGCCCATGGGCTGCAGTGCTGGTTTTATCCATAGTATTAATACTACAAGGACTTATCTTTGGAGACGGTGGAATGACCGCTCTCGGAGCAAATATTGTTAACATGGGACTTATTGGTGGTTTCGTTGGATTCTACGCCTACAAAACCCTAAAAGGAATAGGGAGAATACCGGCAATCTTCATTGCCGCATGGGCATCCATATTCCTGGCAGCTATAGCTTGTTCCATTGAAATGTCACTGGCAGGTACTTTCCCACTGGTGGAAGGACTCATATTCATGGGATTATACCATGCTGTGATAGGCTGTATAGAAGGTATAATCACTGTAGTGGTTATTCTGGGTATTGATAATGTGCGGCCCGACCTGTTACCCGCATGGGTAAGCAGCAGAAAGCAGGAGGCGGTAGAATGAACACTAAAAACCGCAACCTATTAATTGGCGGACTTATCATTGCCATAATAATTGCTGTTCTGGCACCTTTCCTGGCATCAGGCAACCCCGACGGACTGGAAAGTACAGCGGGAACTCTCGAAGTACCTGAGTCTGAAGCACACTACACTGCCCCATTACCGGACTATGCCATACCTGGAATGGAAGAAAATCCATTAGGTGGTGTTATCGCCTTGGTAGTGGGAACTATTGTGGTTCTTCTGGCTGTACTCGGAGTTACAGCCCTATTCCGGAAAAGGAAGGAAAATGGAACTGAATGAATAAAGGAGCTTTTTTTCTAAGCTCCACTTTTCTTATTTTAAAAAACAATTTAAAACTAACAACCAATAGAAATTAAGTTAATGAGACTATAACATGCAAGGACTGGCTGAAATCGATAGGGAAGCAGGTAAAGACAGCTTCATGAACAGTTTAGACGGAAGGATAAAACTAATATCCTCCCTGTTAATCATCATATACGCAGTTTCCAGTACCAACCTTATGATACTGGTTATAATGGAGATGTACCTTTTAATCCTGATTTCACTGTCCAATGTAACCCCCATGTATGCCTTGAAACGTATAGCTCTTATTATTCCATTTGGAGGTTTCGTGGCCCTCATACAACCATTCTTCCAACCAGGAAATGTGATCTGGACCGGGGCCTTTGGATTGTTACACATGACTGATTACGGTCTTTACTTTGGAACATTACTCCTCTTCAGGGTCACGGTTTCAGTCACCTCCATTGTCTTTTTATCTTCATCCACATCCATGCAGGATCTGGTGGCCTCTGCCCAGAAATTAGGAGTCCCCCACCAGTTAGCCATGCTCTTAAACCTCACTGTTCGCTACCTGTTCTTCTTTTACGATCAACTAACCAACATTTTAAACGCCCAATCCACCCGCTGTTTTGATATATTCAGCAAAAAAACACCATACAAGTGGAGATTGAGAAAAGTGGGAGAAACTATCACAATGATGTTCCTCCGGGCATTTGAACAGGGCGAAACTGTGTATATGAGTATGATGTGCCGGGGTTATTCTGAAAATACTCGTATTTACCGGGCCAAAGCCAAACTGGATAAGAAAGATTTTGCTTTTATAGGAACCACCATATTTATATTATTATCCTTACAATTACTGACTACGATGGTACTTTAATTTGACCTATCATATTGATCTAGAGGAAATTTCAATGGCCAGAGTAGTTATTAAAACCGAAAATATGAGTTTCACCTATCCTGATGGAACTTCTGCACTTCAAAATATAAATATGGAAATATTAGAGGGTGAACGAGCTGCCATCATTGGATCCAATGGTGCTGGTAAATCAACATTATTCTCTCATTTTAACGGTATTTTAAGACCCACTTCAGGTTTGATTAAAATTGATGGGGAACCAGCCAGTTACAAGAAGGATGATCTGATAAAGATCAGACAGAAAGTAGGTATGGTGTTTCAGAACCCGGATGACCAGCTTTTTTCACCCACAGTGGCAGAGGATGTGGCTTTCGGGCCCATGAATTTGGGTCTTCCTGATGATGAGGTGGAAAAGAGGGTTGAAGAATCATTAGACGCTGTGGGAATGCTGGGATCTCAAAGAAAAGCACCTCACCACTTGAGTGGAGGTCAAAAGAAGAAAGTGGCTATTGCCGGTATTCTGGCCATGAAACCGGATATAATGGTTCTGGATGAACCAACCACCGGACTGGATCCACATGGAGCAGAACAGGTTATGGACATCCTTTATGATCTTAATCAGAACAGAAATATGAGCATAATCATTTCTTCACACGACGTGGAGATGGTTACTGAGTTTGCAACCAAGATTTTCGTACTCCATGGGGGCCAGATCATCCACCAGGGCACTCCCGAGGACATATTTAATGATCCAGAAACCATAAAAAAAGCACGCCTAAAACAACCTACCGCAGCGGCATTGTTACACCGCCTTAAGACCAATGGAATGTCAGTTGGTGTCAAGTTAACAGTTGAAGAGGCCTATCATGAGATCCTTCACGGTATGGGTGAAGATTCCTATCACAATCTCCTGCACATGGTTAAAGATCAGTGTCATCATAAATTACTGCACACCCTTGGTGAGGAGAAATATCATGAAATGCTCCACATTCTTGAAGAAGAAAAGAAAAATCTAATTGCTAAAGAATTTAAAAAATCAATCGGAAAATGACATTCAAATGGGCTAAAGATTTACGAAAAACATTATTTAAATATCCAATACATTTAATTATTTATTAATCACCATAATAGATTTATTTACTGTTTTTAGATTGTTTTAGTAAACTAAGTGAGTACTTGAAATATTTAATTCTGCAGAATGGTGAAAGACATAGAAGTGGGCTGTTGAAAAACTCTTCATGGATAGCTATTTTTTTGATGATCCTGTAATCATCTCCTAGTGCAGTTCATTAACATAATGTAAAATAAACCTAAAAAAATAAAAAAAAGTGAAGTTTATGGAAAAATAATTCCTTATACTTAAATTAACACCTTACTAAATCATTAATTAAGCCTGTCTGCCCATGTTGACCACTTCAAACTCATCCAGATTTACACTTCCTATGATCCGGTAGAACTCTTCTTCAGGTTGACTGTGGAGTTCTTCATGATCAATACCCCTTGCCTGTTCTAGTCCTCGGATGTAGTACTTAAAGTCGGGGCCCAATTCATCCATGATCCGGTACCCTCTTCCAATCTGAATCAGTTCATTTTCATCACATTCAGAGACTAAATTACCTATTTTCCCTTTAAGGCGTTCTGTGGGTTGTCGGTAAGTTCCCATCTCCAGTGCAGTTTCAATATCCGTGGGTACTTCCAGTTCACTTGCCAGTTCTGTTTGAGTTTTTCCTGTGTGTTTTCTGAATCCTAAAACCAGATTTTTTAGATCTTCTTCCATATTTTTATGCCTCCTACTTTTAAGATAATCTCCTACTTTTATTGATAATAATATGATCCCACTATTATAAATAATTTTTTAAATAAAAGTATTACCAATGATGGGTCCCTGGAGAGGGTTCTGAAATCTCTTTAAAAATCATTCCCGCCCAACCCGAAAGCTTATTTATTTGAAAATCCTATCTATTCCAAAGTGCCAACTCTTTATAATTAAAAATATAATTAATCCAGATTAACATTTTACATTTTAACTGAAATTAAAAATAGTTCATATATATGAAAAAATAGCTCATTACAGGTGTCAACTTGAAAAAAGGTTTTATATTCGTTATCATAGCATTAATCCTGCTGGTGGCTTACATGCTGGTGGAGCCCTACTGGATTGAAACCAAACATATAACCCTTGAATCTGACCAGATACCAGCCCAGTTCGATGGGAAAACAATCGTTTTCCTCAGTGATATTCATGCTGGCCCATTTTTCAGTCAGGATAGAATTGATAGTTTGGTTAGCCAGGTTAATGCCATGAACCCGGACATCATCCTCTTGGGAGGGGACTACATTGATGGAGATTCTGTATATATTAATTCAACATTCGAGTCTTTATCCAAATTAGAAGCACCCTTGGGTGTTTATGCGGTTCTAGGGAATAAAGATCCCCAGGATTACACCCTGGATGCCATTCCAAACTATGGAATTACCTATATAGGGAATAAGGGCACTTGGATTGAAGAAAATGGTTCCAGGATTCGCCTGGGAGGAGTGGGGGACTATAATAATGGCGCCCAGATCCAGAATGCCACCACATCAGTGGTCACACCCCAGGATTTTGTCATACTGATTAGCCATAACCCTGATTACTTCCCCAAGGTGAATAAATCCAAGGTTGATCTGGTTTTCTCAGGTCACACACATGGAGGACAGGTAACCTTTTTCGGCCTCTGGGCACCCAGTACTCATTCAGATTACGGGAATAAATACCGGACAGGAGTAATTGAAGAAAACAACAGCACGTTGATTGTGAGTAATGGTATAGGAACAACCATACTCCCCATACGGTTTTTTGCAAGGCCCCAGATCATTGTGGTGGAACTGAAAAAGACATGAATATGGAAGTTGTTTAGGTAAAACTATCCCTTGGTAAAATCTCAAATCAGGGATTTTATCAAGTTGGATAACAGATCAGGAATTTTAAACTTTGTATAATACAGATCAGGGATTTTATCAAGTTTAGATAAGAGATCAAGGATTTATATCAAGTTTGGATAAATTTATTCACATTTAAACTCTTTTAAACACATTCCCCTGGTCATTCCAGGTTTTTTATCTAAAAGGAGTTTGATTGCTTCATCAAAATGTTCCAGTGCTTCCTCAGTTTTTTTAAGTTGTTTGAGGACCACTCCTTTATTGTACCACGCCGGGAAGTAGATGGGATGCAAGGCAATGATCTTATCAAAGCACTGGAGAGATTCTTCCTTGCGACCCATATCCATTAAGATAAGGCCTTTATAATTTATAACATCCCACTCTTTAGGTTCAATTTTTAAAGCTGCATCAATGTATTCCAGTGCATCTTCTAGTTTTCCCATTTCATAGTATGCCCGCCCTACATTGTAAAGGGCAATAAAAGAGGCAGAATCTGATTCCACTGCTTTGTTAAAATAATCAATTGCTTCCGGATAATTTTTTAGATCAAAGAGTATTTCTCCCTTGGCATTACACAGATCAGGATACAGGTCATCAGATTTATCGATTAATGCCAGGGCTTCGTCAATTAATTTCTGGGCAGTTTCATTCTCTCCAATGAAATGATAGGATAACCCATTAAAATACAGTGCATCAACATCATGAGGTTCTTCAGAGAGGAACTTTTCATAGGAACGTATAGCTTTATCATATTTCCCTAAATAGAATAGTACGGTTCCTTTATCAAAAAATAATCTTATGTTTTCAGGGTTGTATTCTAAAGCTTTGTTATAATCCTTCAAAGCCAGGTGAAGGTCTCCAACATCAACATATACTGCTCCCCTTAAAAGATGGGCATCAGGGTTATGTGGTTCGAATTCTAATGCTCTGGAGAAAAGGTCAATTGCTTCAAAATAGTTTTTATGGTCTAACCATGTTTCTATACCCTTTTCAATGTAATAGTGGGCACCTTCAGTGTTCATTACAACCCCCCTATGTTTTATTATTTCTTTATTATGAAATATAAAATTTGGGTTAAAAATTAAGTATTTATAAAAATCGTATAAATATTCAAAAATAAAAAAAATCCACCATTATCCCACAAATGGGATGAAAGGTGGCTATTTAAGGGTTTTATGGAATATTAATGGATTTAAGTACCTGCTCCTCCACTTAAAGTGTCAGTGGACATGTCCATTAAGAGAGGTTTGGGTAGTTCAATGCCGATGGTTTCTTTTATAACGTCTTCCACGGTTTTAACTGGTACAAATTCCATTTCTTCCTTGACATCATCTGGAACATCATCCAGGTCCTTCATGTTTTCTTCAGGTAGGATGACCCTTTTTATTCCTGCTCTGTGGGCGGCTAAGACCTTCTCCTTGATACCTCCCACTGGTAAGACTGCTCCGCGGAGGGAGATTTCACCAGTCATTGCCAGTTTGGGGTCCACGGTGTGTCCGGTTACCAGAGAGGCTATGGTGGTTAGTAAGGCTACTCCTGCAGATGGTCCGTCCTTGGGTATGGCCCCGGATGGTACGTGTATGTGCAGGTCCTGTTTGTCGAATTTCACCTGTTTCAGGTTGAAGGCCAGTCTGGAGCGGATGAGACTCTGGGATATCTTGGCAGATTCCTTCATCACATCCCCCAGCTGTCCGGTGAGGAGGAGTTTCCCGGTTCCGGGCATGAATGCTCCTTCAATGAACAGTATGTCTCCACCTACAGGTGTCCAGGCCAGGCCAGTTACCACTCCGGGTGGGTTGTGTTTCCCGGCCATGTTGATCTGTATGAGTTCGTGTCCCAGTAGGTCGTAGAGCATGTCTTCTTTAACTACGTAGGGCAGGTCTACTTTACCCAGTACGATTTTCTCTGATGCAACCCTGGCTACAGTTGCCAGTTGACGTTTAAGTCCTCTTACTCCTGCTTCCCGGGTGTACTTTTCAATGATGGTTTTTATGGCTTCATCATCAAACTGGATTTGAGTTTCATCCAGACCATTCTCCTCTAAGACCTCGGCAATCAGATGATTCCGGGCTATGTGGAATTTTTCATGGCTGGTGTAACTACCGATTTGGATGATTTCCATACGGTCCCTTAGTGGGCCTGGTATTCCCTTCAGGGAGTTTGCAGTGGCTATGAAGAACACCTCAGACAGGTCGTAGGGTACTTCCAGATAGTGGTCAGAGAAGGTGTTGTTCTGTTCAGGGTCCAGAACTTCTAAAAGGGCACTGGCAGGGTCTCCGCTGTAGGATGCCATTAGTTTGTCCACTTCATCCATGATGAACACTGGGTTTCTTTCACCAGCACGTTTCATTCCCTGGATTATCCTTCCGGGTAGGGCTCCCACGTAGGTTCTTCGGTGACCTCTGATTTCAGATTCATCCTTCACACCACCGAGACTGATGCGGACGTATTCACGCTGGAGTACTTCGGCAATACTCTTACCCAGGCTGGTTTTACCCGTTCCAGGTGGTCCTACCAGGAGGAGTATGGAACCCTGTTTGTTTTTTTTGAGTTTCATCACTGTCAGGTGCTGGATGATCCTGTCTTTTACTTTGTCCAGGCCATAATGCTGCTCGTTTAAGATTTTTCGTGCTGCTTCAATGTCGATATCTTTGACCTGGCTTTCACCCCATGGAAGGCTGGTTAAAAGGTCCAGGTAGTTTCGGATGACGTTTTCTTCAGAGCTGTGTGGTCCCTGGCGTTCCAGTTTGTGAAGTTCTTCCAGGGCAATCTCTT
>Ga0074193_1002305_pt1 | contig 17776 bp, 8 predicted proteins | sample EPASupsiteHSE605_FD_64523 | JGI IMG/M metagenome (GOLD analysis project Ga0074193, IMG submission 64523) | Bioremediated contaminated groundwater from EPA Superfund site, New Mexico - Sample HSE6-05 | ecosystem: Environmental > Aquatic > Deep subsurface > Groundwater > Contaminated ... | reverse complement strand
ATATTGATTGGGGTTACATAAACAAAAAAGAAGTTACATTACAAAAAAACATGATATGCCCTTTATGCAAATCAAAAATAAATCATGAGAAAAATTGATCAGGTATCAATGAATTCAAGATTAATAAAAAAAAATTAATTCAAAAAATATTCTTACTTTTTGGGAAATTCAGGTTTATTGTACAACCTATATATGTTAAATTTTTGTGGAAGAGGTTTACCTGGAACAGAAACCACATATTGTTTCGACAATGAAAAAAAAATTAAAACATTCAACATTTATAAATGTTTCAATACACCAATATATTTGAAAAAGATTTATTATTTTTGGCAATTTTTAATATTTTGGGTAAAATGTTAGCTAGATCATTAAAGAAAATATGAATAAGAGACCATTTTAATCATACTTGTGTAATCATTGAATACTGGATTTAAAACACCATATCCAGAGATTATTATTACATCATGAGATGGAATTGTAAGAAATATCAGTATTATTTAAGATGTTGTTGTGTGGAATGCAATTATAATGATCAGGGGATTTTGGTATTATTGATTTCAATATTTCTCTAAGTTACTTCTCAAGATACTCATCACACTCTGGAGATGGTATTACTCAATGTATTCATCTGAGAGATTTCTCTCTCTTCTTATACGAACCAAGAACAAAATTGCTCCTAATATGATTGATCAATTACTTAAAAGATAGATACTGTTTTGAAGAATCAAAATTTCCATTTGGTTTCCATCTCTTTATTTTCTAATGAACAATACTTGATAGGAAGTTGATATAACATGGAACTGGAGTTATATTCTTTCTAAACAATGTCAAATTCAAAAATCACTCAGAGCCATTTTATATCGAGGAAACGACCCAATATCTTTAAGGATTTAATAGAGAGTACTAATTATAACCACAAAAAATTGTTTATGTACACTGTCCCCCACAATATTTTGTAAATTCTGTCTTGACTAATCAATGAGAACAATCCCAAAAGAGGACCTTAATATTATTAGACTGTTAGGAAAAGGAGGCTGTGGTAAGATATATTTGGCAGAATCAAATCTGTTTGGACAGGTGGCAGTGAAAAAGCCGATTTTTAAAGGGGATGAACTAATCATGGAAGAATTCCTGAATAAGGCAGAAATACTATCTAAAATGAATTCCCCAAACATTATTCGTTTTTATGGAACGTCAAAATCAGAAAAAGGCGGGTCTATTGTTATGGAATATGCAGAAAATGGTACACTCTATCATTTCCTCCAAGATCTAAGGAAGAAGAAGCTTGAAGATACTTTTTCTTGGGATAAGAGGTACCAAATAGCACAAGATATCACTAGAGGATTGCTTTGTATCCACACTGAAAGAGTTTTGCATCGAAATATGAATAGTTTGAATATCCTATTAGATAAAAACATGACAGCAAAAATATCTGGTTTTAGTCTATCTAGTTCATAAAATAGCAAATATTGATGAAAATGATTGCACTCCTCTTCATTATGCTGCTCAAAATGGTCATCTTAGTGTTGTTGAATATCTAGTTAATCAAAAAGCTGATATAAATGCAAAAAATAAAGATGTTGAGTTTTCATATTTCATGAAACTCCTCTTCATTTTGCTGCTCAAAATGGCCATCTTAATGTTGTTGAATATCTAGTTAATCAAAAAGCTGATATTAAAACATATTCACGTAGAATGGATTCATATGGTACTCCCTTGTATAGAGCTGCTCAAAATGGTCATCTTAATGTTGTTGAATATTTAGTTAATCAAAAAGCTGATATAAATGTGGATTTTTATTGTGTTAATTTTTTATATTTAATTGGACTCCTATTCATTATGCTGCTGAAAATGGTCATCTTAGTGTTGTTGAATATTTAGTAAACCAAAAAGCTGATATTAATGAATATGATGGAAATGATTGTACTCCTCTTCACTATGCTGCTAAACAGGGGCATTATAGTATTGTTGAATATCTAGTTAATCAAAAAGCCGACATAAATTCAAAAGGAAACAATGATTGTACTCCTCTTCATTATGCTGCTCATAGTGGTCATCTTAGTGTTGTTGAATATCTTGTTAATCAAAAAGCTGATATAAATGCCCAAGCAAGTGGATATCACTCTGGTACTCCTCTTCATTATGCTGCTGAAAATGGCCATCTTAGTGTTGTTGAATATCTTGTTAATCTAAAAGCTGATATAAATGCAAACAATGAATATGTTGATTTTTTATAATTGATGTGACTCCTCTTCATTTAGCTGCTCATAGTGGTCATCTTAGTGTTGTTGAATATCTTGTTAATCAAAAAACGGGTATAAATGCAAAAGATTATGAAGGCATGACTCCTCTTCATTATGCTGCTGGAAATGGCCATCTTAGTGTTGTTGAATATCTAGTTAATCAAAAAGCGGATATAAATGCGAAAGATGGAAATGATTGTACTCTTCTTCATTTAGCTGCTAAAGATGGTCATTTTAGTGTTGTTGAATATCTAGTTGATCACAAAGCCGATATAAATTCAAAAAATGCTCATGTTGATTTTTTATTTGTAATAATACTCCTCTTCATTTGGCTGCTAACTATGGATATTATAGAGTTGTTAAACATCTTGTTAATCAAAAAGCTGATATAAATGCAATAAACAAGGATGGGAAGACACCATTGGTATTAGCTTACGAAAATGGGCAATTCATAGTTGTTGATTTCCTCGAGAGTATAGAGGATTAAAAACCACATTCATTAGATTGTTTATATGTGATCAAGCCCTGGTTTTGAAGGGGGCATTGATAAACTAAGTTTTTTCATTAGTTCTACTAATTTTTCTTCTAGAGAATTTGAATTGAAGTGTTTATTGATTGATAAGGTCACTTATGGAATTATTACAAATCAATTTGTTTGGATGTCGATTATACATACAAATCAAATTGATTAACGCTCTTCAATTAAAGAATCCCAATACTTTAATTGAGTGAGTATTTGGCTCTGATTCAAATAATTCCAGATCAGATAGTTTCATAGGTTCTGATTGATTGGTAAAATCAGGATTGGAAATTATCCTTTGGACATCATATGCGAATGAGTATGGGCAATCAGATAAATAAATGAAGCAACTAACCTTTGGACATAGCCTAATGCTCTTTAGTAATTCAACATGTTGCCCATTAACCGATGTATTTAAGATGCAAACTAACCTCTCAGATTGTGTGAGGTTATTGGCAACATCAAATAAAAATGTTGATGATGTTCCATGAACAAAATACGCATTCTTAATCTTGTTAAGTTCTGAGTTCTTATTTGAATTATTAATTCTATGCTCGGAGATATCATATCCAACAATACGCTTCACAAAACTCGCGAGTGAAATGGAAAGAACACCAGATCCACAACAAAGATCGACAAGAACTGTATTTTGGTCAATTTGTGCTTTATCAACAATTGTTTGAATGATTGAGCTAAATGTTCCAAAATTATGAGGGAATTGTGAGAAAGGAGTGATTGAAAACTCCATACCATTGATTTTATCAGTTAAATAAGGAGTCCCATATATCACTCTGTTTGGGGATTGGCTATCATAGTAATCACGGTCTGCCTTTACCCAATAAAGTGATTTGGTTATGTCCTTGAAATCATTGACAAGTCTATTGATCTCATTAAGTGGAAGCCCTCCAAAAGTAGCAACAATAAGCATAATCTCTTGAAGAGATGTCATTCTAATAACAATTGTCCTCCATTTTCCTGTATCAGAATTCGGGTCATAAGGAGGGAAAACACTTGATTCAACAAACTTCTCAAAATGCCTCGCTATCTCTAAAATAGAAGAAGGATATGGAAATTTCTCATCAATAGTATGAATAAAAGCATTAACTCTTGATCCAGAGTTATATCCAACTCCAATTTTCCCATCTTTATCATATCCAACCAGTAATTCAACACAATAATTATCAACATTTGACGAGGGATACATTTTGATTTCATTATTTTTATCCAAAATATCCTTCAAAAAGCTCTTTGCATCAGAAAGCTTACAGGCAATTCTCGATCCTGAATCTTTATCACGAAATGGAAAGACTCTGTCGAGAGCTTCCTGAGTAATTAGCTTAGAACAATTATTTATTTCGGTTTGACTCGCATAGGGAGTTGTTAAAGTTTCAATTTCGAAATTTTTGAGAATCCATCTATTCCCAGAAACTGTGCACCCTCTTAAACATCTAAATCCATTTTTTTTATCTTCAAGTGATTCAAAACGAATAATTGCTTGCGCTTGGCCACATTTCTTTTCTATCCCAAGGAATTTAAAACCCATCCTTTTAATACACTCAGTTAAACGAGCTTTCGACCAAGAATCACAAACACCAATAATAATTATGGAGTTCTCACCATCATTACTGTTTAATATATCATCATCTGACTCAGTTAGGGAATTATTGCTGCCCATTTTTAACGTTAAACGTTCCAATAAATGAACAAAAAGTCTCTGTTTCGACTTCTTTCTCACGTTCGTCGGAATAGTTATTTTGTTATTTTGTTGCTTTTCATTTTTGTATTCTTGTTTTCATCATTTTTTATTAAGTTTAAGAAAAATGGGGATAATTCTGTTTTTTTAAAGGAAACAAATAGTAATCACTGGCTTGAAATATGTATTCCTAGCCATAATGGATCACAAATGTTTCGTTATCAGAATGAGTTTAAGAATTTGCAGTGTATTCCAAGAGAAAGGGTTGTGTATGAAATGAAAAGGATTATTGGGATTAATCCTTATGCAACCTTAAGGGATGTTCAGTTTACAGCTGTTATCGGATCAAATACCGCAGTTGGTTCCTCTATTGTTTCTATTCTTGAAGCACAAAAAAAGCCTTATATTGCTCTTCATGGGCTGTGTGATATTGATTTGAAGATATTATTTAACAGCATTAATCGGATTAATTTCAGTAAGGCAATCATTTGTATTCAGAGACCAATTATTCGTGGTTCTAGTTTTCTCTATGAGACAGATGTCTCTATGCTGATCAAATCATATGTGGAATTTTTTACGGCTGTCAAAGTTCCACATGTCATCGCAATGCAACCACCATATTCTGCTTCAATAATGAAAATTGCTGAGTGGTTTGAGACGCCATTAATTTTGGTACCATATACTATCCCTCATAATGACATTTTAGATACCTCCAATCCAATTCAAAGAGCAATTTTGGAATGTAAAAGTTTTGGAAGAACCACAGTCATTGATAATAATGGTTATGATATTCATAACCCAACATCGGAAGAAATTGCTACTTTCCTTCTCAACTATAACCAAAAAAGACAAAAAAATCATGAAAGAATCATTGGAGTTACATCATCTCCTCTTCAAGATATAATTGGAGAAAAAATTAATGGTTGCAATGTTACATTCATTGATGGGTATGATTATGATCGAACAACAAATCAAGGAACCAAGAAAATTGTACTTGGACAAAAACAAAAATCACCAATGAAACAATATTCTACATATCTTCAGAATTTTGTTAAAATTGATGATTCAAAACCATATTTGTCAATTATTGTTTCTGGAAATCCTCACACGAACGGGAATTATTCAATTGCCTTACAGAATTATTTGAAAATGCTTGAGTTTTCATTGTCTTATGTTCAATTAGCTAATATCGAATTGATAATCGTAGATAATGTAGAAGATAATGTCGCTCATAGAGTGATTAAGGAACTTAGTTTTCTTAGCCACTTAAAACATAGAATGCGGATTGTTAAAATACCACCTCAGTTTAATGGGTATATGAAAATAATCACAAAAACAAATTATAGTTTTTTTGAAAATAGTGCCATGAATTTTGGAATTCTCTCAGCAAAAGGAGACTATGTATTACTAACATCAGTATACGATCTCTTATCAACTGATTTTTTTGAATTTGTCTCATCACGTTCTTTTAATGATGGAATTATTTATAGAGCCAATAGAGCTGATTTACATCCAGATTATGTGAAGAATTTAGACTTCGATGCACTTAGGACTATTGTTGATTCTCCATGGACTCATCAAGATAATATGAATATTGCGCCATATTGTTTGGAAAACTATTATGGCTCAAGATATATTCAAAAACGTTCTGATTTTCGATTGAATTTTATCTGTTCCCCAATGTCATTTCTTTTGGCATCGAGAAAATATTGGATTGCAACCGGCGGAATTCCAGAAATTTCTAAGAAGTCACAAAAGGATTCAATTATTTTTGCACATTTCATGAATTGTATTTATGGATTTGTTATTCATTATCTGCCTCAGTCTATTGTACATCCAAGGTATACCTCTGAAGAACCCCTGTATTATCGTCATGAAGATACTGAGCTTTTTAAAGAATTGATATGTAAAGGAACATCTAATGATGATGAGTATTTTCCAAACATTTTAAATATTGCGTCTTCATATACAACGAAAGATAATATATATTGATTTTGTTTTATAAACATATTTTTTGAAACATTATTTGTGGAACTGAGATGCAAGGTGATCAAAGATTCTATGCGATAGTGGCTCAGAGATTTCATCAGCAAACAATACCAATGATGAATTAGACCCATTATCAAAGCAATCATAAATAATTTCATGCTCATTATCGCCTTCATGAAAGACTATTATCGGCTCCAAGGTAATTGCAGAAGAAATTGTCCCTTTTTGAGGTATGACAAACTTTTTTATTGCACCTAGGATGGCACAGCTATGTGTCGGAAAATCATGCTTATTTGATATCATTGGCCTTTGTGGTCCTGATGCGATATGAATATTCCTCCGAAATGGAAACATTGATGTTTGAGTATCCTTTTCCATTCTTCCATTAAATAATTGAAAGAGCAATCTTTCTTTTTTCAGAGACTCTGATTTTAATCTGTTAGCTAAATCTGTATATGGTACATTTAAAACTTGAGAAAGTTTTGTTAGTACTTTTGTTTGTGAAATCAAAATTTGGGAATCAAAAAATAATGCTGATAGTGGGGGCTTTTTTTCATGAGTAGAATTTCTAATGGCAGGATATGATCGAGCATCTGTGGCTAAAGGCCTATTATTCGGATCAATAGATAATAATGATTGAATCAAAGGTTTAAAGTCGTTAGGGATTGTCGAATAATCTATAGGAACAGAGTAATCAAAACCCCTATCCACATTAGAAAAAGGAAGCTTACGGGTGAACAATGAGTAAAAAACAACACCAACGCTCCACATATCAGCTTTAAATCCACAATATGCTTTTGAGTTAATTGCCTCAGGAGCTGAATACTCAAATGAACCGCAATTATTGTTGAGGAGTAAATCACCTTGGAATGCAGCTATTCCAAAATCACATAGTTTTATATTTCCTTGCTTCGTAATAAGAATATTCTCGAGTTTAATATCCCTATTGCAAATCCCAAGTGAATGCAAATACTCAACAGCTGATAAAAGTTGGTCCATAACTATGACAGCATACTCTAAAGTAATTGGTTTTTTCCGAAGATATTGCAACATGTCTCCATTTTCTGCATATCGCATAACTTGGAAAATCTGTCCACTACTTTCAGCAATTTCAAAAATCTCAATAATATTTGGGTGATCTAGCAAAGGAGCAAGAATTGTTTCGTTAAATACGATTGTTTCTCCTTTAGAACACTCTAAAAGTTGCTTTTTCGAGAGAATTTTTATTGCCAAAGGATTCTTATTATTCATCTGATATGCAATTCGTATAGAAGCAAATGAACCCTTCCCAATTTGCTGACCGATTAAATAATTATGAATCCGAATATATGACTGGGATCCACCTTTAACATTGTTGTGTTGAATCATAAAATATTTACCTCGTAAACAATACAAAAGCAACTAGTGAAAAAGAATTTTATAAATTCTTTTTTATGGGAAATGCGGCATTGGTAGATATAGAGTATTATGGATTATTTTCACATAATTGGAAAAAATGGATAGTGGTCTTGAGAAGACAGATGATGAAGTCAATGAAAAATGGTTTAGAAATGATGTATTGCGTAAGATTTTGGATTTAAGTGACAGTGAGAATTTTTCTAGCCCGAAAAATGAATTCAAAGTCGAAGATTATTTATTTGATCATTTAGCTGATCATTTTTATGCGAATGTTATAAAAAATCCTCGATATATGAACAAAAAAGACACTGAAGATATGGTATTCGGAATAATGAAGCGTATTTTGAATCCGTTAAGAAATTACTCAAATTCTTATTCAGAAAGGTTTGACTATTATGTTCAAACTATGCAAAGTGCTTTTAAAAATGAAAATGCCAAAAGGAAATCCAAAATGAAAGAATTGAGAGAATACTATTGTTTTGATTCAAACAATAATGACTGTTCCCACTTTGTTCACGACATATCTTTTTCTATATTCGAAATATTGATGAAGAATTTTCGCTTAATTCCAAAAGATGTGTTTGAAAAGCTATTATTGAGTGCCCTCAATGAAATCTCATCTGAATCTTGTGTTCAAATTGGAGCTTGTTCTCATCGTATTGTTAACGAATTCAACATGTTTTTGGTTGATTTGATCCATATACCAGATTTCTTTTCACATGATATTAATCCAGTTTTAATTAGGTATTTGCTCAGGATATCCGATAGTGGAACCGATATTACTCCATTTTTGCATGCCATAAAAATTATAGTATCAATGAATGGAGATGAAGAACTCCCTGATTCATTAATGATGCCATCTCAATATAATATTGAGACCCAATATTTTGAAGAAACTAGAATTAATATAGAGAATTTGAAATATGTTTTTGCTAATAAGAATGAATTATTATTTATTACATCAGAGTGTGTTGTTTCTTTTGATTTGAGAACATTTTCTCGAGTTTTATACCCATATGAAATGAGTCAAAACAGTTATTTTGCTGGAAATAATGATTATTTCATCGAGCTAACCGAACAAAATACTATAAAATTGTATAAATGGCCAGGTTTACATTTTGTTAATCAGGTTATCCTAACTGAAACATGCAAAATGGATTTCATTGTACATTACATTTGCTTAAATATGAATAATTTGTACATACTATCAAAAGATTCAGACTATTATAATGTTTTTATATATTCTATTCAAGATTGTGGAATTGTTTTTTTAGATACATTATCTTTTTCTTTTGAGTATCATCCAATAGGTTTTGTAGTGGATGGAAATGGTGTTCAGATTATTACCAAGGAAGCTTTTTGCTTTTCAATTTATCCCAAAACAAATCCCATAAATAGTTTTATGAAGCAAATTACTTCATCGTTGTGTATGTTAAGTGATAATTCTCGGTTTTATTGTACCAATTCTGATTATAGTTTTTCAATAGAACAAGTATTACAGAATGAATACCTAATTAAACAGAAATCTATTAAAGGTGATTATCCGATTAAACTAGTTCAAGAGAAAGAATTCACAAATAGCTATAATTCTTTTCTATACAGAATTTGTGCGGAAAAGATTGTGCAATCTCATGATTTACTTAATGAAACTGAGAATCCCGGTAATAATGAGTCGAGGAAAAGGATTGGTTTTTTTGGGACAATTCATCCATCTATTGTGATTAATTGTATCATAAGTATCGGAGAATATTTAAATTCTGGCATACATTATTCAAATTATTCTTGTGAATCTGTGTATCAAATGATATTGCAAACTGCATTTATTTCTCTTAGGAGTTTAATAATCATGTTCAATTATTCTGATGTTGGCTTATCAACAACAGATCGACTTCTATTTGATAATTTCCGATGTTTTGTTGAAATTGTTATGAAAAAATATAAGAATAATCTTTCTATAATTCAGATTTGTTTTTGTATCATTAGAATCGGATATCGATATATGTATAATCAAAATAAAAATGGCTTTGTGGAATTTCTAAATGATTTGAATTTATATCCGAAAATATATGCTTCAGCCATTCCATTTCTTAAAGGTTCTCCAGCTCTCTTTATTGCCATAAATAGTGATTCATTATTATTACTTAGTAAATATCATCCACAAAGAACAGTACTATTGGTATCATCTGATCCAATATCCAATATTAATACAGAATTGAATTTAATGGAATTCAGGAATAATTATGATTATCAAAAGATTATTGGATCATATATTGAGAGTTTGATTCACTTCATGATATCAAAATCATTACTGTCTCTCAATATAAATATTACACAAGATTCATTCGATCTAATACTTAGAATTCTCTCAAGGGTCATATTAGTTGAAGAATGCCCGTATTTATCAATGTCATTTTCCAAATCATTATTTGAAGTCATTTCTATTATAGAAGAACGAACAGAGTTATCTTTTAGAGAATATGATAAGAATCTATGTTCAATCAAAATTGAACAAGAGTGCACAAAACATATGAATAATGTTTTTGAAACCAAACACCCATATGATAATAACTGTGATATTGAGTTTCCGATTGAGATGAAAGGAGCAATAGAAATTATTGTTGAATTTGATCCTAAGTGTGCAACCGAGACTCACACAGATTATCTTCAGATTTTTGACAAAAAGAATGGTGGATCATCTGTCACAGGTCTTCTATCTGGACCTGCTGGATCAAAATGGCCAAAAAAAGTCGTGATCCCTTCAGATTCTTGCCGATTTGTTTTTCATTCAGACGAATCTACGAATGACTGGGGAATCAAATGTAATATTTCTTCAACAATTCCCATTGAGGATACAATCATAATTCCAGAAGACTACCAACCTCTATTGTGTTTCCTTCATTATTCTTTAGGAAGATGCGTTCGGTTTTCAGCAGATAGTTTGAATAAGAAAGTGTTCTCAGCTGATTTTCTTGATATGGTTTCTCTTGGATTTTTCACAAGTTATGATTCAATATTATCTGAAGGTGAATTCAAATTGGATTTATGTAATAATTCATTTAATAATATTCAAGTCTTGTGGAATTTTATAAATGATAAAATCCAAACAAATCAAAAGCACAGAATTCACCCAAATATTGTTAGGGTTGAAGAGATACTGATAGTAGTATTATTCAAAATATTTGGTTTAGGAGAGGTTTTTATTGATTGTCAATATAATGCTCTTTTGATAAACCACCATCATGAATTAGATATTATTGTCAAATTAATTTTTAAGGTTCGGAGGAAACTATCTCTCTCTTATCAAAAATCTAATGATTCCTCAATAGTTAGCCAAAAATTATCTGATTCATTCAATAGATTTGTCGAAGAAGTATTCAAAAAAGCTGTTTATTTATTTCATTGTTTGAATAGTGATAAGAATAGCCTTCCAAACAAATCGTTTCAGCAACACATTGATAGTTTAATCATATTTATAATGTCTGATATCTCTCTAGATGACTATTTTTTTAATTATTGTCAGTATCAACAAGAACTTGATCTGATAAAAGAAATATCTCTTCTTATTCTACAGTATCTCCAAATGCCAACCAAAATGTTTATTCACAATATTTCCTTTTTTTCTTGTGTTTATGATATAATAAGAATTATTTTTGAGAAAACTACACAATGGAGGGATAAGGATCATGATAGATTGAAAATACAATTGATATTTGATAATATACTTGATTTAATATGGAGGAAAGTTTTATCATTGTCATATCCAAATGGGTTTCGAGTTTTTCTAATAATGAGCTTGATTATCCCAGGAGTTTCTGGATATAAATTCTTTGACATTGAAAATGGAGTTGAATTTTTAGAATCAACAAGACATTTTTCTTATGCTGATTTTGGTATTACTGAAGCAATATGGGTATTTTTATTGTATATTGTTACTACATCACATGATTCCAGATACCAAGAAAAACTTTTTAGAATTTTTAATAATGGAAATGGGTTGATGGAAAAGGTTAGAATATTATCAATCATACCATTAATAGAGAGTCGAATCAATTGTTCTTATTTTTCCGTCGATTATTTATTTCGAAAGATCTATGATTCTTCGCCTCTTTTAGTATCATCAATCCTCCGAGTAATGGCCTCAAAGTTTTTTTTTCATGGAACTCAAGAGTATTCTGATTTTCAAATGATTCTCAGAGATTTATTATTGTTTATTTCATTTCCTCAGGTTGGACAAAAGATACCATTTTTTGCTGATAAATTTATTTTTGAACATAATATGCTAATCTCCAACGAAACAGTCAATTTCTTTCATGTTTTATTGTCTCCATATAGCAAGGCAAAGCTAGAAACTCGAAGTTTTTTATCTGATTTAATGAATAGTTCGGTTTCTATTGATTTTCAAAATGAATCTGATGCATTGAACTCATTAATATCTTTTTTTGTGATTTTTGGTGTAGGTGTTCAACCAATTGTAGAAGGTGGTTATGGAATATATTCATTATCTTCGACAGAAGAATATGTTTCCAAAATATACTCTTATGTTAAAACATCTAATGAGATCCTTATTATTCCATTTAACAATCAGATATCCTTGCAAAAGGAAACTCTCAATAATATCTACCCATCATCACTCATATCTATTCCATTCAATTCTATCGATTTTGATTTATCTATTGTCAAAAGTTTTAATTCATTGCATCAACAAATTTTAGATTTATTGCAAAAACCAGAGACATTCCAAACAAATTTCACTATTATAGCCTTTATACAATCATTTTACTGTTTTTTGCCAGTTTTAATAAGAAGTATGAAATCTTTTGTAGATTTCAAAACTGTTTTCGAGATTGATAAATTAATGCAATTCTCTATTGAATCCACCTATGAGAATTCTCTTCATTCTATACCAGAGCTTTTGCATTTGTTATCACAGAGTGTATATAGTTTATCTTCTCAATCGAATACACATTTCACAAAAATCAATCATTTTAATTCAATGGATTTACTACTTCTAAACTTTAAGTATTCTTTTGATTTTTCACCACCTGTGGCATTATATAAGAAATCTCTTCCATACTCATTTGTTCCTTTTTCCAAAAGGTATTTTTCACCAACTGGTTTTCAAATGGTTTATGGGAAATCTATTATTTCTAACAATGTGATTAAAACAAGTGCACCATCATTATTTGTTGGAAATCGAAATATACCTTACAGTTCTCCATTCTATTGGGAAATTACCCTCACTGATTTAGGTTCTCATTATAGATTTTCGTTTGGGTTTTTGGAGAATAACCCAAATTCGGGTAGTTTTGATTCATATTCTCTATCTTTTCCCCAAAAAGATATGCTATCTCCATTTACATCTTCTGTTAGGTTATCTGAAAAGATTAACTTGGTTAATGGAGATATTATTGGGGTAGGGATATTCTCTGAAAAAATATTATTTTTTATCAATGGTAATCGACTTTCAGTCAGTCTTCCAAAACCTGTTCATGAGTATTTTTCTCCTTACTTCTGCAATTCATATGGGAATGTTTGTTTTAGTTATAACTTTGGAGAATCAAGTTTTGTAACATCATATTCTGAAGTTATTAAATCATACGAGAATTTTGTTCACAATAATGTTTTTTCCATGAATTCTAAAAATGGTACAAATGATTTGCAAAATGTTGACTATATTTATCATATTCAATCAACTATTCATCAAAATGGTTCTCAAGAAGAATCCAAAGCTTACATAAGTGAGAGTGATTCTAACCAAAGTCCGCAAATAATCAATCAAAAGAATTTTGTTTTAAGAAATCAATCCAGGTTCTCTTCATTAACTAGTGTTCATAATAATTCTCCAGTTTTAATATATCGAATTATTATCCCTCCAAACGAAGTTTTTCCTGATGAAAAGCTTAATTTGTCAATTGAAGAAAAGTTAAAACTTGGGAAAATTGGTACGATCAAAGAAATTTTTATTGATAATAAGACAACAACTGCTCTAATCACTTTTGCCAATACAATAGATGGATCAAAGCACGATTTTACATTTGATTCGCGTTATTTTGTTCCTTTAAAAAGGCAACAATTTTTAAATGATACTGTTGTTGATGATACTGTGTTTACACAAGATCCCTATAATACTATTGATTTTGGATGTTACAACACATTTGGTTTTAATAAGCCAGATATTATCAAGCTTTATCTCCTTATTAGATCTTTTTCGATCAGAATGTCTCGATATGCATTATTAATATTCCTTTGTTATTATCAAAATCGATGTAATGATTTTAGTTTTTCTTTAATACCAGCATACTCAAAACTTCTTACAATATTGCTTTTGGAACTTTCAAATTTTACATCATCAATATCGGTTAATCAAAAAGAAAAATCACAGTATGACTGCTTATCCCTTTATGGGATTGACAACAGTTTTTTTATCAACAATGAATATATTTTATATATATTATTGAAAGGTTTAATATACTCCCATCTTGTTCCAAATAGAACTGATGTAATTGTGAATTTACTTGAGTCTTCAACAGGGTCTTTTTCTCATAAAAAAGATCGGTTCAAGTTTTTTGATAGATTTGTCACTCCCCATATGCGTATAGACACTCTTTTTCCTTCATTAGGGAAGATACACATTGATACCACATTTCATGAAAGGAATTCCGTGGGTTATCTTCCAATCTTTTCTCCCAATACACACCTTAACGAAAAAGGCTTATCGATTGGAACATACACCCTATCTGGATCAATATCAGAAACTAGATTTATTGAAGAAGAATCTATACATGTTGATTGCTGCATTCCACAAAGTAATAACTCAATGTATTTGAAAATTGCTTTTATACCATTCCCAAAAAGGCAATGTGATAGATATATTGATTCTCCCCTTGGTGGAGTTCATTTGGTTTTATCACTTCTATCATTAATATTTACTCAGCCAATAATAGAATCATCTGTCGAGAATTATTTGAAATCAAAATTTTTTTCCGAATACCTCACAATTCTTATCAAAGGTGGATTCATTGGGAAAACATTTGCATTTGAGTTTATAGCACCAATCCTATCTTATTTGAAATGGAAAAGTGGGGATATTTCTTCGAAATTATCTATTCTATTCGACTCATATGTATCAATACATTCTTCAAATATCACAGAATGGAAAAAACTTTGCGTAGCATCACAAAGAGCTGTTGCTTTAAGTATTTTGTTCAACCAAGTGAAATTATCAAGTACAATGTCTGACATTCCTCCTTACAAACATCTTCATGATCTTTGTATTGATAATGATAGTTTAGAAACAGCAAAAAATAACCAAAAAGTATCAATTTTGTATCAAATATTAGACAAGAAAATTCATAAAGCATCGAATGGAGTATTCCAAGAGATTGTCGAAGTGTTCACAAAGGTTTTGTCCCTTTCTCATAACTGGTTTCTGCCAGTGCCATTTCCTGCATACAGTATCCTTGATATATTTCTTTTATCTATTCATCATGATCCTTTTATAGTGTTATCGACTGATTTTTTTCATATCCCCCAAAACAATGAAATGATATTCATAAAATCTTTTCCAATTGCTTCTTCCTTGGGAATCAGCGTGAGAGGTATTTCCAAAATAATGATTACTGATATCAAAAGAGAGATTCATCCCATTGAGGTTAAGGCTGATTCTCCGACTATCATTTCGTTTAGTTCAGTGTTAATCTTTTTGCCAATTGGATCAAATAATTTTTCTATTGAGATTACAGTTCATGATTTATCTTCATATGGGCGTGAATGTGTTTTTATTTCCAAATATGAACAGTTTCACTCGTATTCCCAGTTTTTATCTCAAAAATGGACAAGTAAGATTGATGAAATTCTCATGAATATTTATAATCGAAATTCACAACTTTTTGAAATCCCACATAAGTTCAAAATTCCAAAAGCAATTTTAGCTGCTGAACCATCCTTAAGAGATATACCAAATCAAATTATTGTGCTCAGAGTTGACATGATTAAACAACTAAATAATGTTATTAATCATGTTCTTAAATGTATCGATTTGAATAGTAATCAGATTTTGGCTTCTGCATTATTAGCCTCAAAATCATCCATATCTACATCTATCAAACTTGATATATTTAAGCAAAAAGTAATGACTAATCTTGAGGAGGAAACTAGACTCAATCTACGCTTTAATCGCTCAAGGGCAGCATTGTATATGAACAATGCAAATCATCCATCTGCACTCCCACTATTGAAACAGCTGATTGAACAAGTCTCATTGAAAAGTATTAAGTCATTGAAAAGAGATTCCGTTCCATGGCATGTAGAACTTCTTGGTGAAGGAGCTGCTGATGCTGGAGGGCCTGCACGAGACGTTTTTTCCCAAATGTGTCTTGAAATAATGCATCCAGCGACCAAACTTTTTTCTGAAACTCCAAATAAGAAAACTGGATTAGGTAACAATCAAGATGTTTTAATACCCAATTCTCATTCCATTGGTTCCGATTTTGAATTAATGTTTAAGTATTCTGGTGTTCTTTTGGCTATATCATATGTATCAACTCTTCCACAACCCTTCACTTTTGCAAGTTTTATTTGGGGGTATTTCACTGGAAAAAAGATTTGCATTGAGGATATTTACTCAATTGATTACTCTTTTCAGCAATTGATTGAATCCATTGAATCTCCATTATTAACAGAATCTGATTTATCAAGGCTTTCTCTCTCTTTTTCTTGTCATGATTCTCAGGGGTTTTTAGTGGAATTGGTACCTGGTGGATCAAAAATTAATGTAACTTTGGAAACCCTTCCTAGATTTATTTTGTTAGCAAAAGAATGTAGGATTAAAGAAATGACGGCCCAATTAGAATGGCTTAAAGAAGGTATGTGCTATTTCCTTCCAGTAGATGCATTGACTCTTTTGTCTCCATGGGAGCTTGAGTTGCTAATTTGTGGTGATAACACTGTTCCGGTATCAGTTCTCAAACAATTTTGTGTTTTTGATTTAAAGGAAAAATGCTCTTCTATGCTCTGGAATGTTCTCGAAAAATTCTCACCTGAAGAGAGAATGTTATTCATTAAGTTTTCAACAGGAAGGATGGGCCTCCCTCCTCCTGGAAGAAAATGGCATTCTAATCTTACTATTCACTGGATATCTCATGGAAACAAACCCGACTCTGAGATGCCTTTGCCAACATCTACAACATGTTCATCAACAATAAGGATACCGAAATACAGCACAGAAGAATGTATGTCAAAAAAGATTAAGGCTGCAATATGTTTTGGTGGAGATATTGATGCTGATCGTCAAGTGAATTATGCGGAAATCGTTCAACTTTCATAACCAAATATAAAAATTTGTTTTATCTCTTCTTTTTATTCTTTTTTGTATTATCTATATGTTCAACTTTTTCTGTTTTAGCTTCTGGCAATATTCCATAATCTCTCAAAACTTTCATTGCGGCTCCAGTAATATCCCTAAATCTATCACCATGCAGTAATACTCCACCAAACCATCTTGAAACCATTACAGCACAATTCTTTGCACCTGATCCTTGCATCATTTGCAAAATTTGAACACCAGCATGAGCTTCACCATCATCATCAAATCCTGAATCCTCTGGCGTTATCCACGCCAAAATATTATGCGTTGCTTCAGAAATTTTTGAATCTTCTAGTAATGTATCTCTAAACAAACAAACATCTTGTACATTGTTACATTTAGCACAAAATGCTTGAAATTTACTCTTTCTATCAGTAAAAGGCTCTCCTTTGAAGATTTCTGGTGGTGGATCCAATGTGTAGGACATAAAAAATTAGTTAAAATTTTGTATCTTTAATAAAGCCTTTCTAATAGCATCATCAGATAAATCACCCATTTCGGATTTGTGTTTTATGAACCAATTTACCCTTTAAATATCCCATCCACTTTTTGAGGCACATACGATTACA
>Ga0074193_1002304_pt1 | contig 17814 bp, 11 predicted proteins | sample EPASupsiteHSE605_FD_64523 | JGI IMG/M metagenome (GOLD analysis project Ga0074193, IMG submission 64523) | Bioremediated contaminated groundwater from EPA Superfund site, New Mexico - Sample HSE6-05 | ecosystem: Environmental > Aquatic > Deep subsurface > Groundwater > Contaminated ... | reverse complement strand
CGGCATTACCACTCCAATTACAAAACATAATTACTTAGTCAAAAAAATTCAAGATCTGCCGAGAGTCCTCAAAGAAGCGTTTTATATTGCGAGCAGCGGGCGCCCAGGACCTGTAGTTATTGATATTTCCAAAGATGTATTTAATGATAAAATTGATTATAATTACCCTGAAGACGTAAAGCTTAGAGGTTATTCACCAGTCTTTGCCGGCGATCAGGATATTCTGGATTTAGTACTCGAGAGAATGCGTCAGGCGAAAAAACCCGTGTTTTTTGTTGGTGGCGGCGTCAACATTTCGGATACATCCAGCATAGTAAGAAAGATTATAGAACAAACTGGATTCCCGGTAATCTCCAGCTTAATGGGACTAGGTTGCCTCAGTAGTACTGCTGCTGAGCATTTGGGAATGGTCGGTATGCATGGCACATATGCTGCCAATATGGCTACAATCGAGTGTGACCTCTTGCTTGGGATTGGGGTGCGTTTCGATGACCGGGTTACTGGATTAGTAAAAGACTTTGCGCCTAATGCTCAAGTGGTGCATTTTGATATTGATGTAGCGGAAATTAATAAAAATATTATTGCTGACATACGGGTAGTTGGGGACTTACGGTGGTCGTTACCAATCTTGTATGAAAAAGTCATGGCATATGATTGTCAAGAGTGGCACAATAATATACAACCATGGCTTGAAAAGGTATATGGCTGGAAACGGGAAAATCCCCTTGGTTATAGCTCTAGTACGGAAGTAATAATGCCGCAGTCGGTTATTGAAACAGTAAGTGAATTGACCAATGGCGAAGCTATTATTGTGACAGATGTAGGTCAGCATCAAATGTGGACGGCTCAATATTATCAATTTAGCAATCCAAGATCGTTCCTGACTTCAGGGGGACTGGGAACAATGGGCTATGGTTTGCCTGCTGCAGTTGGTGCACAACTTGGTTTACCAGAAAAAACAGTTGTGTTGTTCACTGGCGATGGCAGCATTATGATGAATTGTCAAGAGATGGCTACAGCAGCTAATAATGATGTGGCTGTAAAAATTATAGTGATGAATAATCAGGTCCTAGGTATGGTGAATCAATGGCAAAGAATGTTTTATGAAGAACGATATTCTCATACTTGCTTAAAAGGGCGTACGGATTTTGTAAAACTCGCCGAAGCCATGGGCGTGACTGGTCTGCGGGTGACTAAACCAAGCGAGCTGCAAGCAACCTTAGCTGAAGCCCTGCGGATAGAGGGACCAGTTCTTGTTGATGTTTGGCTGCCAGATAGTGAGGATGTATTACCGATGGTGCCAGCGAATTGCCGTTTAGACCAAATGGTTATGGGAGGTTAATGAGATGAAGTATACATTAGCTGTTTTAGTAGAAAATAGACCTGGGGTATTGACTCATATTTCAGGTCTCATTAGCCGCCGGGCATATAATATTGAAAGTATCGCGGCCAGCTATACAGAGGAAGCCGATACGACGAGGATTACAATTGATGTTGAGGTTGGTGATGAACTGCAGCTTGAGCAAATCGTTAATCAGTTGTCAAAACTAATTGATGTAATTAAAATTGTAAATCTAACTCATGTTGATTCTATTCATCGAGATCTGGCGCTCATCAAAGTAAAGGCCAGGCCAGAAACACGTTCCGACATTGTTGATATTGTAGAAATATTCCGTGCTAAAATCGTTGATGTGAATCGCGAGACGATGGTCATTGAATTGACTGGCGAGGAAAGTAAGATTGATGCTTTATGTGAGGTATTAATGGATTATGGGATTATAGAAATTGCCCGAACTGGAAAAATTGCTCTTTCAAGGGGGCCTATTGCAGCAAAAAATATGTAGATATCACGGAGAAGTGCTTAAAGGAGGAAGAAAGGATGAACTTTAAATTTGTTCACAATAATCTTAATGTATTAGACATCGAGAAAAGTATGGCTTTCTATAAAGAAGCATTGCAGCTTAAAGAGGTACGCCGTATGGAGAAACCTAACTATACGCTGATTTTTCTTGGCGATGGTATCACTTCTCACAAACTAGAACTTACTTGGTTGAAAGATAGAAACACACCTTACAATTTAGGGGATAATGAAATTCATTTGGCTTTTAATGTAGATGATTTTGATGCAGCATATGAATTGCATAAAAAAATGGGTTGCATCTGCTATGAAAATAAGGATATGGGAATATACTTTATTGCTGATCCGGATGGCTATTGGCTGGAGATACTGCCAGGGAACAGAGGTTAAAATATTATTAGATATGTTTAAAAGAGCTTTACTTCTTCATTTAAAAGAGGTAGAGCTCTTTTAAATGATAGGGGAATTTTACCTTCCATAAGAAGGGTTAAGAATATTATTTGTCGAATTGTACACGAAATGCGTTATATAGTATAAAATTGGGAAAATTTTATTAAATGAAATTAGACAGAGTGAGGAAAAAGCAAAGGGGATAAGGAGACTTCCAGTGTGCAAAGAAGTTTTACTAACTAACATAGAAAAGTGCGTTGGCTGTAATAAGTGTATTGCCAAATGTATTGTTCATGCTAATATCGCATTTCAGCATAATGGACAAAATAAGGTTAAAGTCGACCAATTTAAATGTATTCATTGTGGTGCGTGTATTGAGGTCTGTGACCATGATGCCAGAGCATTTGAGGATGAAACAGAAGAATTTTTCGCTGATTTAAGACAGGGTATTTCTATTACTGTTATTGCTGCTCCATCCATTCGTTTTAACTTTCCAAATTTCAAACGGTTTTATGGTTATTTAAAATCTTTAGGCGTGAAACTGATTTATGATGTTGCCCTTGGCGCTGATATTACTACTTGGGCTTATTTGAAGGTCATGGAGGAGCAAAAACTAGCATCTGTGATTGCCCAGCCTTGTCCAGTGATTGTGAATTACATTCAAAAGTATCGCCCTAGATTAATTGAAAAGCTAGCCCCCATACATAGTCCAATGATGTGCAGCGCTATCTATCTAAGGAAATATCAAAATATTACAGATCGAATTGCATTTTTATCTCCTTGTATTGGCAAACTTGATGAGATAAATGAACAAGGAGCAGCTGGAATAGTTAATTATAATGTTACCTATCAAAAGATCGGAGAGTATCTAAAAAACAATGGTATTAACCTGAATGAGTTTCAGGAAGAAGATTATGATGATGCTGGTAATGGTGTTAGTGTATATTTCAGCCGACCAGGAGGGCTGCGGGAAAATATTGAGTTTTATTCTGATGCCGGGTGGATCAGACAGGTAGAAGGGCCGCAGCAGGCCTATAACTATCTGAATTCCTATGCCCAGCGCGTGGGTGAAGGTAAGGAACTACCTCTTATTGTAGATATACTCAACTGTGAGTGGGGCTGCAATATTGGCACTGCTACGAATAAATCAATTACAATTGATGATGTTGATTGGAAAATAAATGAAATCAAAAAGAATAGCAGTCTCAAGTCTAAGGAGAATAAAACAAGCAGGGAAAACAGATCCCTATTTGAGCTCTTCGATAAGACGCTGCAGTTAAGTGATTTCGCACGCTGGTATGAGGATAAATCTCACCATAGTAGTTATGTCAACAGCCTTGACCTAGAGTTGGTATTTACAGAGTTACATAAGAATACGGAAGCGTCACGCTGTATTAATTGTTATGCTTGCGGATTTGGCAGCTGCAGAGACTTTGCTAGCGCTGTAGCCCAAGGCTTTAATCATGTAAGTAATTGTATTGATTATAATCGTAAAGAGCTAGTAAGTAAAAAAGAAGATCTTACGGAATCCAGCAAGGAAGTGGAGCAGCTGCATTACCTAGCTACACATGACTTTCTTACTAATATCCCTAACCGTTATTATCTTGAGGAATACTTGAAAAAAATAATCATAAATGAAGCTGGCAAACATAATGAAAGTGCTCTGCTATTTATTGATCTTGATAACTTTAAAGTAGTGAATGATTCTTTTGGACATGCCAGTGGGGATCAAATATTAGTGCGTTTTGTGGAACGGTTAAAAGCAAATTTGGGCAGCGAATATTTCTTGGCTAGATTAGGCGGGGATGAGTTTGCTGTGGTGCTTGAGAGTATTAGCTTAGGGCAGGCCAGAGATGTTGCCAATCGGGTGCTTCAGGCCTTATGGATAGAAGAGTTTACTTTTGAAGGGAAGCAGGTAGCTATTCATGTCACTGCTAGTATTGGGATTGCGATGATTGACGGGACCCTTGACACGCAAACCCTTTTTTCCTATGCAGATGTTGCATTATACACTGCAAAAAGTGAAGGGAAAAACAGAGTTTTTGTAATTGAATCAGGTGACGATAAAGCTAGATTGTCAGAGGTTAATAACATGATCTTGGAAATTAATGATGCTCTCAAAGAAAATAGGTTCATTTTATATTTTCAACCGATTTTTAGCATTGAAAACAAGATTATACATTATGAGGCATTATTAAGGATGCTAGATCTAGAGGGGAGACTTGTTTTTCCGAATGATTTTATGCCGATTGCCGAACGATTTGGCTTAATGTCTCAAATCGATCGATGGGTAGTGAATGCGGCGATAGAAAGGTTATGCAGCCATCCTGAATTGTCTGTTTTTGTCAACATATCGGCAGCAAGTCTTAGTGATCAAGAATTGTTGAAATTTATTGAATCTAGAATTACTGAGAGTCAGATTCAGCCAACGCGCATCGGCTTTGAAATAACTGAAACAGCCGTTATTACGGATTTGGATCAAGTAGAATTTTGGATTCGCAGACTTAAATTGTTAGGCTGTAAGTTTGCCCTCGATGACTTTGGGGCAGGATTTTTATCTTTTGCTCATCTCCAGAGACTTCCTGTAGATTATCTTAAAATTGATGGTTCTTTTATTCGAAATATTGATGTAGATCCAATTAACAAGGCATTAGTAGAAGCGATGAACGCTGTTGCCCATGCACTAGGCAAAGCAACAATTGCTGAATACGTAGAAAGTGAGGAAATATGGGAAATTCTGCGCGAACAACAAGTCGATTGCGGGCAAGGATATTTTCTAGGAAAACCTGCATTGTTAGTAGATAAAGAGGAACTGGGATGAGTTAAATTAAGAACAAGAGGTCCTGCCAGTGAATAGACTGGCAGGGCCTCTTTGTGGTAAAGCTAATTGTACTTATTTTTTTAATTTATGCAAACGTTTGGTTGCATACATCTCGGTGTCTGCTGTTGTAATAAGAGCTTTGACGGTAACCGGATTCTGGGGATCATATTCGGCAAAGCCATGACTGACACTCAAAGAATAGTTGTGATGCAGTTCTGTGTTATAGACATCAATACATTCTTGAATTTGTTCCCAAATCTTATTGGCTTCCCATAAATTGCAAATTGGGAGTATGAGCAAAAATTCGTCCCCGCCTAATCTGCAGATGACATCTGAGCTGCGTAACCTTTCCTTTAACAAGCGACTCACAGTTTGAATGAGTCTGTCGCCTTCTTGGTGACCATAGGTATCATTCACAACCTTTAGATTATTTACATCTACAAAAATAATCGTAAGCTTGGTGCCATAACGGTGATTATAGTCGATTTGCTGCTGCAAGATAGCAAGCCCTGTTCCCCGATTTAACACTCCAGTCAGCGAGTCTGTTGTTGCAAAAATTTTAAATTGATCTTGTGCTTTCTTGCGTTGTATCAACATGAATATGACGAAGGCGATGAATAATGCTATCAAGAAAGTGTACATGTATTTTTGGTGATTGGAAGCAGGCTGATTTACAATGATGCTGCCATAAGGTAAAAGAAGTTGGTCAATATTATATTTGGCCAGATAGTTGTAATCAAACATATATTTATTAGGGCTTTCTTTCACCACAGGTATATCTTGCGGTCTTTCGCCGTTTAGTATTCGCAGCAAGATATGAGCTGCTGTTTCGCCTTGATAGTAACCACTTGTCAGCAAGCCACCGACGATGCCCTGTCCTAAGTAAAAATCCCAAATTCCATAAATAGGTACTGTAGCCTTCTCGGCAATGATACGAATGCTTTCTTCATAAGAATAAATGTTATTGGATTTGTCTTTATTAAAGCTCATTAATAAAATAATATTATTATTTGGTAACTTTGCCACGCGACCTTGTATTTCGGACATATTCATATCTTCAAAAAAGGTAAATTCAATGAAAGGGAATTTTGGAATTACTTCATCCAATAATTTTCTATTTGCTTGTCCTGTCACAGTATTATCATTAATAATAATAATTTTTTTGACAGTTGGCTGCAGTTTTAATGCAATTTCAATAGTTTTTTGCACATCCACTAATTCTATAACACCAGTAAATAAATTATTGTCTTTAATATCACTATCTTGAAAATAATTAATACCGCAAAAAACAACAGGTGTATGAAGAAACATCTCCCATTGATACTTAAGCAAGAAGTTATAGGCATCATCGTCAGTAACTAGAATGGCATCAAAGTGTTTATTGTTAAATTTATATTTATATGTTTCATACATTTTTTGCATATATTCTGGGCTGGTATTATGTTTGATATCCATAAACTCATAAGATAAATCAATATTAGAAGTATCATTTAAAATGGATTTGATACCAGCAAGAATGCTATCTGTCCAGGTCATGCCGAGATGGTAGGAATTTAACACTAAAACTTGTTTTTTACCAGAGTAATTATCGTTAATAATGATACTTTCTGGCGGCAGATCAACGTTATTAATGTTAAAACGTTTCATTTGGGTACGATCGAACATATAATGATTGGGGCTATTTTTTACAATGGGTATATCTAAAGGTTTTTCTCCCTGCAAGATTCTTTGCGTAAGCTTTCCGGCCAGTTCTCCCTGGTAATAACCACTGGACAGCATTCCTCCTACAAGTCCATAGCCTAAGGAAAAATCCCACACACCATAAATAGGTACGGTACTACTCTCCGCAATTTGAGCGATACTTTCAGAATAGGAAAACTTATGGCCTGCTGCATCCTGAAATAAAATTAAAAATAAAACCAGACTATCCCCAGGTAAAGATCCTACTTTTTGCTTGATTTGGTTGATATCATAATCATTCAACGATATAAAATTTACTTTATCTTTAAATTTGGGAATTGTTTCTTGGAAAGTTTTCTCAATGGCATTGCCTGTAACTGTTTTATCGTTAATTACATAGATGTTTTTGGTATTTGGGTGTAATTTTAAGGCGACTTCCAGCGTAGATTGAATATCTTGCCCTTCGACAACTCCTGTAAAGAGATCTTGGCCAGCGAGCATGGAGTCGACAAAATAATTGACACCGCAAAACACGACAGGTGTACCAGGAAATAACTCCTGGTGGTATTTAAGCAAAAAAGCAAAAGCAGGATCATCGGTGGCAATGATGACATCAAATTGCTTATTACGATATTTATATTTGTAGGTTTCAAGGAGCTGCTGAATATAACCATTATCAGATATTCTGAGTGTATCCATATCTTCTACTTGTAGATCAATGTTTCGTGCATTTGGACCCAAAATGGATCTAATTCCTTCAATAATGCTATCACTCCATTTGTAGCCTTTATGATAGGAATTAAGCACTAAAACTGATTTCTTGGTAGTGTTCTGCGCCAAGAGGGAAGGTAGTGGACTGCTAAACAGAATAGTTATTAGCAACAATAGGGAAATATATTTTTTTATAGAAATGTGTATCACTATAATTTCTAAATCTCCTTTTAAATATCATTCGTATATCAGCTCTGTTTGGAATCAGATGATAATGCATTCACGGATAGAAAATAAGAGAAATTAAGGTTTTTGTTTAGGGTGACAGATTTAAAAACAGCTAACTTTCATTATGAGTATAGTTTCGACAATTTGTAAAAATCACCTTCATAATATCTCATAATATGCAAATTACTTTAGCCTTGGCGTTAGCGCTATATAAAAGAGCACTTATGCTAAAAATATGTGGTAATTATGCAGGAATTTTGTGATTTTATCGGAAATATAGGTATAGTATAAGATTTCACTATATAAAATAGGAAGGCTCCTTTTTTACGGATTTTCCCAATTCATAATCTTGAGATACTAAATACGAATAAAAGGTGGATAAACAATGAAGAAGCAATTATTTATGGGATCTGCAGTAGCGATTGTAACTCCCTTCACTGACAATGGTGTTGACTATGAAGCATTGGAAAAACTGATTGAGTTTCAAATTACAGGTGGTTCTGATGCTATTGTTATTTGTGGCACCACAGGCGAAGCCTCTACCATGCCAGATGATGAGCATATTGCTGTTATTAAGTTTGCAGTAGAAAGAATAAACAAGCGTGTGCCGGTTATTGCTGGCACAGGCAGTAATGATACCCGCCATGCTGTAGAATTATCCAAAGCCGCAGAAGCTGTTGGTGCAGACGGAATCTTATCTGTGACACCATATTATAACAAAGCAACACAAAAAGGCTTATACGGGCATTTCAAGCTCATTGCCGATAGTATTAAGATACCAATGATTCTATACAATGTACCAAGCAGAACCAATGTAAACTTGAATCCTGATACAGTCAAAGCATTATCTGAAATACAAAATATTATAGGGATTAAAGAATGTAATCTTGGTCAAGTCGGTGATGTGGTTAATTTATGCGGTGAAGATTTCGCGGTGTATTCAGGTGATGACAATGCTATTTTGCCTGTATTGTCTCTTGGTGGTAAAGGCGTTATTTCAGTTATGGCAAATATCATTCCGCAGGATACCCATAATATGGTTATGAATTTTTTTCAAGGTGATATTAATGGTGCTATCAAATTGCAGCTTCAGACCTTAAATCTCATTAAAGCATTATTCAGCGAAGTAAACCCGATTCCCATTAAGGCTGCTGTAAACCTTTTAGGCTTTAAGGTAGGTCCATGCCGTATGCCCCTAACTGAGCTCAGTGATGATCATCTTGTTTTGCTCTGTGCTGAAATGCGGGCCTATGGACTGCTGTAACTTATGATAATGAAAAGTGCCTTCCTGCGTATTAAGCAGGGAGGCACTTTCATTATCATAAAGATAACTACGTGAATTATTCTTCCAAGTTTAACTTATACAGACGTTTTGCAGCATACATTTCCATATCTGCTTTTTGAATAAGCACATCCACCGAAACTGGATTAGCAGGATCATATTCAGCAAATCCATGGCTGACACTTAAAAGGTGTTCGTGATGCTGCTCAGCATTATAAGTGTCCATGAATGCTTCGATTTTATTCCAAATGGTCATAGCTTGCTTGAGGTCACATCCTGGGAAGATAAGTAAAAATTCGTCGCCGCCCAATCTGCAGATAACATCAGACTTGCGTAAAGCTTTCAATAATAGTCGACTGGTAGCTTGAATGAGTTTGTCACCTTCTTGGTGACCAAAGGTGTCATTTACAGCTTTCAGATAATCCACATCGGTGTAAATAACCGTTAGTTTGTTGTTAGTTAGCTGGTGATCATTGATTTGCTGCTGCAAAAGAGATAAACCCATACCGCGATTTAATACACCAGTAAGAGCATCTGGCGCCTTCAAGATATTCAGCTGTTCTTTTGCTTTCTTGCGTTGGATAATGGAAATTGTAATGATTAGTAACAACAAGCCTGCCAAGAAAAAGGTAGCATACTTTTCCAAAAAGCCAACAGGTTTATTTAGGATGATGCTATCTGCAGGTAGTAATGCCTCATTAATGTGAAATTTGGTCAGATAGTTGTAATCAAACATATATTTATTAGGACTTTGCTTCACAACCGGTATATCTTGAGGTTTTTCTCCATTTAAGATACGTAAAAGGAGGCTGGCAGCTGTTTCCCCTTGGTAATAACCGCTGGAGACCATTCCGCCAACAGTGCCCCGGTTTAAATAAAAATCCCAGATAGAATAAATGGGGACAGTAGCTTTCGCAGAAATGATACGAATGCCTTCCTCATAAGAATAAATGTTATTGGATTTATCTTTGTTAAAACTCATTAATAAAATAATAGTATCATCAGATAATGTAGCAACACGATCTTGTATCTCAGACATATTCATGTCCTCAAAAAAGATAAAGTCAGTGGCAGGAAAATTTGGTGTAATTTCATCTAATATTTTTTTATTTGCTTGCCCTGTAACACTTTTGTCATTAATAACAATGATTTTCTTGACCTTTGGCTGTGTTTTTAATGCCAGTTCGATGGTCTTTTGCACATCAATTAATTCCACTACACCAGTAAACAAGGGATGATCAAGAAGATCACTATCTTGAAAATAATTAACACCACAAAATACTACTGGCACGTTAGGGAAAAGCTCCCAATTATATTTGAGTAAGAAATTATATGCGTCATCATCAGCGGTGATAATGGCATCAAAATGTTTATTTTTAAATTTATATTTATAGATTTCATAAATCTTTTGAATATATTCTGGACCTGTGTTGTGCTTAGTATCCATATATTCATAATAAATGTCGATATCAGAATTATCATTGATAATAGACTTGATACCAGCTGTGAGATTATCAGTCCAGGTCATACCGCTATGATATGAATTTAGCACTAATACTTGCTTTTTGCCAGAGTATGTATCATTAATAATAATACTATCTGGCGGCAAATCAGAATTATGGATGTTAAAGCGCTTCATTTGATTACTATCAAACATGTAATGATTAGGGCTGTTTTTTACGATGGGTATATCTGTAGGTTTTTCCCCCTGTAAGATTCGATGGGCAAGCTTTGCTGCTAGTTCTCCTTGATAATAACCACTTGATAGCATTCCGCCGACAAGTCCGTCACCTAAGGAAAAATCCCATACACCATAAATGGGTACAGTACTACTTTCTGCAATTTTGGAGATACTCTCAGAGTAAGAAAATTTATTACCTGCAGTATCCTGAAATAAAATTAAAAATAAGATCAAACTATCAGCAGGTAAATGGGCAACTTTATTCTTTAGTTGTTCCATATTATATTCTTCTAAAGATATAAAATTTACCCGATCTTTAAAATGAGGGATTGTTTCCTGTAAGGTTTTTTTTATGGAAACTCCAGTCATTGTACTGTCGTTAATGACATAGATATTTTTGGTATTTGGGTGTAATTTCAATGCAATATCGAGGGTGGATTGAATATCTTGTCCTTCCACTACGCCTGTAAACAAGTCTTGATCAGCCAGCATGGAGTCGACAAAATAATTAACCCCGCAAAATACGATAGGTGTACCGGGAAATAGCTGTTCATGGTATTTTAGCAAAAAGGCAAAGGCTGGATCGTCAGCTGCAATAATTACATCAAACTTTTTTTCGCGGAATTTATATTTGTATGTTTCAAAAAGCTGATTAAGATATTCGTTGTCTGAAATTCGATGGGTATCCATATATTCTACTTGCAAATCAATATTGCGAGCATTTGGACCAAATACGGAAGTAATTCCCTCTATAATATTATCGCTCCATTTATAGTCCTTATGATAGGAATTAAAGACCAAAACTGATTTTTTAGGGATTTGCTGCGCTAATATTGTGGGCATAATGCTACTCATTAGTATTACTGTGAGCAAAAGTAGGGAAATACATTTTTTTATAGAAAAATAGTTCACTATGCTTTCTAAATCTCCTTTAATACCTTGTTGTAATGGCGGCAGCTTTTATGTTCAAATTCGACATTAGTCAATCATTTCCTGCCTCATTTTTAGGAACTGTGGGCTTATATTATTTGTGAAAATTAAGTAATTTCCTTGTCAGTGTGGGTGGCATCCCAAAGTTGGGAAGGAGGAATAAGAAGCATAAAGGAGAAGTAAGTGGAGAATGTGAAATAGGTTCTTTGTGCAGAAAATACGGTCAAGCTCTCTAAAAATATTTCAGTAAGGAGGGGAAATATGGGGAAATTTATTTTGAAATTATGGGTTATGTCGATTGCTATGATCGTTACTATGGCTACTGGCTGCAGCAACAGTATGGGAGAGGCCAGCAAGGTTGATGTGTCTATCGAGCAGGCTTTTAAAATGTGGCAAAACAAAGAAGCTATTATCATCGACATACGGACACCGCAAGAATATAAGGAAGGACATATTCCGGGGGTAGCTAATATTCCCTTAGATCAATTGGTTGAGCGCAATCATGAAATACCTACAGACAAAAAAGTATTGCTTATTTGCCGTAGCGGCAATCGCAGCAGTCAAGGGACAAGCTTATTGCGCAGCAAAGGGTTTGGCAATGTCTATAACATTACCAAAGGTATGAGCAGCTGGCAAGGCCCAATAGAGTAGGTGGGAATATCAGTAGTAAGGTTAGCAGAAATTAGAAAACCAAGGAAATTAGTCATGATGAACAGATAATATATTTTAGGAGGAGCCGATATGTTTAAAAATCTTATTGCTAAAAACAGAAGCTATCGCAGATTTCATGGTGATGTAAACATAACAAAAGAAACCCTATTATCCTTAGTTGATTATGCGAGACTGTCTGCTTCAGGTGCTAATAAACAACCATTACGCTATATTGTGTCTTGTGAGAAAAAAGTTAATGATACAATTTATCCCACATTAGGCTGGGCTGGCTACCTTCAAGATTGGTCTGGGCCTGAAGAAGGGGAAAGGCCTTCAGCGTATATTATTATGCTGCAAGATAAAGACAATAAAATGATTGGCGGAGCTGACCATGGAATTGCCGCCCAAAGTATCTTATTAGGCGCAGTAGACTGCAGCCTTGGCGGTTGTATCATCGGAAATATTAAACGGGAAGCATTGAGCGCTGCTCTTGCTATTCCGGATCAATATGAAATATTATTAGTAATCGCCATTGGAAAACCTAAAGAGGAAGTTGTGATCAACGAGATTCATGTGGGAGAAGATATTAAATACTGGCGGGACGAAAGCCAAGTACATCATGTACCTAAATATAAGTTAGCAGACCTTGTTTTAAATTATAAATAAAAGGGTTTTTGAGGGTTATTGCTTTGAAAACAGTAAAAGCGCCAGCTGTGTAAAATGCTGGCGTCTTTATTTACGGAATCAGAAATTATACCATTTTCTCGGTTCCAAGTAAGAACGACTAAGGCTTCTGCCTGCGTCTGAGGACTTGGCACAAACCAAGTCTTTTCTTATATAACTTTCAGGAGAGCCCTTTCTCGCCTCAACGATTGATAGTTTTTACAAATTCTAGAGGTGAGGGCAGTGCTGATACAACCCACCAAGGAGAGTAAGTGCTTAATTCTTCTACAGAGTAATTACCTGTCGCCACTGCGATAGTGCGTGCGGCGATGGCTTTGCCACAATGGATGTCATTTGGGGTATCACCGATTACATAAATATGCTCTGAGGTGACAGCAGGGTAGTATTTTTTAACAATGGTGAGAGCTTGAGCGGATATTTCGGTGCGATCAAAGCAGTTGCGGCAAAAAGCGCTGTGCTTGAAGTTGAAAAAACCATCTAGCCCGTAGTGGATAAGTTTAGCTTTGGCACCAATAAAGGTATTGCCTGTCAAAAGAAGGGAAACGTAATCATCATGGCGATGTAAATGGGTTAATATATCTTTTACTGAAGGGATAAGATGACCCTGTCTGGCCGCTAAATGGGCGGGTAAAACTTCTTCATAGCGAGCGATCAAATTGCAGACTTCATGGGCGGATGGTTCACAGCCATTAGCAAGCTTCAGTACTTGATGAGCAATATAATAATCGGTCATGCCCGCAGTCTTGATAGCACTAAAATCAAAAGGAGTATGAAGCATTTCTTGCACAACTTGATCAAAAGCATACAAGCCAGCTTTAGCAGTTTTTAATAATGTTCCGTCAATATCCCAAAACAGAATACGCATGATATAGACTCCTTTTTGCAAGTTTCTTTATTATATAATTAGATACTTACAAACAAAATCCTGTTTGTGATGATTAGCAAGTAGGAATTTTCAATTCTTGTAAGCAGTTGGACTTTTAAAAACTGCTGGCAGTGAAGTTTTTTTATAAAGGATTACACTGGCTTAATACGTTTATATAGATGTGAGATAAGTGTAGCTAATGGTTGTTGATACAAAATAGAAAGTGTCATGGGGATTGCTACTCTTGGCGGGAAATAGGTAAGTGCAATGACAAGTCCGCAAGCGTTATTACGGATACCCACATTATAAATCATAGTTAGTATGGTGCCCGACGTGGGGTTTTTCAATGCAAATGAGCCTAAATAGCCAACAAAGAAGCCTGTGGAAACGATGAATAAAGTAATAATTAATGTTTTTAATATAGAAATATCCCAAGAAATCTGTGGCATTACAACAGCTGAATTGATCATGATGACTAGAAAAAGCCCTAGTTTTGAGGTGGCACCGCCAAGGCTTTTGGCAAAATCTAAGGTCTTGCCATCTGTTTGATCGTAGAGGAACATGCCAAGGATGCTAGGTGCAGTAACCATGAGCATCAGATCAATAACCATTTGCTGATAATTAATATCAATGGTCTGCCCAATAACTAGATGAAAAAATAAGGGCAATACTAGCGGGACAATAAAGGTATCCAGGGTTACTGCAACGAATGAAATAGCTAAATCGCCTTTGACTAAAGACGTCCAGATGATGGATGTAACCCCTATGGGAATAGAAGCACCGATTAAATAGCCTAACCGGATCTCGGGATCATTAGGGTAGAAAATCATGCCAACAGTATAGGCCGTTATTGGTGTAATAAAGTGGACTAAAATTAGCACCCATAAAGGAATCCAGGGCTTGCGTAAAACTTTCGTGAATTCTTTTAAACTTGTGCCTAATGCAGTGACAAAGGTCATATACGCAAATAAGGCCACCACAAGATTTCGAAGTGATGGAGAATCAGTAATATTTACGAAGAAACCTATGAATAATCCGGAAAGTACTACAATAAACATGTTTTTCGATAACCAATTATTCCATTTTGTAAATATAATAGGCATAATGAACCTCCATTGATTAAAACTATTATCTATCGTAACATTTATGCCCATGATTATATAGAGAAAAATAAAAAAAGGTTGTATACTGACAAAATATACAATAATATATGATTGCATTTTATTGAATGAAGTTATAAAATAATTATTTAGAGACGAATTCTTAACACGAGAACACTGCTCGGCTATAAGGGGGGAACGCAATGAATGAATATAACTTTTCTGAGTTAGGATTGTGCGCTGACAGAGAATGTCAAAGGGTTAAAAAATTACAAAAAGCCCTCTATCTGATCTCTGATACAGCCAATTCAACCTTGAATTTGGAAGAATTTTATCCATCAATACACAAGATTATAGATGAATTGATTCCGGCAAAGAATCTGTTTATTGCACTATATGATGAAGTTACAGATACCGTTCACTTCCCTTATTATATAGATGAGCTGAATCAAAATCCTGGTAAACGGCAGCATAAAAAAGGTCTAACAGAATATATTATCCGAACAGGGCAACCTCTTTTGGTAGAGCCATCTGTTTATTTTAAAATGCTGCTACAAGGAGAGATCGAAAATACAGGAGTAGCTGCCATAGATTGGATGGGTGTACCGCTGAAAACAGCTAACAATAAAACGATTGGCGTTTTGGCCATACAAACCCATGCGGAAGGTATTCGATATAAGCAAACAGATCAAGAGATCCTTACTTTTGTTTCGACCCAGGTAGCGTTGGTTATTGAGCGTAAGCGGGCAGAAGAGCAACTGCGGGAAAGTGAGGAGCAGTATCGGGCGATTGTGGAGTGCAGTCATGATGCAATCTGTTTTTTCAGTGAGGATCGGATTGTGTATGCTAATGATAATTTATGCACATTGCTGGGTATAAGTCAACAGGATATCCACACAATAGATGTTTTGCATTGTATACATCCTGATGATTTGGCAACCATTCGTGCCGGTCTTAGTCAGGAATTTTATGGGGAACAATTATTCTCTGCTTTTGAAGCTAGAATTATTGACTCCAAGGGGCAAATAAAATTTGTAGAGTTAAATTTGACTAAGATTTCATATAAAGGAAAAGATGCCTTTATTTGGGCACTTAGCGATATTACGGAGCGCAAAGCAGCAGAACAGCTGCAAAAAGCGCTGTACCTGATTTCTGAAACAGTCAATTCTTCTCGCAATTTAGACAACCTTTATCATTCCGTACATCAAATCATTGGTGAGCTTATTTGGGCGGAGAATTTTTTTATTGCCCTTTATGATGAAGGTACAAAAAACGTTCATTTCCCCTATTATGTTGATGAACGGGATGAAAAACCTAGTGATCGAAAGAATGGAAAAGGTTTGACAGAATACGTAATAAAGACAGGGAAGGCATTGTTTATTTCACCCCAGGAACATGCAAAATTGATAGAACAGGGCGAAATTGAGTCACTAGGCACTTTTTGTGTTGATTGGTTAGGCGTACCTCTAAAGACCTCGGAAGATAAGGTTTTTGGTGTTTTAGCTGTGCAAACCCATCAAGAAGGTGTCAGGTATACAGAACAGGACAAAGACATTCTTAGCTTTGTTTCCACCCAAGTAGCAATGGCTATCAATCGTAAACAAGATGAAACACGTCTGCAATATTTGAGCTTTCGCGATTCTCTCTCAGGACTTTATAACCGTAGATATTTCGAAGAAGAAATGCGGCGGATGGATAAACGTCGCGATGGTTCAGTAGGCTTAATTATTATTGATGTTGATGGGCTAAAATTAGTGAATGACATATTTGGACATGACAGTGGTGATCTGCAGATTATCAATGTGGCTGAGCTGCTCACCGGGTGTTTCCGGGAACAAGATGTAATCGCAAGAATTGGCGGTGATGAGTATGCTGTATTACTTCATGATGCTGATTTCGATGCAGTGCAAGCAGTCTCTGAACGGGTGCAAAAACATATTTTGGCAAAGAATTTGGATAATGATCTTCCTCTTAGTTTATCCATTGGTTTTGCTGTCAGTGATGATCCGAAGCTAGCAATGCGTGAACTTTTTAAGCAGGCTGATAACAATATGTATCGGGAAAAACTCAATCGCAGTCAAAGCGTCCGCAGTGCGATCATACAGAAGATAATGAAACTTCTAGAGGAATTGGATTTTATTACAGAAGGTCATGCTGATAGAATGGAAAAAATTGTTGTCGAATTGGCTGAAAAATCTGGGTTGCCCGCTGAAAAAATCGACAATTTACGTCTTTTGGCCCAATTTCATGATATTGGTAAAGTTGGAGTTGTGAGTCACATTCTGTTTAAAACAGAAATGTTGACAGCGGAAGAAATGAAAGAAATACGGTGTCACTCTGAAATAGGGCATCGTATCGCTCGGTCATCTGCTGACCTTTTTCCTATTGCTGATTTGATATTAAAACATCATGAATGGTGGAATGGCAAAGGCTATCCACTAGGTTTGGCAGGCGAGAACATCCCTCTTGAGTGCAGGATCTTAGCGATTGCGGATGCATATGATGCCATGACAAGTGATCGTCCCTATCGTAAGGCGATGAATCATGAAGCCGCCGTTGCCGAGCTGAAGCGCTGTGCCGGTACACAGTTTGATCCCCAATTGGTCGAAAAATTTATATAAAAATGCTAATCGTAATATAATAATGGTAGGAGGGGCTATTTATATGGGAAAAGCACCTGTGCTATTTTTAGGACATGGCTCACCGATGAATATTGTTCTTGAAAATCCATTTACCAATAGTTTGGTACAATTAGGGCGCTCTATTCCTCTGCCCAAAGGGATTTTGGTTGTATCGGCCCATTGGCAAACGAAAGGCACTTTTGTTACTGCAGTCAAAGAACCAGAGATTATCTATGATTTTTATGGCTTTCCCCCAGAGTTATATGATATTAGCTATCCCTGTCCTGGAGCTAGCGAACAGATCGAAGAATG
>Ga0074193_1002302_pt1 | contig 17843 bp, 16 predicted proteins | sample EPASupsiteHSE605_FD_64523 | JGI IMG/M metagenome (GOLD analysis project Ga0074193, IMG submission 64523) | Bioremediated contaminated groundwater from EPA Superfund site, New Mexico - Sample HSE6-05 | ecosystem: Environmental > Aquatic > Deep subsurface > Groundwater > Contaminated ... | reverse complement strand
CTTGATCTCGATCGCGGCGCCGCGCTCGAGGTAATCGATGTCGACCCCGAAGCGGCCCGACGCGACCTGGACGATCATGTGCTTCTGGTACGGGCGCAGGGGCTCGGGCAGGCCTCCTTCGCCGGTCCCCATGAAGGTGCCGGCCTCCGTGACCGCCTTCGCCATCGCGAGCTGGGCGTTCAGCGAGATCGCGCCGTAGGACATGTGCCCGATCATGATCGGGGTCTCGAGGCAGAGGTTGGGGGCGAGCTCGGTCAGGAGCTCGACCTCGTTGTCCTCCTTCTTCGCGAGTTCGAGCCGCTGGGGCTTCTTGCCGAGGTAGGTCCGGAGCTCCATCGGCTCGCGGAGGGGGTCGATCGAGGGGTTCGTGACCTGGCAGGCATCGAGCACGAGCCGGTCGAAGATCATGGGGTAGTCGAGGGCGTTGCCCATGCCCGAGAGGACGATCTTCCCGGTCCGGGCCTGGTTGTAGATCGCCTCGCGCACGCCGCGGGTCCAGACCGGGTGCGAGCGGTAGTCGAGCGGACGCTCGGAGACGTCGATCGCGTCCCGGGGGCAGTAGGCGACGCAGCGGTGGCAGGCCGTGCAGACCCGGGAGTTCGTCAGGACCCGGTCGCCTTCGATCCGGAAGGCGCCGTAGGCGCAGTTCTCGACGCAGCGGCCGCAGAGCATGCACTGGTCGCGGTCGACCGTGACCCGGTACTTCGGGGGCAGGGAGCCGATGGAGGGGCTCACGCGACGACCCTCCCCACGATCGGCTCGCCGGCCCGGGGCATGAAGACGTTCGTGATGCCCGGGTCCATGGCGCGGATCGCGGCCTCCTCGGAGGAGACGTAGAGCCGATCGCCGTGCTCGGCGCCGACGAGCGGCCGGAGCTTGGACCGGTCCGTGAACGCGACCATCGTGTCCTGGTTCGCGACCACGATCGCGAAGGGCCCGTTCATCATGGCCGAGCCGTAGGTCAGGCGCAGGGCGTGGTAGAGGCGCTGGCGATCGCTCTCCATCGAGTCGATCTCGTCCCAGAACGGCGGGGCGAGCGCCGTGACGGCCAACTCTTCGGGCAGGTCGTGCCGCCGGACGAGGAGGTCCACGAGGTACGCGACGACCTCGGTGTCCGTGAACATCGTGCACTTGTACCCGAACGACTCGATATAGCGTCGGTTCGTGCCGTAGCTCGTGATCTCGCCGTTGTGGACCACGGACCAGTCCAGGAGGTTGAAGGGGTGCGCCCCGCCCCACCAGCCCGGCGTGTTCGTCGGGTAACGGTTGTGCGCGAGCCAGCAGTGCCCCTCGTACTCCTCGATCCGGTAGAAGTCGGCGACCTCCTCGGGCCAGCCGGCGGCCTTGAAGACACCCAGGTTGCGGCCCGAGCTGAAGACGAGGGCGCCTTCGATCGAGGTGTTGATCCGCATCACGAGCTCGGTCACGATCTCCTCGGCCGGCGTGGTCGACCGGGGCATCAGGCGCGTGTCGGGCTTGAAGAAGTATCGCCAGGGGGTATGGATCTTCCGGAGCCGGGGCTGGTCGAAGGTGGGGATCTCCTCGTCGTGGACGACCCGGCCCCACTGGTGGAGCAGCTCGTCGACACGGGGCTTGGTCTCATGTATATTGTCGAAGAAGACATGGAGGGCGAAGTAGTCCTTGAACTCGGGATAACACCCGTACGCGACGTATCCCGCGCCCTCGCCGCTGCCGCGCTCGTCCATCATCGCGAGCGCGCGCCGGATCGCGGTGCCGTCCATCGTCTGTCGGCCCCGATCGATTACACCGATTATCCCGCACATAGAACCTCGTGGAGAGAGTACAGCATTCTGAACTCCGTACCTACTAGGTATGTTGAGAAGGGAATAAATAAGATCGGCTAGAAGCTCTCTTCCAGTATGTCGACCGACATCGTGTCAGAGCTGCTGGAACGGATCGACGCGGACCTGGTGAAGTTCATCAGGCTCCAGTTCTCCGATATACAGGGTCTGCCAAAGAACGTTGCGATCCCCGCGGCCCAGGCCGAGAAGGCCCTGACCGAAGGGATCTGGTTCGACGGGTCCTCAATCGAGGGATTCTGCCGGATCGAGGAGTCGGACATGCTCCTCAAGCCCGACCCGAGCTCGTACTCCATCCTGCCCTGGCGGCCCGAGAACGGGCGCGTTGCGCGGTTCATCTGCGACCTCGAGACCTACGGCGGCAAGCCGTTCGAGGGGGACCCGAGGTACATCCTGAGAAAGACGATCGCCGAGGCCGCCGAGATGGGGTTCACCTTCAACACGGGCCCCGAGCTCGAGTTCTTCCTCTTTGCGATGCAGAACGGCCAGCCGTCGACCCAGTTCGTCGACCACGGCGGCTACTTCGACCTCGCCCCCAACGACGCGGCCGAGGACGTGCGCCGGCAGATCGTGCTCGCCCTCACGGACATGGGCTTCGACATCGAGGCCAGCCACCACGAGGTCGCCGAGTCGCAGCACGAGATCGACTTCAAGTACGCCGAGGCGCTGGTCACGGCCGACCGCGTGATCACGTTCAAGTTCGCGACCAAGGCGATCGCGCTGCGCGAGAACATGCACGCGACCTTCATGGCCAAGCCCCTCGCCGGGATCAACGGCAGCGGCATGCACACCCACGGTTCGCTCGCAAAGGACGGCAAGAACGCCTTCTTCGACCCCGACGGCGACCGCGGCCTCTCCGAGACCTGCCGCCACTGGATCGGCGGCCTCCTTGCGCACGCGCCCGCGATCACGCGGGTCGCGAACCCGACGATCAACTCGTACAAGCGGCTCGTGCCGGGGTACGAGGCGCCGGTCTATATCACCTGGTCGACCGCGAACCGCTCGGCCCTGATCCGTGTCCCGGCCGCGCGCGGCAACTCGACGCGGGCCGAGTTCCGCTCGCCCGACCCGATGTGCAATCCCTACCTGACCTTCGCGGCCATGCTCGCGGCCGGTCTCGACGGCATCCGGAACCGGATCGACCCCGGGGACTCGACCGACGTCAACATCTACCACATGACCGCGGCCGAGCGGAGGGCGCAGAACATCCAGATGCTGCCGGGTAGTCTCTACGAAGCGCACCAGGCCATGCTCGCCGACGACGTGGTCCGGAACACCCTCGGCAGCCACGTGGTCTCGGGCCTTGACGCGCTCACCACGGCCGAGTGGGACTCGTTCCGGATGTGCGTCCACCCCTGGGAGCACGAGCGCTACCTGAAGCTCTACTGAACAACCCCTACTCTTTTTCAGGCCCGAGCAGGGCCTGCGCCGCGAGGGTGAAGAGCGTCACCAGGACGACGATCAGCACCATTCCGAGCCCGAACCAGAGCGCGTACCGCCAGGCCCCCTGCAGCTGGAGAAAGGTCGTGTTCACGTACTCGACGATGAAGAACGAGAGGACGGCGGAGGCGCCGACGATGACGGTCTCGCGGCGGATCGCGCGGACCGCGGGCTCGGTGGGCATGGAGAAGAGCTCGGCTTCACGAAGGAAATACTCCGCGACGGCCCGGATCAGACCTCCCGGAACTCGTCCGTTGCCGGGGGCCCGAAGACGGCCTCTGCGACGACCGTGAGGAGCATCACGAAGACGACGATCAGGACCAGGCCGATCGCGAACCAGAGCGGGAACCGCCACAGCCCCTGGAGGTGGAGGACGGGACCGCTGATGATCTCGGTCAGGACGAACGCGGCGGCCGCGGAGGCGCCGAGTATCAGGGTCTCGCGGCGCCGGGACCCAGGGACGGGATCGAGGGACATGACAGAGAGATCTCGGTCCCCCGCCGGAAAAAGGTGCGGGGCGACCTAGACGGCGAGGAAACCGGCCGGCGCGAGGCTCGCGGCAAGGGTCACCTCGTTGATCTCACGGTGATCGTTCCAGGTCGACGTGGCCCGATTCCGGGGTTCGAGCCAGAACGCCTCGATTACCCCCGCGAGCGTCCCGTACGCCTCGAACGCCACGAGCTGCCCATGCAGCCGGTCGCACTCGGCGAACATGGCCGGAGAGGCCGCAAACTCCGACCGGATCCGTTCGAGCCCGTGGAGGCCGACGGCGAGGCCGAGCTCGCGGAACGCGAGCCTGTCGCCGGCCGGTCGACGCAGGGTCCCCGATCGCGCGAAGGCCGCGGTGCCGGCGAGCGCGGCCTCGAGGACGGGGACGAGAAGGCTGCCGAGCGACGCCCGGCCGCCGGCCGTGAGTGCGGCAATCCTGACCGCGTCGAAGAGCAGGCCGCCGGTGCCGAGCGGGTCGTCGGTGGCGAGCCGGACCCCCGAGAGCATCGCGGCGAGGTCCGCCGACTCCACCGAGAGGTCCGCACCCGAGGCCGCGTCGACCTCGGCGTACGTGACGAGGCCGTCGAGGGGGTCGTGCTGGCCCATCGAGGCGACGAGCGGGCGGGAGAGGTCGATCGAGACCTTCCAGTGCATCCGACCGGGTGCAGGCACGAAGGCCGGGTGGACGGCCTTCGCGAGCTCCGCGGCCCGGGCGGCGTGGACCGGGTCGCCCGTGACGGCCGAGGCCCGGCAGAGCGCGTGCATCCACTTGGTCAGATAGTGGAAGTACTGCCCGTCGCGGTCCCACTCGAGCCGGTCGTCGAACCGCTCTCCCGGGCGGCGTTCGGCGAGAGGCTTGCCGATCCGAAGGCCGCCCGCGGTCGGGTGCAGGGCGCCCTCCTCGTCGGAGAGGTCGCTGAGCCACCCCGTCCGGCCGTCGTCGCCCCGGTGCCGGCCGAGCGTGTGGTGGACCAGGTCGATCAGGCGGAGCGCGAGGCTCCGGGCGGCCTCGTCGCCGAGCCCGAGGAGGGTGCAGACTGCGAACGCGTCGGTCCAGAGGTAGCGGTTCGGTGTCCGCGCGGGAGGCTCGAGACCCGTGCGGGCCGCAAACTCCCCGAGGAGGGCCCGGGCCGCGTGGGTGTCAGTCATCGCCGCCTCCTCGACGCCCGCAGAAAAAAAGGTTGCGGGGATCAAAGGGGCCCCACGGGGCCGGCAGAACCCTCGGAAGGCGTCGGGAGGATCGCGGCGACAGGGGAGTTAGAAGGGCCCGTCCTGCTCGAAGGACCGGCCGAAGCGGAGCGCCAGCTCGGCCTTGTAGAGCTCGGCCCCGAGGTACGCGGCATGGTCCAGCCGCGAGACCCTGTCGTCCTGCATCAGGGCGAAGAAGACGTCCTGCCAGCGCCGGCCCCGCACGGCGACCCCGTCGTGGACAGCGACGATGCAGTCCCCCTCGAGCCCGATCCGGAGGTTTCCCCGGGGGTCGTACTCGAGCTCGTCCGGCATCGGCCCGGCATCGACCGCGCGGTCGTAGACGAGCCGGGGCTCGCGCCGCCGCCGCTTCTCTTTCAGGACCAGCAGGTCGATCCCGAGGTCCTTCGGGTACGGCCGGCAGCGGGTCAGGACCATCATCTCGGTCGCCCGGCGCATCTCGGCGATCGCGCCCCGGGTCTTGTCCGAGTGCTCGGCCGTGAAGACGATCGCCGCGCCGACCTCCTGGGCCATGCCCGCGAGGAGCGCCTGGGCTCCGGGGGAGTCCGCGTCCAGGAGCTCGACCACGTTCCCCGCGCCGAAGAAGAGCGGGGCCCCGTAGTCGCGGAACTCGCAGAGCGAGCGGACCAGCCCCGAGCCGACCGGCTGGAGGAGCGGGTCGGCGATCAGTGCATCGCACCCGGCCCCGCGAGCGGCCTCGAGGTTCTCCGCGAGCGGGCGATACCGGGGCACGACCACGGCCGCCGCCCCCGACTCGGCGACCGCCCGACCGATCACGGGGATGTTCTCCTCCTGGAGCGAGAGGACCAGGTCCGCGCGGAAGAGCGCGGCCGCGATCAGGGCCGGGTCCTGGGTATCGATCGCGAGCGGGCCGTCGATCCCCTCGAGTGCGGCGAAGCAACGCACGACGTCTTTCGCGTCCGCATCGAAGCCGAAACCGAGGTCGACGATGTCGGCGCCCTCCCGGAACGCCCGCTCCACGTCTCCGCGGAGGTCGGGCCGGCGGTGCGCGTCCATCAGCTCGGCGAGCACCTTGATCCGCGAGGTCCCGCCGACCTTCACGCCCCGGAGCAGCAGGTCCCAGTCCGCGTTCTTCTCGATCGACCGGACCTTGCGGCAGGCGTCCTCGCGGCGCATGTCGCGCAGGAGGTCGTCGGCCGGCACGTCGCGCGAGAACTCGACCCGGCCGAGGAGCCCGATCATGAGGGGGAGGTCGGCCGCGTGGCGCGGGCCCCGCAGCACGGGCACCCCCGTCTCCTTCTCGACGGCGGCGAACGAGGCCGTGCACATCCCGGAGACCACCGCGTAGTCGTACTTCCCACGGGCCAGGAGGTCGCGGAGCTGGCGCGGGGTCAGGAACGATGCGATCTCGCCGGTCACGACCACCTCGGCCTCGAGACCGGCCACGGCCGCGCGCACGGCCGCCTCGGTCGCGGCCCCGGTCGGAAAGAGGATCGCCATCAGTGCTCCTTAATAGGCCGCAGGAGATAAAGTAACCTGGTCATGCTTGCCTGCGACCTGCACGTACATACCCGCTTCTCGAAGGACGGTGAATCGTCGGTCGAGGCGGTCCTCGAGCGCGCGGCCGCGGTCGGTCTCGACGCGGTCGCCCTGACCGATCATGACACCCTCGAGGGTGCCCGATATGCGGCCGGGCTCGTCGACCCGCCCGTGCTGGTGATCCCCGGGGTCGAGGTCACGACCGCGCAGGGCCACCTGCTCGCGCTCGGCGTGACCGAGCCGATCCCGGTCGGGCGAGGCGTGCTCGAGACGATCGACTACGTCCACAAGCTGGGCGGGATCGCCATCCTGCCCCACCCGTTCCACCGGCTCCGCCACGCGGTCGGCTTCCGCGAGAGGGAGGCCCTCGGCGCTGCCGACGCGGTCGAGGTCTTCAACAGCCGCTATATCGTCGGCTCGGCCAACCGCAAGGCGGCGCGCCGGGCCGCACGGATCGGCAAGCCCGCGGTCGGGGGCTCGGACTCGCACCATGCCCGCTGGGTCGGGTACGGCCGGACGATCGTGGATGCCGAGCCCGAGGTGCAGGCGATCCTGGAGGCGATCCGCGCCGGGCGCTGTTACCCCTCCGGGCGGATGACGCCGCTCCGGAGCTACACGGGCCAGTCTCTCCGCTCGACCTGGCGTCGGGTCCGCCGACGCGTCCGGGTATGAGGGTCGCGTTCCGGCTCGGCTGGTGGGGCGCGGGCTTCGCGGGGTCCCAGCGCCAGCCCGGCTTCTGCACGGTCGAGGGCGAGTTCATCCGCGCCTGCCAGCAGACGAAGGTCTTTGCCGACCCTATCAGGGCCGGGTTCTCGCTCTCGGGACGGACCGACCGTGGGGTCCACGCCCGCGCCCAGGTCGGGGCGCTCACGACCGACCACCCCGAGCGGGTCGGGGCGATCCTGAACCGGGCCCTGCCGCCCGAGATCTGGCTCACGGGCGTGGCACCGGTTCACGAGCTCTGGCACCCCCGGCACGACGTCCGCCGACGGACCTACCGGTACTTCTTCGCCGACCCGTCCCTCGACCGATCGGCGATGGGCCGGGCTGCGGCACAGTTCGTGGGCGAGCACGACTTCGCCCGTCTCTGCCGGGCCCGCTCGAAGTACCCGGTCCGCCGGGTCTTCTCCTCGCGGGTCTTCGATGGCGACCAGGGGCCCGTCTTCGAGATCACGGCCTGGAGCTATCTCTGGCACCAGGTCCGGTGTATGGCCGCCGTACTCGAGGCGATCGGACGACACGAGGAGGACGAGGGGACGGTCGAACGGCTCCTCTCGGGGGCGTGCCGTCGCAACCCCCCGGCGGCTCCCGCAGCCGGACTCGTGCTCTGGGAGATCGAGACCGGCTTTCCCTTCACCCCGGTGGAGAAGGGGGAGCGTCACGACGACTTTCTCGCCGAGACGGCGCTCGCCCACCGGGTCCAGGTCGGACTCGCGGAGCGACTTCGACGGGAGTGATCAGGCCGGCCGGGCCTGGACCTCGCGAGGGAGGAGCCGGTCGATCATGAACTTCGGGATCTGGTCCGAGGTCCGGACGGCGAGGCCGAAGTTGGCGTCGTTCCCGATCATGCCCCGGTATTCGGCCTCGAGCGTGAAGTCGAACGAGAGGAGGGGGAGGCCGATAAGGGTGACGTTCGCGTGTTTAGCGGTGATTTGCCGTTTTTCGCCGAGGGGGATGTCGTACGGGACCTTGTCGACCGAGAGGCTGACGCGGTCGGGGTAGGGGATCGCGACGATCGCGATGTTCCCGATCTGGACCGGGACCGCGTTCGGAAAGATCACGTCGTAGGTGACCGTGTACGGGTAACTCGTGGCGTTGGTCGAGGGTCCGATCGTGACCGAGAAGGTCAGGACGGCCACGATCGCGACGACGAGCACAACACCGATCGCGGCGAGCGCGAGGGTCAGGCGCCGGTTTCTCCGGACCGGGGTCGGGGATGCGGACGGCGGGAGGGGCCGGTCCCGTATCGGCGGCGTCGACGCGGGCAGGGCCGGGGAGACGGGGGGCGCTTTCTCTTCGGGGATCTCGTAGTACAGGTCCTCGTCGGGCATACGGGAGATCTCGGAACGGCCGGCCATAAGGGTTGTGCCGGGGCCGCACGTTTAAGACCGGGGGAGCCCAACCTAGTGATGAATCGTGATGAATCCACTCCCCGCCGAGGAGTACGTCCACAAGTGCACGACCGCGTGCGCCGGCTGCACCTCCTCGCTCTCCTTGCGATACATCCTGAAGGCGGCGGGACCCGATACGGTCCTCGTGGTCCCGGCCTGCTGCACGGCCGTGCTCCAGGGGGTCTACCCCGCCACCGCGATGAACGTGAACGTGTACAACATCGCGTTCGCCGCAGCCGCCGCGACCGCATCCGGGATGGCCGCGGCCTTCCGGCGCTCCGGCCGGTCGACAAACGTGATCTGCTACGCCGGCGACGGCGGCACGGTCGACATCGGGATCCAGGCCCTGTCGGGCGCGCTCGAGCGGGGCACCGACTTCCTCTACATCTGCTACGACAACGAGGCCTACGGCAACACGGGCATGCAGCGCTCGGGAGCGACCCCGATCGGCGCGGTCACGACCACGACGCCGGGCGGCAAGACCGACGAGAAGAAGGATATCGACCGGATCGTGGCCGCACACAACATCCCGTACATGGCGACGGCCTGCGCCGCGTACCCCCAGGACCTCTACGCCAAGGTGAAGAAGGCCCTCTCGATCCCGGGCCCGAAGTTCATCCACCTGCTCAGCCCCTGCCCGCCGGGCTGGCGGTACTCGTCCGAGCGCTCGGTCGAGGTCGGCAAGCTCGCGGTGAAGACCGGGCTCTGGGTGCTGTACGAGCGCGAGCGCGGCGAGCTCCGGATCAACCCGGCCTCGAAGGCCGCGATGAAGCGCCCGGCCCCGGTCGAGGAGTACCTGAAGGTCCAGGGGCGCTTCAAAGGGATCTCGGACGAGGCGAAGGGCATGCTCGTGGCGGCGATGGACCGTCACCACCGGCGCCTGCTCGCCGAGGAGGCCGGCACATGCTGACGATCGCGACCGGCAACAAGGCGGTCGCGGCCGCGGCGAGGGAGGCCCGGCCCGGCGTGGTCGCCGCGTACCCGATCACGCCCCAGACCGAGATCGTCGAGCAGCTCGCGTCCTACGCTGCGGAGGGCTCGCTCGACGCCGACTACATCCCGGTCGAGTCCGAGCACTCGGCCATGGCCGCCTGCATCGGGGCGTCCGCAGCCGGTGTCCGGACCTTCACGGCGACATCGTCCCACGGGCTCCTCTACATGCACGAGATGCTCCACTGGGCGGCTGGCGCCCGGACGCCGATCGTGATGGCGAACGTGAACCGGGCGCTCGGCCCCGGATGGAACACCTGGGCCGAGCACACGGACGCGTTCTCGCAGCGCGACACGGGCTGGCTCCAGGTCTTCGTCGCCACGGTCCAGGAGGCCTACGACGTGACCCTGATGGCCTTCCGGATCGCCGAGGACGAGCGCGTGCTCCTGCCCGTGATGGTGAACCTCGACGGCTTCTCCCTCTCGCACATCACGCAGTCGCTCGAGACCGTGGACGTCGGCGACTTCATCCCCCCGTTCAACCTGCCGCATGCGATCGATATCGCCCACCCGCGCGGGTACGGGACCCTGACCCCGCCGGACATCTACTTCAGGTTCCGCTGGGATATGGAGAAGTCCATGCGGGCCTCGCGCGAGGTGATCGCCGAGACCGAGGCCGAGTTCGCCCGCCGGTTCGGCCGGCGCTACGGCCCGACCGAGGACTACCGGTGCGAGGACGCGGACGTTGTCGTGGTCGCCCTCGGCACCCTCGGCAAGGAGGCCGAGGTCGCGGTCGACATCCTCAGGAACGAAGGGGTGAAGGCCGGGTCCATGCGATTGCGCTGGTTCCGGCCCTTCCCGGCACTCGACCTCGCCGGCCGGGAGGTCGTGGTGATCGACCGCGACTACTCGTTCGGCTTCGGCGGCGTGATCGCGCACTCGATCCGCTCGACCACCGGTGTCGAGCCCTACTCGGTGATCGCCGGCCTCGGCGGCCAGGAGGTCACCTACGACGACATCGCCCGGTTCGTGCGGCAGCGCGAGGCGGGAAAGGAGTTCTGGTTCGGGGTGAGCGACTGATGTTCGAGATCCGCATCCACTCCCGGGGCGGGCAGGGCGGCGTGACCGCGGCCAAGCTGATCGCCCAGGCCGCCTTCCACGACGGCAAGTGCGCGACCGCGTTCCCCTTCTACGGGGCCGAGCGGCGCGGGGCCCCGGTCGTCTCGTTCGTCCGGATCAGCGACGAGCCGATCAAGGTCTACTCGCAGATCCGCAACCCCGACATGGTGGTCGTGCTCGACGCCTCGGTCATGGACTCGACCGACGTGCTGGCCGGGCTGAAGGAGAGCGGGCCGGTCCTGATCAACACGGCCGAGCCCCCGGCGATCGAGGGGCACCCGGTCCACGCAGTGGACCTGACCGGGATCGCGCTCGCCCAGGACCTGGTGGTCGCGGGCTCGCCGATCCTGAACACCCCCGTGCTCGGCGCGCTCGCCCGGCTCGGGCTCGTCTCGAAGGAGTCGGCGATCGCGGCGATCGCCGAGACCTTCTCGGATCCGCGGAACGTCGTGGCGGCGAAGGCCGCGTACGAGGAGATGAGAGCATGATCGATATCTCGAAGGAGCGGCTCGCGATGTCTGTCCCCGGTGAGGGCGCGGCCGGAAAGACGGGCTCGTGGCGGGTCTTCAGGCCCGTCGTGGACCGCGAGAGGTGCAACGCCTGCGGGCTCTGCGGACTTTACTGCCCCGACGGTGCGATCGACGCCGACCTGAACGTCGACCTCGAATACTGCAAGGGCTGCGGGATCTGCGCCAACGAGTGCCCCAAGAAGTCGATCGCGATGGTCCGCGAAGAGCGGTAACCGGTCACCTTCACTTTTTTCTCTCTTCCAGCCGAGCTCTGCTGCAATGGAGATCGATACGGGGATCTCGAAGGCGCGGGTCGAGACCCTGACGGACGGGATCTACGCGATCGCGATGACGCTCCTCGTCCTGGCCATCAACGTGCCCGTGGTGCCCGCCGGCGAGTCGGCCGAGGCCGTGCTGCCCGGGCTCATGGGCGGGGTCGTGGAGTCGGTCATGGCCTGCGCGATCGCGTTCCTGATCCTCCTGGGCTTCTGGCTGGCCCACGAACGGATCTTCCGCCGCCTGGTCGTCCTGGACCGGGCCTTCACCAACCTCGTCCTGCTCACGCTCCTGGGGATCGTCTTCGTCCCATTCACGACCATGTTCTCGACCGACTATCCGGGCGCCCGGATCGCGGTCTGGAGCTTCGCCCTGAACCTCGGTGCGATCGGCCTCGTCCACGCCGTGCAGTGGCTCTATCTCATGCGGCATCCGGCCCTCCTCCAGGAGCCGATCGCGCCCCCGGAAGGCCGGCGCGGACTGGCCCGGTCGTTCTGCACACCGGCGGCGGCCCTGCTCGCCGTCCTGATCTCGGTCCCGGCGCCGCGCTTCGCCTCGGCGGCCTACCTGCTGATCCCGGCTCTCCTGTTCATCGCCGATCACATGTGGTCGCGGTAGTCGCCCTGGGGGATGGTGCGCCGCATCCCGCCCCGCCACCCGTCCTCGTCGCCGTCGCCGTGGCGGCGGGGGATCATGTGGACATGGCAGTGCATCACCGCCTGACCGGCGGCCTCACCCACGTTTGCGCCGATATTGAACCCGTCGGGGGCATACCGGTCGTCGAGCCAGGCCCTCGCACGCTCGACGAAACCGAAGAACGAGGCCTTCTCGTCGTCGGAGAGGTCGAAGAAGGTCGGCGCGTGGCGGAACGGGATCAGGAGGATGTGGCCCTCGGCGACCGGGTACTTGTCCGCGCGGGCGTACCAGAGGTCGTCGGCAAAGAGGATGTCGCCCCGGTCGGGGTTGCAGAAGATACAGGGTTCGTCGGTCACGGGATCGACGAACCCTCGGAGCCGTACGAGAAAAAGGTTTGGAGCCATCCGCCCTGCGAGTTCACGAAGCCGACCAGCGTCCGGTCGGGCCCGTCAGTCGGCGACGCACGCGGCAACCAGTCGATGCCCGCGCCTCCGGGCAGGACGTACGGCGCGTCCACGAAGCCGTCGCCATCGTTGTCGGAGCGGGTCTCGGAGAACCCCGTGCCGTTCGGGTCGCCCCAGAAATTGCCGCCGATCGAGCGCCCGGCAGGGATCTCCCGGGAGATTGAGGGTGTGAGGTTCCAGGTCCCGGTGAAGGGTCCGGTCGGGGGCCTCACGGTCATGTGATTCCGGAAGTAATTGTCGAAGACCGAGAGGTTCCGGGCCGTGCTCAGGTTCAGGCCGTAGTACCGGTTGGACCATACCAGATTCTGCGTGATCTCACCGTGGGCCGCATCCACGACCTCGATCCCTTCGTTGTTGTACCCGATACGGTTTCCCGCGAGCGTGACCCCCTCCATGCCGCGAGCGAGGCGAATCCCGTACCCACGGAGGTTCTCGGTCACGGTGTTGTTGAGCACGCGGGTCCTTTCGGTTCCAGTCAGGTTGATCCCGTTCTCCCCCTGGCTCACCAGGTTGCACGCGATCAGGTTGTCGGCACCGCCCGAGGCCATGATCCCTTCGAAGCGGTTGGACAGAGCATTGATGGAGACGATGCTGCTGTTGGTCGCGTTATAGAGGCTGATACCGTACTCGAAGTCGGTCACGGTCAGGTTCTGGATCACGACGCGGTCCACGGTCGTGCCGTTCAGGATCCGGATGCCGTGGGTCCCGGCACGGTCACGGCCGTCGAGCCTGAACCCGTTACCGTCGATGGTGACGTTCGAGGCGGAGATATCGAGCCAGACGGTCTCGTTCACGTCCTCGAACGAGAATGAGAACCGGTAGAAACCGGGGCTTGTGATCCGCCCCGATCCGACGATCGGCGTCTCTCCGCTATTCGGGGCGTCGAGGACCGGGCAGAATCCCGGACCGGGTGTGGGCAGGTCGAGCGGCAGGGTCGGGAGCGTGAAGATTCCGGTCGGCCAGGGCGTCGGGGTCGCCGTCGGGTCAGGAGTCTGGACCGTCGGTATGGTCGTCCGTGTCGGCTGCGAGACCGGAGCGGTCTCGACGATCGCTGGAAGGCCCTCGGTCACGGTTGAGGTCGGCAGGGTTGTCGCGGGCGTCAGTGTGGTGGCCGTTACTCCCGGAGTCGTTCCGGCAGGGGTAGGAGTTGCAGCCACGGTCGACGGCGGGCCTCCGGGGATCGTGGGGGCCGGGGTCATCGGCGCCGTGGGCGGCTGCCCCTCGGTGATGATCGGCACCGGAGTCGGGGTGTCGCCCAGGGTCACGCTGTCATCCGGTGCGACCGAGCCGGCCGGGACCGGGGTAGGAGTAGTCTCCGTGAGCGGCTGATCTTCGGTGCTCGTCACGGCGGGCGTAGCCGTCTCGACCGGTGTCTCGCCCTCTGTCGGTGCAGCGGTTGTGGTGATCTCCGTCGGTTCGGCTGCGGTCGCGGTGGATGTGACCGTCTCCACGGGCGTGGCCATCTCGATCAGGGTCCCGGTCCAGGTCGGAGCCACGGTCGTAAAAGTCTCGGTGGGTTCAACCGTGGTCTCATCCAGTGTGACCGTCTCCGTGGCCGGCTGTCCCTCGGTGATCGTCACGATCGGCGTGGCCGTCTCGACCGGCGTCTCGGGCTCTATCGACGCAGCGGTCGTGGCGGTTTCGATCGGCTCGATCGTGGTCTCATCCGATGTGATCGTCTCGGTCGGCGGTTGACCCTCGGTGATCGTCTCGGTTGGGGTGGTTGTGGGCAGAGAGGTCGTCGTGGCGGCGCCGGCCGGCGGCACTCGGTTCCCGATCAGCACCGTCATGTCCCCGGTCTCGGTGATCGTCTCGGTCGGGGTGGTTGTGAGCAGAGGGGTCATCGTGGTGGCTCCGGCCGACGACACCCGGTTTCCGATCAGCACCGTCACGTTCCGGGTCTCGGTGAAGTTGACGGACACCAGGGCCGGGGTGGTCGGAATCCAGCCGTCGCGGGTTTCCTCGGTCACCTGGTACTCGCCGACGGGGTCGAGGTCGCTGAAGACCGTCGATCCATCGAGCCCGGTCGTCTGCACGGCGAGCGGCGACCCGTCATTATAAAGGGTCATGAGCCAGTCGCCGATCCCGGGTTCGCCATCGTCGCGGAGACCGTTCCCATCCAGGTCGTTGAACTTGACGACCGTGATCGTACCATTCCGGGTCGGGGCCGTCGCCTCCAGTGTCGCGGTGACCGTCTCGGTCGGCGGCTGACCCTCCGTGAACGGCACGATCGGGGTGGCCGTCTCGATCGGTGTCCCGGTCTCTGTCGGCGCAGGGGTTATGGCTGTTCTGGTCGGTTGGGCCGTGGTCTCGCCCGGCGTGATCGTCTCCGCGGGTGGTTGCCCTTCAGTGATGGTCACGATCGGAGTCCCCGTGGGTCGATCTTCGGTGGTGGTCTCGGACGGGGTGGTCGTCTCGATCGGGGTCCCGGTTCCGGTCGGAGCCACGGTCGTAAAAGTCTCGGTGGGTTCAGCCGTGGTCTCATCCGGCGTGACCGTCTCCGTGGCCGGCTGTCCCTCGATCGTCACGATCGGCGTGGCCGTCTCGATCGGGGCCCCGGTTGAGGGAGCGGTTGTGGTCGTCTTCGTCGGCGTCGCAGCGGCCTGGCCGAGGTTCCCGAGGTTCTGATCGGACCAGGACGGCTGGCCGTTCGAGATCACGAGGTTGTGCATGCCCGCGTTGTTGGTCGGATAGGTCTGCTCCCAGCCCGGGGGGACCAGCTCGTAGACCCGGTAATGGCCCTCTGCAAGCCCCGTGAACGCGTACTCGCCGTTCGCGTCGGTCGTGGCACTCCCGATCGGGAGCCAGTCCGAGCCGTTCAACTCCTGCCGCTCCAGGTAGATGGTCCAGCCGGCCAGCGTGGGCTCACCGTTGTCCCACTTGTGGTCGCCGTCGAGGTCGTGCCACGTCGACCCCGATACGGACCCGGCTCCGGCCGCCGAGTGCCCTTCGACGGTATCGGTCTCCTTCAGGGTCTTTGTCGACTCGGCGGTATCGGTCTCCTTCACGGTCTTGGTCAGCTCGACGGTATCGGTCTCTTTCACGATCTTGGTCGGCTCGACGGTATCCGTCTCCTTCACGGTCTTTGTCGGCTCGGGGGTATCGGCCGCTGCTGACCGCGCCTCCACCGCATATGCCGATGCTCCTGCCGATGCTCCGTTGACCTTCGCGTATCGGATCTGCGACTCGGGGAAGGTTCGGGCCCCGGCATCGATCACGTATCCGAACGACCGACCGACAGGGGGATTGAGCGGATTCCACGAGAGACGCTGCCGCCCCGAGAGGACGACGCTCAGGTTCCGGACGTCGAGACCGTAGATGCCGTCGGCGTCGATGTACAGCACGTCGTGCCCCCGGGGACCCAGACCCTTCGTGGCGTTGGTGCCGCCGATCTCAGAATCGGACAGGATCACCTCGGGCCTGCCCTCCGCACTCAGGCGGATATCGAAGAGGTCGACCCGGGTCCCCGGAGCGTCGGCCTGGGCGTGGAGGGCGAGATGGACGATCGGCTCGCGGACACTCTCTGCCACCGTCCAGGTGACGGTCCGACTGCCGACCGTGTACACGACCTCTCCCGTCCTCGGGTCGTACGAGAGCCGGAACGGCACCTCCTGGCCGTTCAGCCAGGTGAGCCGGCCGGTCTCCTCTGCACCCGAACCGATCTCGGCCGTGAAGACGGGAATACCGATGCCAGCAGCCTCGCCTCGGAGCTCCGTCGAGAAGACCACGTACTGGGCCGGGATCCGCACGCGAAGGTCCGCGTCGTCGGGGAGGTGGAAGAGATTCTCGAAGGTCGCGTTCTCGGACGAGAGGACGACCGAGTGCATGGCACCGCCGGCGCCGATCCAGCCTCGCGGACGTACCTCCTCGACGAGGTACGTGCCGCCCGACGGCAGCTCGTCGAAGACGAAGAAGCCGTTCCGATCGGTCAGGTTCGTCGCGACAAGGAGACCGTCCTGCGAGAAGAGGCGGACCTCCCAGCCAGGGAGGGGGCTGTCGACCTGCATATCGTACATGCCGTCGTCGTTCGCATCGAGGAACGAGAGACCGGCGATGGCAGCGCCGCTCGCCTGAAGAACGAGGAGGCTGGCAACAAACGTCAGGAGGGGGAGGTTCGGCCGGGACATAATATTCGTACCCTATGGAACTAAATCACTGTTGGTCGTGATAATACTGATGTTCAGGGAAGGCCGAGCCCCAATGAAAGATATGTACATTTCGGATATCACGGAAGGAAATTTTTGAGGAATCCGTAAAATTACGCTCTTTTCGGGCTCCCATTGGCCCGCGATCCGAGGCCGGCATACACTGCCCGCGAACGCATCGCTCGGGCCTGTCCGGGGTGGAAAGGGTCGGTGCTCCGGTGTGCGACGGCTGGGGGGCTCCTCCCCACCGAACCTGAAGATCGACCCCTCTCGTCCTTCGAGAGATCGGAGAAGTTTGGCGCCGGCCGAGGGCAGGCCTATGAGACCTCGGCGCCAACGGATACGCATTGGAGCGACCATGGAGTATCGATACGCGCCCCGCATGGAGCGGACACCCCGCTCGTTCATCCGCGAGATACTGAAGGTGACCGGGCAGTCCGACGTGATCTCGTTCGCCGGCGGCCTGCCGAACCCCGACTGCTTCGACACGGCCGGGATCCGGGATGCGTCCGTCGCGGTCCTCGACGAGGAGGGGGCGGCCGCGCTCCAGTATGCGACGACCGAGGGCTTTTTACCCCTCCGCGAATGGATCGCGGACCGCTATCGCCGCCGTCTCAGGCTCGGGATCTCTCCCGACGAGATCCTGATCACGAACGGCTCGCAGCAGTGCCTGGACCTGATCGGCAAGGTCCTCCTCGGCACCGGGGACGCCTGCGCGATCGAGCGGCCGGGATACCTCGGCGCGATCCAGGCGTTCAGCCTGTACGAGCCGGCCTTCGTGCCCGTCCCGCTCGACGGTGAGGGGCCCGCGCCGGACGCGCTCCGAACGGCGGCGGAGGCCGGGGCCCGGCTCTTCTACGGCGTGCCGAACTCGCAGAACCCGTCGGGGGTCACCTGGTCCGCGGAACGCCGCCGGGCGGTCACCCGTGCTCTCGAGGGGACGGGAACCCTCATCGTCGAGGACGACGCCTACGGCGAGCTCCGGTTCGACGGACCGGCCCTGACTCCCCTGCGGGCGCTGGCGCCCGAACGGACGCTGATGACCGGCTCCTTCTCCAAGGTTCTCGCCCCGGGGCTCCGGCTCGGCTGGTGCGTGGCGCCCCCCGAGGTCATGCACCACCTGGTCACGGCCAAGCAGGCCTCGGACCTCCACTCGAACGCCTTCGCCCAGCAGGTGGCGGCCCGGTACCTGGCC